>Ga0310786_10001782_pt1 | contig 34262 bp, 20 predicted proteins | sample AusTroGonzalo_MG_FD_203881 | JGI IMG/M metagenome (GOLD analysis project Ga0310786, IMG submission 203881) | Bovine rumen microbial communities from tropical cattle in Woodstock, Queensland, Australia - Gonzalo_03 (v2) (version 2) | ecosystem: Host-associated > Mammals > Digestive system >... | reverse complement strand
ACCGCTCTGCTTTTTCTGAACCAACTCGCTTTCGGGATAATACTTGTTTGTAGCCATTGTCCTTTCTGTTTAGGGTTATCGTTTCTGATTAGCGCATGTGTCCCATGCTTCTGAGACCTGCCTTTTTTTGCTCATTCCAGAGTTCTTCAGTGTAGTCTTCTTCCTTGACGTAATCAAGATTGCCGTCTTCACCCATGCCCCAACAGCCGTAGATGCCGAAAGTGAACTTGTCCCAATCATGGGTACGCTGTTCGCTCCACATCTTGGCATCGCCTGAAGAAACACGTACTCCAGTGCGGTTGTTAAGGTCGATACCAACAGTGATTGGTTCATCATCATCGTCACGAACGAAGGTGACAGGCTCACCATTCTGGAGGTTGTTGAACTCGGCTTCGCTCAGGTGGATATTCTCTGAAATGAACTGGAGGTTACGGGCAATAACCTGAACTGGGGCAGACAATACCTGATTGGTCTCGTTGTCAATCTGTACAAAGGATCGTACCATATTGCCATTCTTGTCAGGAATGGTTCCAACGATAACCTTACCTTGTTCTAACAAAGTACGGCTCTGCTCTGAGAAAAGTCTAAGATTAGCTTTCTCTATCTCAGGATAGAAGAGAGCATCAACATCGCCGTCCTCCTTGCGGATGAGCTTGAAGCGGCTACGACTCTTGACCTCATTGCCGTCACTGTCAACAACCATAATAGGAAGTACGGGTGAGCGTCTTCCTTCGAGAATGTCATTGGTAATTCTGACAGGGAGGTCTTCAATCATTTCACGGGTCAGACCCAAACGGTCAAGGGTCTGGAATGGAATTTCGTTCTCGGTAAACTGCATTTTCTTCAATTTTTATCAGATGATGAAACAATTTTGGCTGCGAAGGTACACCATAATTATTCATCTTAGCTGAAGAAAATACTAAATCAGGTCGATTTTGAGTCTTGATAACATTTGAGTATAATTTTGCAGAAGAAATCATACTCAAAACTTATCAAATGTTATAATCATAAGGTATTACCTAATGATATTTTTCCAAGTGGCACAAGAACACTAACTTTGCACCATGAATAAATCAATACTCGTAATACTCACATCGGCATTTGTTCCGATTGTAAGTTTCGCACAGTTCAATACCATCGGTGATGTTGCAAGTCGCCCATCAATCAAGACAATAAAAAATCCTTCAGAACAAACAGTTGCTCCGAAGGATAGTGTTCTGCCGTCAGATACGGCATCTGCTGAGATTCCCGATAGGATGGAAGGGAAAGAAGAGAGACTGAAGACGTACCTCAGTGTGTCCTTCCCACTGAAGAAGATACAGATAAATTCAAAGTTCGGAATGAGGATGCACCCTGTGTATCATAAGTATATCATGCACAACGGCATTGACCTTCATGCTCGACATGAGGATGTCCTGTCGATGCTGCCAGGCAAGGTGCTTAGGGTGGGATATGACAGCCGTTCTGGGAAATACGTGACAGTACAGACTGCTAACTACACGGTCAGCTATTGCCATCTGTCAGAACAATACGTAAAGACCAATGACTACCTCCAAGCTGGAGAGCCATTGGGATTAACAGGCAATACTGGAGCATCCACTGGTGAACATCTGCATCTGACAACAAAAAAGGATGGCAAGGCTTTTGACCCGACCATCCTTCTGAATTACGTGAAGAACAACAAATAGAATTTACCAGTCTTCTGTTTCATTACCGACAAGCCCATTCTTAACTGTCTCTTCAATCTTATCCATAAGAACATTACTATACGCATGTGCCATAACAAGGGCTTTGGATGAAGTCTTCTTGTGCTTGTCTTTTTCTACAAAAGGATAGCATTTCTCTATAGCCCAGGTGTCCTTACGGTACGATGGAACACCGCCGCCCATGGCACCGAGGATGCCTCCACCAATAGCTTGCATAGCCTCATACCCTTGTATGGTGTAAGTAACACGAATCTTCTTGTCCTTTATGTCTACCTTTATAATTGGACGTATGCTGATGTTGTAGGCAGTCATTCCACCAACATGTTGAGCCACATTCTGTACATAGCCTTCGGCAATGATGCAGCCTGCTTCTTTGTCGTTCAGTTTAATAACACTGTTTGCATCATTGAAAGTCGCCGTGAACCAGTAATTGAGCATGACATATATTTGGTCTTTAGTTTTCTCGCCACAATCAATAACCTGAGTATAGGTCAATGAATTGTTTTTGTCAAGAGCGAGTTCCTTACCAAGATTGGCAGCAGCCTCTGTCCATTTTTCACCATACTTTTCTTTGGCATAATTTTCAAGTTCTTCAGCTCGCATAATCTGAGCATTGACAGAAATAAAGGTTGTGCATAACAGCACAAAAGAAAAAATAAATTTCTTCATTGCATTGTGGGGTACTTATATGCCATTACCCATCGGCTTTATAAAGGTTTAATAATCACAAATCGAAATCATTGTCATAGTCACAATCACAGTTATCACTAAAGTCGTAATCATCATGACAATGATATTCATCATGATCTTCATAACCGTCAGTGTAACCATCTTCATAACCTTGGTTATAACGCTTATTTGAATAATCAGAGTGGTTGTTACTATTCTGATTGTTTCTGAGGCTGTTCATAAATGCCCCGAATAAAAGGAAGTCAAGTAGTCCCATAATCGCGCTATTTTTAATTTGATATTGCAAAGGTAGACCGTAACTGTGCAGTCTATCTGCACAATTAAACAAAAAGAGTATATGCTTGACATGATGATGTCCTGTCGATGCTGTCAGGTAAGGTGCTATCTCCATGCTGGAGAGCCATTAAGGTTAACTGACAATACAGGAGCATCCATTGGCGAACATCTACATCTTATAATATAATAAAAAAGGATGGTAAGGCTTGACCCAACCATCCTCATTGATTATGTCCGTTCAGTGAAGGACTTGTGCTTAAATGACTTGGCTTCCTGATAATACAGATAGATTACAAGTCTTTTTTATATGTAATATCTTTCCAGTGCAATGAGTATGCAGTTTCAGCCGCATCATCAAGATACTCTTGCAAAAACTTGAAAGGGAAAGGGTACGTCATAAGTTCATTCCAACGTCCAAAGCCAAATTTTAACATATCGCATATTTCAAAGATATGCTGTTCAATAAGCTCAGCATTCTCTTTGTGAAGTATAAAAATTCGACGAGCGCGAGGCATCTTGTCCATCTTTGTTTTTGGAGTAATTTTCATAGATTCACTATTGGTTCCCGAAATATAAGAATATGAAGAGTTGGGCTCTCCATCAATACCCTCAGTTTTCCACAGATGAAAACCTATATAACCACGAAGATAGTCATGTGCAACTTTCTTTCGTTTGAACATAGCAACAGTTTCATCTTTGTTGGCTACTTGATTATATGCTTCATCAATCAAATTCACATCCAAAATGGGAATCTCATCAGTATCGACGATAAAATAAACATTTCCATCTTTAACTAATGCCATATAATCTCTGGCTCCACGTATTTTGTCATAGTCAGAATACTTTAGGTTTTGAAAAATGAAATTCTCAAAGTCTTCACCCTGATTATCCTGTGACAATCCGTATTGTTCAATTTCAATAGTTCCCTGATTGCTAATTTTCATTGACGCACCATGAACATTACCTTGATTGATTTTGTATCTTATTGCATTCCATCCATCAAGCATATCAGCCAAAGGTTTTGGCATTACTCTTTTAGCTAAACTATCCTTTACGATTAGCTCTATGAGTATTCTTCTTACGCTGGAGGTGTCAAGCAAATCAAGTTTTTTATCCCCATAATATGTGATATGCTGAAGGGCATTACCATTGTTTAACATTCTTACCATGGACTGAGAATACAGAGTTGCCTCACTGTTTTCTTCTTTTGGCTCGCATAGCTTGATTATAATATCGTTGGGTGTCGGTCTTTTAGAAAAAACAAGATGCCCACTCATGATTTCTTGAGCTTCATTCTTGAAATTCGTAATGACCGACTTGGACCCACTTGTTTGAAAAGGGTCTTCAAATGAAATGCTTCTTCCTGCAAGATACTCCTGTATAAGGTTCAAGATTCCATCTTTGGTTTTGCATTCATCATAATGGATTACCTGGGAATCTCTGAAATTTACCTCTACTGTTCCTTTGAATACTTCATTAACAGATTCAACGATCTGCCAGATAACGTACAATTTCCCGTGAGAATAATCATCTACATTATATGGCCAATAAGGAACCAGGTTTTTATTATCTTTGAAGTTCTTTTTTTGAATGAAAAGTTTCTTTAGGTCGTACTCACCGCTTTTTACGCTTTTTATGATTATCGGTTTTACTGCTTGTCCTGACCAATAATCGCCATCAAAATCTTTAGCAACCTGAAAGGTACATGTTCTGTGCTTTAACAGATCTTTTTCATTATAAGGATTAGAAAACGATGTTGTTCGAGCCGTGAGAATCATGTATTCATTAACCTCAATTTTTAGACACACAAGTTCTTTGCGACTCTTGCGAGCCCCAAAATTCTTGTCATCACAAACAAGCAACGAGCCATCGTTATACATCATGTTACTATTCTTTTTCTTTCCTAGAGAATTTATAGCCAATGATGCAATGATTCTTTGCTGTACTTTATCTTCATATTTTTCTAGAGTGTTAGACCAAGCTTTTACATCATTATATGCTCTAAGACTATTAAGAACCTCTTGCTCTTTCCCTTTTACGGTTAATATGAAGAACAGGACAGAAGGAAAATGTTGATTTCCCCATCTATCTTTGATTCCAGTAACAGATATAAAAGGGACATCTCCCAGTTGTTCATATGCCAGGTTCTTACGTTCTGGATCTGTACTATAATAAGATACGATCGAGTATTTTTCAAATAACTTGTCTTTATCCCATGAGACTTCAATCCTATTCGTAGTGATAGGAAGGCTCTTTATGTAATTATCATCTAATACTATCTTTGCCATTATCCAATAATTTTTTTAATGTATCAATTGCACTTTGGATGATGTTTCCATCATTGTCAATGACTCCATGAATTTCGGTTACAGCATCCATGGGTTCTCCTGGAAGTTGCAGCATATTAACAGTGATAAGCTGGCATCCCAATCTTTCACGTTTAATCTCGCGTTTGTCTTTCGTTGCCAGTTCTCCCTGTTTATCATTATGCTCAACGAGTGGATTCATATTTTTTACATCAAATGCAATCTTGTATGTCCCGTCAGGATTACAGATGACAAAGTCCGCCAACTCATAGTCGCGACCTTCAAGGTGTTTGAAATCCTCCTCTCGGCAATTAGTGTACTCTAAAACTATTGCCTTGAAAGCTTCTTCGCCTATTTCGCCTGCATAATCAGTTTTTAATATCTCTGGATGAAGAATTAAGCCTCCACGCTTCCAATCGGTAGCATAACCATTTGCTACAAAATGTTTCCGAATCACATCATTCTTCATCAAGACATCCAGTCTTACTGTGGAAGGTGAGATCGGCTGGGGATATGGCTTACCCTTTCCTTGGGGGCAAATTTCGTTCCTGTGATTTGGATCAAAGGAGAAGAAGTATTCGTTGTTCTCATTTCTTTGCCAATCGCCATAGCATTTGCAGATGAAGGTCAAGTATTTATCCTCTTCAGCTAACTCGCTATAATCACAAATAACTGGTTTCTTAATGATAGTTTGCTTGTAGCTTTGATTCATTAACTGGTTTATCTGTACATTACGAGGTACAGATGTTCCTTCTTCAACATCGTCATCGTAGTCATCTTCTCTGTCTGGATGAGGAGTATACCTAAGTGCAATACTACGCATTCTGTCGAGTTGCCTTTTTGCGTAATTGGCATTATTACATCTGACAATTTCTTCGGATGGGGTAGCGTTCGGAAGTTCTTTCGGCATCGAAAGGATGTATTCTGCAAGTGTACGGAACTCTTTTGTGAGAGACTTTTCAAGGTTATCTCTATCAAAATATTTAACCATATCCATATCAAACAGAATATATGTAGTATGTGGCTTGTTCCTTGTACGACACAATCGACCAACAGCTTGTTCTACAACCGTTTGTGCCCACGCAGCCTTGTCTTTTGCTATGCCTGGATTGTTTTTGTCACCAAACCAGAAATTGTTAGATAGTGCTCTACATAGCCATGAAGCAACTTCATTCTTTGAAAGACAGCCACGTTCGTACAGCATCATCAGGGAAAGCATGGCATTATACAGGCTTTTCTCGAAAGTTGACTCATTGCCATCCTCATTCATCATCAGGTATGCACTTGGACATTGAACATAAACGGCATCCCAGTCTTTCTTCAGTTTTTCTCCCTTTGTTTCCCAATTGTCACCTTTAACAAAATCAAGACCATCAGGAATTGTATACTGCATATTAGCACCAGCTTTGAAACTCGCATATGCAGATACCAACATTATTTTAGAATCCTTGCTTTCGCTGAGTTCTTTGAGTATGGATCCTTCAACCTCTTCCCAATCCTTGGAGATTCTGATATGGTCATTAGTCCAGTCTGTAGGAAGCTCATCTTCAAACGGAGTATTCTGGGACTTGTATGAACCATCTATCAGACAACTTAAAACATTTGTCTGTATAGGATCACCGTTCCTGTTTTGGAAGAATATCATGCTTCTAATATCCTCGTGGTTAATAAACCAATGATAGGCTTCTATGAACTGGAACAGTCGATAAAGAGGGAAGGATATACTTTCACCTTCCTTTTTAGATTTCATTAGTTCTCTTCGAGTACACTTGAACCAAAGCTCGTCGAGTCCATTTTTACGTGCCTCTTCAGAAAACATCATTTTATATTTTTCAGGCAGGAATGTTTTATCATCCCTGCTATCTTCGAAAGTATAGTGTTCAAGTGCTTTTATTTCTATTTTATGTTCTGTCGGATAAGTTTGGGAAACAAGTTCGTCAAAAGTCTTTCTGTCATGCTCAGTCAATGCATGAACGTTATTTCCTACACTTTCCTTGAGGTATTCTATATCGCAGTTACTAATTACAGATGAACTTGATGCAGTGGCAGAACACAGCACAACTGAAGTACCCTCTGTTCTCAACAGATCAAAAAGAATTTTCTCTGGTGTTGTAGATATTTCTCGACAGGAAAGACGCACTCGATGCTGATTATCTCGTTCATCAACTTCTTCCTGATATAACTGAACTCCTTGCGAGTAAACAGAAAAATCTGGTAGCTTTAGTTTCTCTTCTCCTTTGTTGATAATCAGGTTCTTTCTGTTTGTCATAAATTCGAAGAGTTGTTGCTCAAATTGGTATTCTGAGGTTGTCTCAAAACGAGAGAAAAGAGTATGTATTTCTCTTTCACGTGTTGGGTAACCTAAATAGTGATTCTTTGGTAACTTGTTTGCTAAAAGTTCATCTTCTGTTTTCTCGAATTCTTCTACACTCTTTTGATATGCCTCGTTGACAACCTTGCTTAATTGAGCCTTTATTGCCGTAGTATTACCTACAATCAATGATAGGAATTTATCCATAGGCACAACGTAGTCAAATTTTTGTCTTAGTTCTGTATCATCCTCTGCATGATACAACTTAAACTGTTTCTTACCTTTACAGTAGCATATAAAAGAATGTGATTTGTCGTTTGATTTAGAGACATTGAGTTTCAGAGCTGGACCTGAGAAGAATACGCCTCGACGATAGTCTTCCAAGTCTTCTATGTCACCCAAGAAAATGTTCTTGTAAGGTTCCGTCTTTCCTAATGTTTTCTCCCAATTTGTAGTAATGATATTTTTCGCCTTATTTAGCGAATTATCGAGTAAGTTGCCATAATATTCATCTGATATATGGTCAGCCATATCTATCAGTTGCTTATACTGAAGATAACCATTGTAGCCCTTCGAGAACCTGTTTCTTCCACCAGAATTTTCAATAGCTTGATCAATTATTGTATTGCGCATAGCTATTGCTGCTTGGTCTGACTCATCTAAAAGGATTAGAGTCTTTTTTCCCTTTTCTGTAATATCATGAAGGCTGATTTTTTCACTAAGAATAGGGTCGATGCCGTACATTGCTTTGTGTACGGTCATTAAGAGAACTTTTTTCTTTTTGTAAGCTACTTGGGGATACACGTCTGTCAAGGAAGGAAAATCGCGTAGAACTTTACCTATTTCTAAACGACTTCCTTTTTTCTGACGGTTATATACTTTCTTATATAATTCAAAGAAGTTTCTAACGTCTCTTCTGAGTTTTGTTTCCCCTTCTGTTATCTGAGATTGAATAAAATCGTTATTGTTGTTCCCCTGAGTAATTATTAGATTTTTAACCCCTTCGTAGGTCTTTTTGATTTTATTACAGGAATACCTCAATTCATTATTGCTCCCTTCCATTTTTATCTCGCCGATTCTGTGTTCTATCTGCTCAATGAATCTACGAAAGGAATCTGTATCAATTGCCTTTTTTATTACCTCTGCATTATTCTCAATAACCAGTTTTTGGTCTGCTTTTATCAGACTTGATGAAGAGTCAATGAACCTTTCTATCTCTCGATTCATACCTTCTACCAACTTGTTTTGAACGCACAGAATAACAATACGGTCAAAATATTGAGGGTAGTATTCGCATGTTAGCTTTCCTATTGTATATGACTTACCTCCACCTGTCGCAATATCGCAGATGTGAAGTCCTGGAGTCGCATATTGTTTGAAAATGCTCTCAACGTGTTCGCTAAGTTGTTCCTTGTATGACTTAGTCATAATTACATTTAACCTTTATAACAATAATTGATTCAAAAGAATCTGCTAATTATAGAATATTGGAATTGGAAAGAGTTGTCCATCACTTATACATATTATTCAATTGTTCTGCACTCTCTTTCATAACATTTCTCAATGATTCTGGTGCAAGAACTTCAATTTGCTCTCCAAATGAGCGAAGCAAAGAACGGAGCTCGTAATTATCTTTCACTTTAAGAGTGATTTTCCAATATCCATCTTGCATAGGTTCTGGCGTTGCACATTGAGATTCATGCAAAGGTTTGGTCACGATGTAACTCAGTGCTTGTTGATTAACCTTTAATACCACATTCTCCACAGGAGTATTGGTAATAGACACTCCGACTACATCTGCGAAGTAATCATTAAAGTCTATATCGTCACTTTTAGGGACAAAAGGTTTCGAAGTCTCTTTACAATCCTCTATGCGGTCAATCGGAAAGTTTGATAGATATTCTGTTCCATCATGCTTGCCAATCAAGAACCAACGATTGTTGTACTGCTTCAGGTAATATGGACTAACATATAAGGTGCGTGCTTCGCGATTAAAGGGATGATATACAATCTCAATCACACGTTTGTTGACAATGGCATCAAAAATCGGTTTATAGAAATCGTCCATTCCTTTAAGGTATTGATTATGTTGAAAGCTTACTACAGATTCAACTCCCTCAAGTAATTTACTTGTGGAATAAAGTTTTTTTTCTAGATCATCTAACCAATCGAGTTGAGGAACACCTTCAAAACGCTTCATTACCATCAAAGCATCATGAATTAAGTCAAGCTCTTCTTGATTAATTGGTTGATTCTTGATAGAAGCATTACGATTATGATACCTGTAATAGACCCTATGACCATCACGTTCACGATCTATCCACATCTTATAACCTTCTTCACTTTCAAGAAAATCAAGGTCAGCTTGCACTTGACGTTTCTGTACACCCTCAGAACCATTGTAATCATATAGAGCATCGTTACATGCTTTTATGAGGTCTTCAATATAGAACCTTCGACTCCAATTGCCTAAACAACGGTCAAGAGCATGATAGCGAATTTGCGCATTTTTATTTGTTGCCATATTATTCCAAATTAATTTCTCTGCAAAGGTTGTACGTAATAATGCAACCTTTCTGCATAATTACATACAACCTTAACATTTATACAACTTATCCGGATATTGTTACGTCAAATTTAATATCTTTTGAACGATATACTCCGATATTATCTGTTGTATCTGTATTATCCAACTTAAAATATTTCGGATTGACACCCATAGATTTATTCAAATTCCATCCGTTTGCGAAACCTCCGTCTGGATATATTTCAAGAGTTTTACCAGCACACTCTATTGAAAGGACTCTCCAATGAGTCAATTTGTTATGTTCTTTTGACTCGATAGGAATTAAAGTACCATTGATATTGTGGTCTCTATCTAAAGCATACATCCAACCTTCGGTAAGGTCGCTAAGCATCTGGTCTCGAATACTATTATTCTCCAAGTTAGCAGTAATACTGCCTTTGAAATTATGGTCTTCATAACGCTCAACCCAAAATTCAAGTGTAAAGTCTTTGTTTATCTGCTTTACCAGATACTCTATGGTCTGCAGGGTCAAAACCATACCCATTACACTCTTCAGATGTTCGTCCTGATATATGATTTTTAAGTCCTGAGAATTCTGCTTACAATGCTCGATGAACTGTTCTATAATGCCTTCTGAGTGATTTTGAATAATACCACCCAACTCTTTTGTACGGATAGTGACAGCATCTTCTCCTTCAAGTTTGAACACTTTAGTTGAATCTTTATAGCTGGTATCAATAGTCTTAGCGGAAATAGAAATATCATCTACACGAGCACAATAGACGGTGCTATTTCCCCACTTATTGTTCAATGTTGCGTATTCGGCATCATTAGCAAAATAGAGAGTTCCATCAATATATGCCAATGGATAGATTTCCTTTTCATCAAAAGGATTGTCCATCTGTTTCAGGTTTTTAGCCCATCCCTTGATATTGCGAAGCATTTCAAGAATTGGTTCTGGCATGGATTTGCCGTTATTCAATACACAGAATGTTGTCATGTTTCTGCGACTGATAAAGTAATCAAGGAAAGTGTTACACCAACCATTTTCTGTTCCTTCGTAGTCCCAAGCAGATTTGTCATAGTTCACGAACAATACAGCCTCCTGCGAAGATGCCGCAAATGCACGTTCCAAGTTTACTACACTAGTTTCGCTTGCTAATGGGAACAAACTGTTGATTGGCTCTGGAAGATGTTCGCATGAATCTTCCTCTTCCTTAATCCAGTTTAATGCTGCATCAATGTCAACATAACGCATAAAGCGCAAAGTGAATTTATCTAACAGCATATCCTTAGACTTCTTTACTTTCGCATTCTCTAAGAGTGCTTTTGATGCCTGAATCACATCCTTCATAAGAGGAATACTTGCCATCTGATTAGCATAACCAGCACCACCTGGATTTGTATCGAATACACAGATATGTCCATTTGGCATGATTGCAAAATCAACTGCACCACGTTCCTTGCCCAAAATGTCAGCCAACGACTGTGTGAACACTATACCTAGAGTAAAGAGTAAGGACTCTTCATCACCACGACTCTTTATCCAATATTTTTTACCTTTATGGCGAATACGAATTTCAGCATAGTCTGTCAGCACAAGGTCGCCAATGATGACATTACGCTTTACAACATCTTTGTTATTTGAACCGCCACAATGTTTGCGCATATCTTTGCCTGCAATAGCATAGTGATACAACGGTTTATCAGGAGTTTTTGGCCTGCGCGGATTAAAATCTTGTGGTAATTTGTTCAGTACATCGTCTTTGTTTGCCACCTCGGTTTCCAATACCATTCGACCGCAACGTGAACAGAAACAATAGCCATATCCAATACCTTCATTATAATAAAGTATCTTGGCATTACCTGTATCGCGGTTACTACGAACTGAAAAAAGATGAGGTTCTGCAACTGTATTTTTCCAATCATTCGTATCAATCAACTGAGCACTAACACGAGTGAACTTATTGGTCTCCATAATACGACTTTTCTCCTCATTCATGTCAGGAATGAAACCAACTGGCTGAATTAGTTCCAATCCTTCCTTGTCATTTACATCCCAACGACGCTTGTCACTTAAAGATGCATCATTTACAACGCAAACCTCTGAATTTCGGTATATTTGCTTAAAGGTACGAACACCTTGATACATGTTAGCGAACTCAATACCACGAACAATATAAGCAACACCATCCACAACAATATTATTGCCTGGAGCATATTGAGATATAGCTTCACGCAATCCATATGAAGGATTTGAAGATGTTGAAGGCGTAAAGAAATCCTTTTTACCCGTAGTATTTAAATCAAGAGTAAGTACATTAACTGGCATATTAGCGTTTGGTGTAAAACGACTCGTTGCCCAATAGTTAAGCAGACGGTTATTCAGCACCTCCAGATATTGCATATTCAGTTTGGTCAGGAACTTATCAGAAACATCACCACTTGCAGCTAAGCGATAGTCTTCAAGTTTCAAGTTTAATTCCTGATAACAACGTTCATTGTTTGCACGAGCTTGTTGAACAACATAATCCTCGTGTCCATCAAAACATGTCCCTGCCAATAACTGCTGAAGTTCCTTACGAACCACGTCATCCAATCTTAAACTACATTGACGGTTGAATTGCTCGTACATTGAATCTTTTTCATCACCAAGTCCATCCTTTGGCCCCTTTTCATTATTCTCTGAGTCATATACCTTCAATCTGCCTTCAACATTGCGAAGAACAAATGTTGTATAGTAATTAGAAACTGTTTGGGTCAATTTGCCGCCATCATCGCCATCACGGAATACACCAAATGCACGAATCAGATATGAGTTGGCATGACGTTGGACTACTTGAGGACTCATTAAGTCAACCATTGGAACTTTAACCGGGCGGTTAATTATATTTTCCAATGGGTTAAACAAGGTACGCAACCCAATCGCGTCCGAGCCACAGAGTGTAATACATGCACTACTAACCTTGTTGTTACGACCGCTACGTCCTGCACGCTGTTTATAGTTTGAAGGCTGAGGTGGGACAGAGGTCAGCATTACAACCTCCAAATTACCTAAATCAACACCCATTTCCATTGTTGTTGAGCAAGCAAGAATGTTGATGGTGTGGTCTTTGAAGTCGTTCTGAACTTCACGAGACACAACTTTGTCAACCTGGGCTGTATGTTCTGCTTGAATGAAGAGATTAGGCATAAGATGTATATCTTCCAAACGATCGGAAAATACTCCCTCTTCACCCCATAATTTATTATTCCACAGCAAAGAACGCTTTTCCTTAGCCCATTCATCTATAATTTTTTTATCTACATTCACTCCACAACCATCATAATAAGGGAATGGCTCACAGACTTGGTGCATATCTTCAGATAACTCAACAGGATTATTTGCAACAAGATAAGGAGCAAAACCCTTAAAATTGTTTTCTATAGGCCTAAGGCATTTTGCTGGTCGTATAGAAGCACTTGAATTCACATCGCATAAGTACATGTCTTCATACAGTTTAAAACTCATATTGAAGACATTGAAACGAAGTGCATTGTCACGATCAGGCGCAAATGAACGATCTTCTGCATCCCAATGTACAGACAGTTCAAGCAATTTGTTATTAGAGTTAGTAACATCCAACCAAAGAGCATCTATCACATCTGAAATTTGGCTGAAATATATTTTTTGGACATCGTTAAGTTTCAAAGTTTTATCATCTCTTACCAATAAACCGCTAAGCATTCGAACAACACGAGTTCTATTTATCTTGTTTTGTTCCATCTTAGGTTTTGACACAGGACGACGACGTGGCTTCTCTGTTGCAAAACGTTCACACGAAAAAATATCTAACGGATTATCATCTGATATTTTGAGATAGATTGACTGATTAACACGAACATTATAATCCATGAACACCTGGATTAAATTGTGCCAATCATCCTTAGTAATTTTATTTTTATCTTCCTTAATGAGGTCATTGAATCGTTCAACAGCATTTGGCAACTCAATCTTGTCCAATTGAGGATAATGAGGTAAGAACAATCCCATAGTTTCTGGAGCTGCAGCTGTAGTAGGGCGATATGTCAAATACATCACCATGATAGAATAGATATACTTTTCTATCATTGCTGGTTTAATATTTCCATTTTCCAGCTCCTCGCTATCCCCAGAACGCTTTATAAATTGGGCACAGAATACAGGTGTGTATTTATTCTTTTTTAATAAGTCGACAATCTCCTTCCACTCCATATAGCCTTTTATCTGTTTACGGAGTTTTTTTACTTGTGCAGTTATTAAATCGAATTCATCCTCGTCTGTATCATCCGAACGAAGCTTTTCTCTCAGCTCCTTTATCTTTTTTTCTATAGCGGGTTCCTGTGCCTTTCGTCTGCACATCTCATGATAGATGGTACTATATAACCACATGCGCTCTTGCTCCAGATTCTGCTTCAAAGTAGCCTTGGCTGCCAACTGTCGACTATCAGCAAAACTGATATATTGCTGACCTTCGTGCAACACAATTTTTTCCTTGTCCGTAGACTCTCCTGTAGCCAGTTGGTTAAGAACGGATGGTGCCATCATTCGTGAAATAAAGTCAGCTGACATGCGGAACTTCTGTAAATAAGCACTCTCCAAGTCCTCGTCTGCATCTTCTTCCTCATCGAGGTCTTTCTTAGTTGTCAGTTTGCTGCTGCAATGTGGACAACAGCAATGAGTATTACCAATTAAGTGCCATTTGCCTTCAACATCACTATCTGCAACTGAAACCAACTTGCCGTTTAGAACGTTGAATGCCTGATTATTATCACCACCAGAGACACTTTCTTTGGTCAATCCCAAGATAACATACTTCATGTCTGCATCGTCATCAGTTTCTTCAAGATCGAACATATCACTATCATCACGATCCAAAGCTTCGTATTTACCGAAGTTATCTCCTGGTTGCATATTTACCTTTGCCAAAGCTACATATTCACCACAATGCTTACAACGACTCAATTCGAGTAAAGGAACTTCATTCTCATCTTTATCTTCGATGGTGTTCATACTATAAATCTTGAATGCACCATTCTCATGTTCTGTCAGCTTAACATACAAACCGTTGTTAGGTACACGATAGAAATAATGGACCTTTGCCTTCATCAGAGGAACACCATTCACTATAGGCACTCGTTCACACATTTTGTCTAGCTCTGCCAACTTCTCCTCGATAGAAGCGTTACCTTCAAAAAGATTATCCAGTGATACGAACTCATTACGGAACAGTTTATCCCATTTTTCATGATCTTCGCCTTCTGGTATACATCCTTCCCCGACACGTTTACCACCGATAACACGCACTTGATTCTTCTTTGTGCCTGTTATTCCTGAAATAAAGTCGCGTAGTTGGTCTTCTTCTCTTTCAGGATCAGCACCATTACCAAAAGTTGCAGATGAAGTTGCAAAGTGTAGGTCAGTAGCATCTACACCAAATGCCAAAAGCACTCGACGTAATAGCATAGCAAGTTCCGCTGCTCCTGCACCTGTATATGTATGAGTTTCGTCAATGGCAATCCATTTCAAACTCTTCAATTCAGGATTGGTCAGTTTCTCATCCTTTTTACGAAGCAGGATATACTCTAGCATCGTTGGATTTGTCAATAAGATGTTTGGTGGATTTTTGCGCACCATCTTTCTTGTATATAGCATCTTTGGAAAACGGTATCTGTGATCAATCACATTTCCATTCTCATCCTTTACGTCGTAACCACCACGTATTTGATCGATGCGTCTGCGAAGACGATTTGCTTCTTCCGAATGACTATTAGTTGCAGGCTCATCTTCTGGTAAATCGCCATTATATACAGTATATGTAAGGTGTGTACCTTGGAGCAATTCCTCTAAACGCTCCTTCTGGTCTTCCATCAATGCGTTCAGTGGATATAAGAATAAAGCCTGAATTTGGTCATGTACATTTTGACCTTCAAGATCATGTACCAAAGGCATCATGAAACACTCAGTTTTACCTGAACCGGTGCCTGTTGTCACACAAATAGACATAGGTTTTCCATCTTCCGATTTCTCTTGTAACAGGGTCTTCCAACATTGGTACTGATGTTCATATGGATCATAACTCTTTGGTTTTGGCTTATCCCAAAGTGTGCCGACAGTTGCTCTTGCTTCCTCGCCAGAAACACTATGTACGCTCACATACGAGTTCATACACTGCACTACTGGTACAGCTTTCTTAGGAGCAAACAAGTCCTTGATAACTTCACGCAATTGTGTTGCGTAGGCATTTTGGCTTTCGTTGCCTGCTTCACCACACCACATTGCTCGAAGAGCACGCTCTACGGCATTGCGGTTTTCTTTATACATTTTTGCGAAGATCATATATGTATTATTTTATTATTTTTCATTTTCAATTATTACTCCTTGACGCTTCCAGCTGAATCTTAATTCCTTTTCCATTCTGCTTAAAGCTTTGACGTCGTTATCTGTCAATTTGCCGCCCCTCTTTTCCAAGAGAGGTTTATAGAGTTTCTCTACCATTGTATGCTTATTGGCCATCTTTCTTAATGGTTCAAGCACGAAGAAGTATATACCATATTCTAACGCAACTTCGTAGCAGTTCAATTCAGATATGGTTACGCCTTTGGTTCCAAATGGATTGCTCTTCATGGAACGAGGGCAAACACATGATAAATCACTATTGACATTACGCATTGACTGGAATACTACAGAACCTTTATCCAGCGCATGATTGTATTCAACAGCCATTGGTGGTGTGTTCATATCATAGTTCCAATAATAGAAGTCAAGAGTCTTTTGACCATCGTATTCAGCATCTCCAAACGTGATATTTAGCCATTCTGGTGCTGTTTCGTCCAATTCTGTAGCAAGTATAGCTGATGATTCTGCCCACTTAGCAAGATGAGCATTATCATTTTCACCCAACCTCTCGTAGATGTTATCCATTTCACGGAAGTCATATTCTGCATAACCATTCCGATTAAAGTCATGGATTACAGTTCGAGGTCTTAGCACATATGGAAAGTTTACTTTCTCGCCATTCTCCACATGCTTTACAACTTGTCCATCAACAACAATCTCTTTCCATAGAACAGGTCGATACACCTGAAGCTCTACATATTCTTCATTTCTCTCGATTTGAACATAGATAACAGGAAAAAGAGGTTGAGTTGTACGTTCTGGAACATCTTGCTGTTCCTTCAGATGGCCATCGAAAGACATATACTTAACACTTTGATTATTAAAGTCACGTACTATCGGTGTTTTCTCTGCAATACCTTGAAGAAATAACATCTTATGAACCGATGACATACCCTTAATGGTAACACGTACATTAATCACACCATAATCTGGTGTGTCATCTTTAGTCCATTCGGTATAGTTGCCATTTTGCATCTTATATTCTATCAATTCGGGAGCATCCTCACCATCTGGTTTAGCATCGCGAATTGCATCCTTTGTTGCAAAATGCCTAACTAAAATATCGTGACTACCAAATATCAGAGGCAATTCCTCCATTTCGTAATCTTCATTTTCTTCTGGGTCATCAATATAATATCGCTCAACTAATCCACCTTTGACATATCGAATACTATCAGAGTAAAGCCTTGTAGTTACATGGTCATAACCTATACGGTTATACAATGTAACTACTTCTTTACCTGATGTCAATGTTATGCTATCATAAATATAACACCAGTTCCATTCTCTGCTATCATCTTCGTTGTCACAGAATGGCCGGATACTATCGGGTTCTGTAGTTGTGTTCCAATGATCCGTAAACACAACCGCCGTCTGATGTTGAGCACTCTGTTTGCTTGACCATTCTTCGCCCCAAGGTTCTGTTCGCCAAACCTGCAACATGTCACTGATTGGTTCTTCCTGTGCAATATATTCATGGTCGTTATCGTCAAATGCCACAACCTGTAACTTGGTGATGTGTTTTGTCGGAATATGCTTGCATGTTGCGTACTTGTCAATGCCCCAAGCCAAGAACCCATTTTTATCACCAGTGTTGGTATAGGTAATAAGTGAATGTCTTTTATCTATATCAGCGACAATGTTTTCCCCGTTCAGCCACCTTAGCCCAAAATATAATATTTTTATTTCATCGGGATTGGTAATGCCCCACAATCTCATGCGATCATAACGCAGATATTGATGCATACCTCCGCCAACATCTTCAGGTTTCAGCCATACACGGAGTCGTCTATTCATTGTCTTGGCACAGCTTGGGAACTTTATAATCCATTCAAAGCGGAATTTTGACTTCAAAACCTCATCATTGGCAGAACGAATCTGAGCAATCAAGGTTGAAGTCTGTTCATCATCATCATGATAGTTGCCATCCAATATCTCGCGCAAATACTCGTATATACTGTGTTTCTGAGATATAGATCGACGGAACGCTATGGCTCTACTTTCATCGTCAAGATTTTCTAGAGTATATTCCTCTCCATGATAGATTCGACAGAGTGCTTTCAGAAAGCGTCCCTTATCATTTCTTCCTAATTCGTGACGTATAGCTAAACCACCGAGTACATAAATCGAGTACTGCCACAGGTGAGTGCCTACATCAGTACAATATACAAATTTGTCTATGTTGATGCCAGAAGCTTCCCACAATGTCTTCAACTCTTGCGAATCAAAATCGACTACTTTAACTCCCTGTTCTGAACCACAATAAATGCGTTTGTACCATTCGGCCAAATAAGTGATTGTAGTCATTGCAAAATCTGTAGTCAACAAATGTGATTTGTTGCCACCATGTGATGCAACACTGTCTTTAAGGCATTTTGCCATGTTATTGAACTCGGATTCAGACAAATGAAGTCGCCAGATGTAAGGTTCTCTCACATCCAGTTCTCGCAATCTATGTTGCAGACAATCTATTAGCTTCTTGTCTTCTATGGTCATATCTCGTTCCATTTTGGACCTTTGTATCTTTGTTTCAGTTCATCGAGTGTGAAAGGTTTTCCACCTTTTTTTCGATGTATCATTGAATGACAGTTGCTGCACAATGGCACCATGTCTGTCTTTGGATCTATTTCATGTTCACCATCAGTATCTGCAATACGCTCCAGATGATGTACTTCTATAAATTCTCGACCGATTTCTCCATAAAACTTTTCAAAGTCCATTCCACATGCAGCACATACATAACCATGTTCTGCTAGGCAAATCTGACGATACTTCCTGTTGCGCTCATGGATTGTCAGCGAAACTTGACGAATTTTACCTTCGGTCAATGGTTCATTCTCTGCTGGTTGCAAATAATCAGTCTTGGGCTCATTTGAAGGAACTGCTACATCAGGTAATTGTGTAACTGATGGGGTAGTGTTTCTTTTGACCTTTTCTGCATTACTCAATTGAACCTTCTCCTTGCCCTTGAAAGATTTTGAGTTGTAAAAGCCTGCCACATGCTTCAGAACTGTTGTGTACATCTCATCCTCAGCTGAATTAGCGACCTTTGCTGGAGCGGTAGAATATACAATTCGACGCAAACGTTCATAATATGTTCGCTCTGTCATTTCATACAGCCCTTCATAGTTTACATCAAGATACTGACGTATGAACTCAGGCAACTTTGTTTCTGCAAAGTCCACGTACTGTTCACGTTGAGCAGCATCTCTGATTCGTACATCCTTTTCAAGGAAAGTGAGAAATTTAGCACGAAGAGTCTCTTTCATATTGTAAGTTCATTATTTCCAAGCATCCCAATCGTCAGCATAATTGAAACCGCCATAAGCAGAACCGAAATTGTTATCATGGTGTTTGTTTTCTTCTTCAGCACCACGTATACTTTCAAATATATCTCGGAATGGGCTACATTTAATGTTATCATCAGGTACACTAATACTCAAACCATAAGCAGTTGAAAGAATAGGGCATAGTCCTAAGGCTTCAATTTTTTGCATATCGATTACAGACTTAGTGCGCCACTCTTTTTTTGAAATATGGATTACATCCTTAAAACCGCCGTAGCCTTTACGTAATATTGAGAATGTACTACCACCGCCTGTATAAACAATTGGTCTGGTTTTCAAAGCATCCATCAATCTGTCTAATCTTAGAGTGGTCTGTAATTTGAACTCCCTTTGTAGCTTTTGTATCAGCTGTGTACACACTCTTTCTATGCTTTCATTGAAATCGTGTCTCCGACTGCCATCAATCTCAGAGGATTGCTTGATGTTTGAATCTGTTCGTGAGTCATCTGTTCTGCGTTCAGCAAAAGTCAGATAATTAAGACCTTTATTTACAGATGTGAAATCATAAACACGGGGTTTGTTGTCTATAATTGTAAAGAATGATATATCTGTAGTACCACCACCAATATCCACCATCAGCGACATGCCAGTAGTAACCTTCGATGAAGAAATCAAAGGCATCAAACAAGCATAAGCTTCAGGAAAAACCAGAATGCCATATTCTTCTTTTAACTGAATACTATATGCAGGAATCTTCGTCATATCCCACAGCTCACCCCAAGTTTTATTGAGAAACGCCTGTTTGTCGTTCTCAAATACATTTTCCACAAGATCATAAGCTGCAGCAAGCAGACGGACTGCTATTTGCTTCTGCTGTGATAAGCGAGAACCATCTGTAGGAACACCCATTTGTATGGTAAACTCTGTACCGTATTGTTCTTCCAGATCAAAAATAATGAAAGCCAAATACCATACAGAATAATACATAGCATCAGACTGTTTCAAGCCAATGTTCGATGTTGTGAACGTAGCTTGTTTGAAGTAACGTATAATCTCTCCATTACTATTTGCAGGTATATACCCATAGTCCATGCGTCCATCTGGTCGGCGGTGGATAATGGATGGCAGAGTGTATTGGTGTTTACCAGTAGTGTCAGGGAAGGTGAAGAACGTGTAACTCAGTTCTACTCCCTTCTTATACTCTGCACACACCTTTGATTGATGTGTTCCGAAGTCAAGTCCTACGGTTATCATGTTTTAAATTTAGGTTTAAATAATTGTTACAAGATTTATTGAGAGTATTTTATCTTCAATAGTTGGAGTTGTGTCTTGTTTTATCAAGTCTATACGCTCATCACGTTCTTTCTCCAACATGCTGATGTTTGCTTTTGCCAAGCGGATGGCACCTTGTTTGCTGCGAATTTCTTTATCATCAAGGTAGTCGAAATTCCATTGAAGTTCGTCCTCCCAGTTCGAAATATTGTTCTTGTGGTTCTCAATACGTGACTTATAGTATTCCATCGTCTGCTGTATGTTACGTTGACGGTCAGATTCTATTTGTCTCGTACTTTCTTCGATACGGCGTTTTTTCTCTTCCGAAACAGCAAAGGTGAAGTCTGACTTCATGTTTTCAATGATTTCAGCCTGCACGTCACTGTTCGATGCATTTCGCTCAGAACCTTCAATCTGCGAACGACGATAGATTCGATCGATGATTTCTTGGTCTTCTACAAGTTCATCATTGGCAATGTTATATACTACAGGCAACAAATCACCTGCCGTTTTCTTTACGCCTTGCACCATGCGACTTGTGGTCAACTGATAAAGCCCCATATAATAGACTTCTCCCTCATGTAATAGTTCGTCAGAACGCAACGAGTAGCTGAACGATGTTTTGTTTTGGTCATCATTCTGCTTGAAATAGTTCAGACAAGCTTGGATCATAGGGTGGTATATGTTCAGATAGGCCAGGGTCGGATCATCATAAGCCGCTTCCTGACTGAATGTCAACAGGAACTTCTGTGTATCTTCCACTTTGCGCTTAAACAGTGAGGCATTGATTCGATTTTCATCCGAAGTATGATCTTCGTACTGAGCCAGGAAATTTCGTAAAGAATTTGCATCACTCTGTGCTACTTTAAACTCCATAATGTCTTTTCTTACTGGCTCCAAACTGCAAGTGGTAAGTTTCTGACGAATAACCGATTCAAGATAGTTCTGCAACTCCTGTTCGGTAACGTATGCATTGTTGTAAAGTATGCGGTTAATCTCGTCTCGGAAATAAGCATCATTGGTCAATGTGTTGCTCAATCCTTCCTGAAGGTGCTGTAGGTTTTCTTTTTCGTTTTCAATGGCACGTTCTACTTCAGAAATCTTACGCTCACGGTCAGCTGCAGACAAATCTTTGGTGAAGAACTCCTTTTCCATTTTGTTATATACATCCTGAATGCTCATGCCACCATTGACAGGAGCATCGAGAATGGCTTCCATATCGCCTATAGTACCTTTGAAAATGCCGATACGCTCTAATAAACGCATGTATATCTCTTCCTGGATTGAACCTGCTACAACAATATTGTATATGTTGACCACTTTTGCCTTCTGACCAAAACGGTCAATACGACCAATGCGTTGCTCTACAACCATTGGGTTCCAAGGCAAGTCATAGTTGACCATTGAGTTACAAAACTGCATGTCCAAACCTTCACTGCCGACCTCTGAAGACAAAAGCACCTGTATGTTGGGGTCAGTCTTGAATTGATGTAGCAGTTCTGCTCGGTTTTCAATCTGACCATGAATAATCAGGGCATTGAAACCAAGTTTTTTTAGACGTATTGACAGATATTTAAGTGTACGACGGAACACAGCAAAGACAACCAATTTCTTTGTGCCGCTTTGCCATACTTCGTTTATAATCTTAGCCAGCATTTCCACCTTTGCATCTGGATAATTCTGGTAACGATCGATACCTTTATCAAGGTCTTCCTCATCGTTCAAGAATCCATATACACTACTTGCAATCTGACGTTTACGCTGAACTAAGCCCAACATTTTTCCGAATGACATACGTTCTTCGCCCCAGTCATCAATGTATGAATTATCGTCCGTATAGTCATTGATTACACGGTCAAATTCTTCCTGCTCATCTTTATGCAAATCCACTTTACACGCATGAGGACTACGTTCTGCTTGTGACATGTCGGTTGTCACTTCACGTTTTCTAGTACGTGAGAATACCGTATTCATCACGCTCATTGACGACAGAAGGTATTGTAGGCGAGCTCTAATCTTCTTTGTGTCCTCTTCGCCTTTCATCAACTCGATAATCTCCTTGAAGACTGGGTCATTCTGGAACAAGTCTGCAATTTTGTTTTTTGACGAATATATCTCAGAATCGTTAGCAGAGAATGAAACCTCGACAATGGAAGTTACCAATTGAGTCAAGATGTCTTTTAGAGGCATCTTATCATTATTCAAACAAGTAAGTGCTTCTACGAATGGACGATTTTCAGCCATTCGGTTCAAGAAGATTTGGTAATTGAAGTAACGAGTATTGTCAAGCAGGTGCAACAGGTTATACAAGTTTTCCTCACTAATCATGACTGGGGTAGCAGTCAAGAATAGTGCTGCATCCGCTGTGCTCATTATGATTTCTGCTCCCTTGTATGTCTGCGTCTCACGATTACGCATCTTGTGAGCTTCATCGCATAGTACCAAACTGAAACGGTTGCTCGATTCAGTCAAGTAGCTGACAAGGTTGGTCGTCTCCTTAGACTTAGGTGTCTTTGGGCCTTCGTCATCTTTTTCCTTGCTGCGAGGCATACGTATTTTCTCGTAGTTGATGATGGCGTGAACATCGTGAGCATGATCTTGCAAATCGGTTATCAGGTCTTTATTACTGTCGTATATCTTGAAGCTTAGACCGAACTTTTCAAAGAGTTCTGCCTTCCACTTCGCTTGCAACGACATAGGACAGATGATGAGCACATTTCTCAATTCACGACGTGCTTTCAATTCAAGCATGATGTGTCCAGCCTCGATTGTCTTACCGAGACCGACTTCATCAGCAACAAGCAATCGGCGGTTTGGCGAGTTCAAGAACTTTAATAATGGTTTGAACTGGTAGGCTCTAAACAGTGTCTTTGATGCTTTTAGCGAAGAAATTGTACTGTTGTTTGAGTTGCTGATTTTGAAAGTGGTATTCTTCTTTGAGTATTCAGAATACGAACCAAAGATTCCGCTTTTACAACGCTCAAAAGGATCACTCAAATCAAAGTCAGCATGGAGGTCTGCTTCAAGCTTTGTTTCCACTTCGCCTTTCTCAAACGTAACCTTATAGGTCTGTCTGCCGCGGCGATAAGGATCAACGCCTACCACTGTGCCATGCTTTCCGCTATTGGTTTCTATAACCTTGCTGCCTATTTGGAATTGTGCCATATCTTATTTCATTTGTTTTGTAGTACAGACATTGCTTGTTCTACGACTTCTTCTAGTGTCAGACGAGAAGCATCTATCGCTAACTTGTCCGCCAATGTTGGACTGAAATGAAGCACATCGTCAATGGTAACATTGTACCATATAGGAATGATGACTTTGTGCCCATTCATTTCTTTAGCAACCATTCCGTTTAGTTCGTAGTCCGTCCACCTCTTTTTTATGAAGGAGGGGGATATCACAACCAAGCCGAAACGTGAATCAACCAATCCTTTGTCAATGCAACGACGCAAACTGTCACCTGGTTTCAAAACCGTTTCGTCATACCAGACTTTGCAACCTGCTTCTACAAGAGATGCGGCCAAAGGTCTTACAAAGTTTTCTTTATCCTCAGAAGCGTGAGATATGAAGAAATCATACTCTCTATCATTATTCTCCAACTCCTCTGGAGTCTCATAATATTCTTCTGGAACAATATTGCGTAGTTCTGAGACAGATTTTTCAAGAGCCTTAAATTTCCGCAGATTCTGCAGGTCTTTAGCTTTGTCTTTTTGTTCTTGCAGTTTTCGTTTGCGTTCCTGCTCCTTCTTTTGGTGTTCTTGCTCTTTCCGCAATTTTTCTTCTTCTTTGATAAGATAATTCTGATTGCGAGATTTGTCATTAGCTAATGAAGCAAGTTTGGTGTCACAATCTGCAATATTCTTATTTTCCCTCTCCATCTGGGACAAAATACTTTTAATTGTGGATGAAGACAGATTCCGACCATTCATTCTTTTTGAAAGGTCTATAAGTTTCTTCTGAGCAGTTGACTTTTTCTTCATCTGCTCACCTTCTTTTTTCGTTATATCGGCTATCGCTTTACTATAACGTTGAATATTTGTGGTTATAGTCTGTATGCTCATTAATAATTGTTGAATTAACAGTAAAAGAAAACTTTATTCATCCCAATTCCCCTTTAATTATTCCATTGTAGCAATCATTGATTCTATAAAACGCCTTTCTTTGTCAGTAAGGTTGTATTTATTATACAGTTGAATGTCGATTTCATGGACACTCTTGTTCCAATCAATGTCTGATTTTGGCGTAAAATCTTGCATAGGCACATTTGCCCAGGTTTCTTTCGGATTATCTTGTGTCACTTTCAAAGTTCCCAACATGGTTCGTGCGAACTTCGTCATAACATACTTTTGACAAGACTCAGCTTCGTATAAAGATGAAAAACATCCAATACCAATGAATGTGTCCGTATATGCAACAGCAGGTTCTCCTATTTCGGTTTTGCCAATAATACGAGCAGGAATAGGACTTCCCACTTTACCAGCAGCACCATCAGCTTTGGAAATAATGAGTTTGTATGAATTAAAATTATCTGGCTGAGAAATGTATGAACGATTTATCCACTTGTAACAACGCTGATTGTTATAACGTCCAAATACTTTGGCATATTTTGATTCATCGCCATTACAGATGTCAGTAAACAACTCAGGGAACACATCAAAAATATTTGCGCCTAAACTATACTTGTGACCTTTACTTTGTCGCCCGTCAAATTCTGGATTATCTTCATAGAGGTTATTAGTGATACTGTATAGTTCACGTACACCGACTATAGAAGAGAATGATTCTTTCTTTTTAGAATTCACCTTCTCTAATATCGAATGCATCTCATCAAATGCTGAGAAAAACTTGATAGGTTTGAACATTTCTTCAAAATCCCAATATGTTGTAGCTAACCCGCCATTTATCTCGACACTTGGGAAAACACTTGTACTATTCACCCAATAATCTACAACTTTGAAATGTGGATTGTTAAGCATTTTTGCATTCCAATCTTTGGGGGTTTTACCAACATTAAAGAGGAAACGAGCAGGGTGAATAAGCGTACCTCGCTTTGCTAAACTCATAGAAATGTCTATAAACATGTGATAGATAGGGTCTGCACCATTGCCATCACCTTTATTAACGATTTGATACGGAGGATTTCCGACCACCGCACTAAATTTAATCATATCTTTCTTTGTTGTGCCTTCCCAATACCCAATTGTCTTGATAGCTTTTACAAGAGATTCTTTATCGGTTGTGGCGAGTTCAACTAATTTTTCTGATTTAATATTTATATGCTTCACATCACGGAACCCGCAAAGAGTGCGTTTTGTGATGCGAGCAGCCATTGGCGTATTGCAGATGACATATATATTGTGTTTAAGAATGTCATCCCAAATGACCTGTTCTTCCTCAATAGAACAGCTATCAAGGTCAGTCACGAGCTCTACTGCCGCATAATTAGGCATACGGTAGCGATAGAGCGTGTAAGCAACATATAGAGGATATAAACCTGTCTTAGAATTAATCTCCAATATCTTAGAATTATTTTCATGATGTTGTTTGTCTATATCACCAAACACGTCGCTTGTCACCTTTCCGCGATTCACAAAACGAGGAGCTGTTGTGTCTATCCAGTCGAAAAGTTGGTCACCTTCACCAATAACTGGCTTCTGGTTTGGACCATCAAAGCGCTCGTTAAAAAAGCAGTAACCTCCTAAACTTCCGCTAAGATGCATGTTGACAACTCGCCAAGGTGTAAGTACTGTTTCTTTGTCAGGGTTGTGGAAATATGAGAAAATCTCTGCAATACGTTGTATGCGTTCATCTGTATGCATTGTGTCTGCTTCACGAGCTAATTGACGATAACGCTTACCTGCTGCTGCAAAGACTGTAGCATTGTAACATTTCTTAAAGGCGTTGAACATCTGCTTGCTCACACCACGAGGCATAAACTCACGCCATGAAGCAGGATCAATCTGCTCTGTAAAGTTGTCGATAGTAATACCTTCATCCTCGTCATCGACCTCAGCACCATACATCATAAGAGGAATACGAAGGGATATGCCACGCAAGATAGTAATACGGTTATCACGTTCTTTGCGTTCTTCCTCTCTGCGTTTTTTCTCGGCTTCCAATGCTGCAATTTCTTCAGCTGTTAGTTCTATACCTTGTTTCTGCTTCTCTTTTGCACGCTTTGCCGCTTCCTTTTGTTTTTTTGATAATCCATTTTTACTAATGTCAACAGCCTTCTTGGGCTTCTCCATATTAGTGGATTTCTCGATTTCAGAACCAAGATTATTAAGATCGCCAAGTTCCTCTGGAGAGAGATTCATCAGTTCACGCAAATCGTAGAGGGAATTGTCATTGAATCCATTACGTACAACACGGTCAACATAAACATGTTCAAGTTGTTCAAATAGATGCTCTGGCTCGTACTTAACCATCTGGCCACCTTCGAGTGATATGACAGGACAGAATGAAAGGAAGTCTTTCATGTTCTGAATATCCTTTTCACGGCTGGTTGCCTGTGCTGACGAACGTTCCTTTTGGGTAAGTGTAGCAAATTTAGCTGTTTCAGCCACCATTTTGATACTACGGTCAGGTGCAAAGTCAAAGACATAGCACTTAGTCTTCATCTGAAGATTTCCATCTGCATCTTTGTAGTTGTATGGTGATTGTACACGGAAAATGGTCTGCATATAGGTTGCAGCAGAAGTATTCTCTGAGCCCTTCAAATAGAAAACTGCTGTCCAAGGCTTTACCGTGACGCCAGTAGTAAGACGTCCGCAAGAGATTGTTATGGTCTGAGTGAGTTCAGGGCAATCGCCGATTTTCTTTGTAACCTTATCAAGAGCATCAGAACGTGTTTCGTCATCTTCGTTTGAGCCGGCAACATTGATAATGGCATCAAACTCTCCAAAAACTTCATGTTTATTAAGAAGTATTTCAAGTGCCTTTGCCTCCTTCACACCAGGGACAACCCATAAAGTATGTTTAAACATCTCACGATATTCATCTGTAGAGAATGGGTAGTGAGAAGTCTCGTCTTCTTTGCACAACAAGTCAAGGAAATCATTTACCGATTCCTCTCGCATAAAAGTTCCCTTGACACAATCTTCAGGCATAATTTTACCATCAGCTTTAGGATTGCCAGTCCATACTTGGAAGAAGTCCTTGAATGAGAAAGTAGCATTATCCTTTAGATGAACAAGATTGCCAAGGTTATAAGTACGAATCTCCATTTCGGGAAGGTCACGATATGGATTGTTCTCCTCTGGTTCATTACGATGCTTTTGGGGCCAATCTCGTTTCGCTTGTTGCTCCTTGATGTAGTCCCAAGTGAATATCTCTTCGTCTGTAAAATCGTCATAGAGATTAAATGGAGTACCAGAAAGGTGAAGAGTCTTGGTATCTGGATTCTCTGTAAGGAGTTTGATGACACGCTGGCCAAGCGCAGTGCGAGTACCTTCGTGAGCTTCATCAATTACAACCAAGTCCCACTTATTCATCAAGATGTCTTGCTTCAATTGTTCATCATTGTCGCCACCCACAAGAGTTGAGCGACGCAGATATTGCATTGAAGCAAAAAATATATAGTGTTTACCTTGCTTCTCAACCTGTTGTTCCAGATCATAGAAGTTTCCGAAACTATCGTCGTCAAATTTTGTGCCATAGAGGTACTGACCCTTTTTGTCATGGAAGATTTTGGCAAAATCGTCAGACCAGCTTTTATTGACAACTGGACGATGTGTTACAATTATGGTACGGCGTACCTTAGCATCACCTTCCCATTCGCCCATCTCACGAGCTAACTGAAGCGCACAAAGCGTTTTGCCAAAACGCATTTTGGCATTCCACAGAAACTTGTCTCCTGACTTTTTCTTAAAACGACGCAATGCATCGGCAACAGCTTTCTTTTGCTCATCACGCAGTGTAATAGTCTCCTCTTCAGTATCGAAGAGCGATGTGACTATTTTCTGCTTGGGTTTAACAGACTGTATCGTAGAGTATTCTGCCATAGAGCTTATAGTTTTTTATTTTGTACAAGGGTATAGAAATAAGGACGTTCTTTATCCCAAAACTTTCCGGAATAATTCCAGTCTCTGACACGGCACTTGATGCCGTTATGTAATCGAGGTTCACCAGTCTTACATCCTGGGCATGAATTAATGACACGTTCTTCATCCCCAAAGAGAGATTGTGACACAGAAATATCATCGTGACAAGTATCAGGTATCACCATTTTCAAACCGTCCATTTGCCAAATATTCCAAGATATTATGTAAGCAAAACCTGGCAAAGAACGTTTGGGAGGTTCTTCTCCATACTTCTCCTTATAGTAATCAATGATAGAGTAGAATATGGCTTCTCGTGCTAAAAGCAGGTTGTCACCTTGCCACTCAAACCCATAGATGGCTTTGAGGGCTGTCTTTGCCATCTTTATCCACTCTGACTTATCTTCAACATTTTCACTTATAACTCTAAGTTTGCGATCAAGGAGTCCAATACGGTGACTGACAGGTATTCGATTTCCACTTACGGTATCATAGCGGCTAACTATGTATGGTGCTTCTCCGCATGTCATTTCCATGCGAGTATCTTTAACATAGGCTTGCCATGTGCGTTCAGGGTCGTTATTGTCGAATTGAATTTTTCCTTCGGTTGGAGTCCATAAATGTTCGCCGTTTTCGTCAACATATTCAGTGTTAAATACATTTGAACGTCCAAACCATGCTTCATCGATTAAGTTATTCTGAGCGTTGCATATCCAAGAGGGTGTAAACACCTCAGCCATATCTTTACTACGCTGGTTCTGTTCCGCCAAGGTCTTCAAGACTCTTGGACGAACCATCATAGCATAATCTCCTGTTATTTTATCAATGTTTATCTGATCGTGAAACGAAAATCCTTCACCAAAAGGCTCATAATTATCCGTTGCCCATATGATGTGACATTCATCTTCTCGTCCTTCTGCTTCTTTGGGATCTTTCCCGGCACGTCGAAGTTTCTCGCGTAAGTGGTCGAAGCGAGAATGGTCACGCAACAGAGTTTGCAACACTTCTGGGTATTGCAAGAGCAAATCGTTTTCGTTTATGTCAATCTCGTTTGCCATTGTTCTTTTTATTTTGGGGCAAAAGTAGTATGTAAGTATGCAACCATTCTGCATTCTTTGCCACTAATTGCAGTTTACTTAAATCTGAGTAGGTTTTACCAATAAATCCTGTACTTCAACTTCCAATAGTTTTGCTATCTGAAGAAGAGTTTCAAGGGTGGGCTGAGCTACATTAGTACACCACTTAGAAACAGTAGCAGGATCTCTTCCAAGTTGTTCTGCTAACCACTTGTTGGTGCGCTTCTTCTCGACAAGCACGACCTTTAATCTGTTAATGTCAGTTCTTTCCATCTTGATGTTCCAAAGATCAAATTGTTGATATATTATTTATTATTCGTGTGCAAATATAATGTTTTTTTTCGTTCTTACGGTCATTTTAACCAAAAAAATGCATATAACGCAATAAAAAAGCATTAATGACCTTGTATTAGGTCGAAATAACAATATCATTGATGATTATCGTTATACATTCCAAATCTACTTTAATAATGCATATAGAATGCACTATTAGGCCAGAACTTTGCACAAAATTAAAAAGTATATATCACATGAAAAGAAGAATCTGCAAGAAACTGCACATAAAAGATTATGTGGAACTTGGTACTCTTGTGAAGTTTACAGCACCACACGATAATGAGGACAAACTACTTTATAGGTTTCAGGCCATAGTGGAAAAACACAACCTTTTTGCATGGGGAGGAGGTTGTCAAACTCTAATCACGCCTAAGATGGACAATGACTATATTGTTCCAAATGTAATCGAACAATTTATTCTTGGTATGATGAATGTTGAAGATAGTGACACTATGGCATTCATAATTCACAAGCCAGGTGGTAACGCTGATCAATCTGCATTTGTAAAAGAGATTACAGAGGTATTCAATGAGGTCAAATACAAATTAGAAGTATTTGAGAACATTGATTTGTGGCGAAAAGCATATTAGTTTTACCTCCCCCAACTTCCTAACCTCATATACAAAAGCCTTACCTCATATACAAAAGAGCGTATTCTGCATATCGTCTGCGCTCAATCGAAAGTACTTTCTTTCCCCTCCAATGGCAGAACTGGACGTAATCACCTTTGAAATCTCGGTTTCCAGTTTCAATCTTCTTCAGTAGTGTACTTTTGGGGTATTTTGTTCTGCTTCCGAGAATCCGATAAGGCCCAACATTATAAGCTAATGTAGCGAGTAGGAGAGAGTCTTTTCCGTAACGCTGGAACATAGTGCATAATTCTTTCAAGTCTTTGCGCAGGAGCGCATCGGCTTCCCTCAGAGACATATTAGAGGAGTAATGCTCTCCAGGTCTTAGCTTGTGGCCATAGCCAACATAAGGGTAATCCTTCTTACGATGGATTCCCTCATAGTATTTGATGCAGCAGATAGCTCGCTCAAATGGTTGAAGTGCAAAAATAGATGCTTGTTTTGGCAACTCATTTGCCTGAGCATCCATGCCCAGACAAAGAGTAAGGAATAAGGTTGTTAATACTATTCTGTAAATCATTTGGTCTTGAATTTGTTTATTTCATCTATCATGTTCTTCACGTCGAGATTAACCTGACAGAAGTTCTGGTACAAGATACGCTCCTTGGCATCTTTAGACGGGAATTTATAGAATTTTGGGAGTTTATAATTCTCGTAATCTGCTTCTTCTGCCTGTATCTCCTTCATGTCAAAGTCAGTCTTGCAGTAGAACTTTGAGGTCTGGAACTCTGCTGATTCCTGTATGTTCATAGAACCATTGCGCCCTGTCTTTGTCTTGATGAAGTCACGAGCCGTCTGACCGGCTATCCATCCAGTGGGCATATCCGAAATCTTGGATGCAGGAACAAGGCTATCCATATTCTCATTGAGGTTGATGGATGTCTTATCTCTGTCGATGGTTACACCTTTCTTCAGCTGAACCACCTTGCCAAAGATGTCATTTGATAACCATTCGAGGGTTTCCTTGGCACGAGCAGAGCCGGAAACAACATTGCCGACAGTCGTAATAACCTTCTGCATACCAACCTTACCGTAGTCGGATTCAAGCTGGGGAAGCTCCTGAAAACCGAGAGCTACACTAACCTTGTTGCTTCGGGCAGTACCGATAAGACGGTCAATCTTATGGAAATAAAGCGTAGGTAGCTCATCGACGATGATGCTTACAGGAATGTTCTTTCCCTGACCAGTATTGACACGAGTGACCAATCTGTTCAGGATAAGGGCGTTCAATGCGCCAATAATGCTCTCCATTTCAGGGTCATTGGCTATAAGAAGATAGCTTGGATTCGCAGGATCACTGACTTTCAAATCGAAATCATCACCATCCTTGTGAAAAATCCAATAAGATTCTTTGGTGGCCAGACGAGAAGTATAGACGCGCAGCGTACCAATCATACCTTCCAACTGTTCCATCGCATTATTCTTCATGGCTGTCTGGAAAGGCCCAAGAAGCGGCGCAACCTCTGGGTCTGTCTCTAAAACCTCAAAGATTATTTTGTAATCCTGATTGAGGAAAGAGAGGATATGAGGCATGTCACTGTATTTGCCAAGCCAGTAGGCTGGTTCCACCTCCCTGCCTGAATGGTCAAAGACACGGCCTGTTGGCTTCGGTCTGTGTGTTTTGGGTTCTTCCGTCATCTCTGCAATCAAGGGATTACCATCCTTATCGTATGGCACCTTCTTGTAAGACACGAAGAAATAAATGCAAGCAGCCAAGAAGTTGACAGCTGATGTCTGGAAGAACTGGTCACTACCGCCACCACCTTCCTTCTTTCCCTTCTGTAGAGATTCAAGCAATGTCTCAGCCGTTTCACTGGCAGCAGCAAGGTTGCCAATATACTTCTGCTGGATGGGGTTTACACGGCGTGAATACTCCACATCCACAAAGTTGATGATGTTGAACTTGAAATCTCTGCCAGCCTTTTTGTTGGCTGCAAGGTTCTTACGATAATGGTAGTATAGCTTTTGGGCAAGTGTTGGAAACTTGTAATCGTAAACTACCATTGCAAAGCCTTTTGCACTATGCTGACGGATAAATGGCTCAATGATGCTGAAGGTCTTACCAGATCCAGGAGTACCGACAACCCAAGTGCCACGGAAGGGATTGACAATGTTAACCCATCCTTTGCGGAACTTCGATTTGTAGTAATAGCGCATAGGTATATTCACGCTATACTTATTCTCTATCAGTTCCTGGCACTGCTCGAATGATTCGTTCTCGAAGTTGAATCTGTCTTTCAGAAGCCCTTCCTTTAGGAACTTCGAGATATTATCAAGTGCTACATGAATCAGAATGGTTCCAAGGATGGTAGCTGCCATGTAAAGCCAGATATTCAGCGGTATCATGTAAAACCGCATGTCCATTCGATAGCCGAACAGCCAAACGGACAGGATTGTAATACCTACACCACTGACAAGGGGATAGAGAACCTGCCGTCTTGCATCAAACTCCAAATGCTTCTTATTCCTGGTTCCAATACAGGTGATACATATAATCACGAATGTTGCAATCTTACTCCAAATAAGATTCCCATCCAGATAGATGAACCACCGTTTGATTCGGTCATGAACATCGCAAACTATGCCGCCCCAGTAGTCGAGCAATTCCGGGTCAATGGCATACTCGAAAAACTCCAAGAGTAGCGACACATAGATGACCGCGCGAAATATCTTATAGGCAGTTTGAAGTTCTTTGGTTTCTTCCATTTCTTACTTAAATTGTTGTAAACTCTAATTGTATAAAGTGATGATTGGACGTACTTTATGTGATTGTTCTTTAGGTGTTTCTTGAAGTGCTCCAGAAGCAAGAGAGAACAACCATGCTTTAGCCGATTCCATATCTTCCACCTCGGTTGAAGTCCAATACCAGCACTCGTCAGGATCGTCAGATATGACATCGCCACCACACTTTTTGATATAGTCATTTACCGTGTTCTTTGCCCCATAAAGCAGGCGTATCTCGGCCACTGATGGTATGTAGGCACTTTGTCCATATTGCCACATATCAAAGACTGCTGTGGCAGCTGGAGATACCCCAGAGGAATACATGGAATGAGTATTCATGTTCCCGTCGAAAGCGGTAATGTTAGCCGAAGTATTATGCTTAACACCGATACTGTCGCTGTATGCTTCAGGCGCAATGTCCCAAAGATAAACGGCATAACCAGTTCCCTGTGTCTCATTGTTCTGGTTGATATGAAAAACTACGGCAATAGGCTGTTTCCCCTGACTCTTCATGTCTTCATAGCGCACAACCTTTCCGTCTGTACATAGTATGTCACAGGTCTTCATTGCCGTGTCAGGAAACTCACGGTGTTCGTCGCAACTTGTTATGGCCACCATCATCAGGGCAGCACAGATAGTATGTAATAGCTTCATTTTACTCT
>Ga0310786_10001781_pt1 | contig 34283 bp, 26 predicted proteins | sample AusTroGonzalo_MG_FD_203881 | JGI IMG/M metagenome (GOLD analysis project Ga0310786, IMG submission 203881) | Bovine rumen microbial communities from tropical cattle in Woodstock, Queensland, Australia - Gonzalo_03 (v2) (version 2) | ecosystem: Host-associated > Mammals > Digestive system >... | reverse complement strand
AAAGGATACACAATCCAGCCTTATTCACCCGCAGCAGGTACTGGTCTTTCAAGCCATGAGCTCAACCAGCCGGGCTGCTACCGTGACGTCAAGGATACCACCGTTACCGCCCAGTTTGAGATGACTGATCCCAAACCAGAGATGATGGGGTGGGGAACTCCCTGCTTTGTGGCATGGACCACAACTCCCTGGACTCTGCCTTCAAACACGGCCCTCTGCGTGGGTAACAAAATTGATTATGTAGCGGTACGTACATATAACCCCTACACCGGCGCACCCGTAACCATCGTGATGGCCAAGGAGCGTCTTGCCGCATACCTTGACCCCAAGGGCGCGGAACTTGACCTTAACGCCTATACACAGGGCGACAAGGTTATACCTTATCAGATTGTAGCCGAATATAAGGGCTCTGATCTGGTTGGCATGCATTACAAGCAGCTCTTCCCATGGGTAAAGCCCGTATTCAAGGCCGATGACGGGTCAATACAGGTTTCCGATGCAGGTTTCCGCGTAATCCCCGGTGATTATGTGACAACAGAGGATGGTACCGGAATAGTACATATAGCACCTACATTCGGTGCCGATGACGCATTCGTGGCCAAGGCCGCAGGAATCCCGTCACTCTTCATGGTCAACCGCAAGATGGAGACCCGTCCTATGGTTGACTTTACCGGTAAGTACTGGCTCATGGATGAGCTGGATCCCGATTTCGTAAAGAGCTGCGTGGACAAGGGTCTCTATAATGAGTATCAGGGCGCATACGTAAAGAACGCATATGATCCCAAGTTCAACGAGGGCGGCAAGTATGATGAAGCTGCCGCATCCAAGGCTGAGGACCTGAACGTATACATCTGCATCCGCATGAAGCAGGCGGGTACGGCATTCAAGATAGAGAAGCACGTGCACAACTATCCGCACTGCTGGCGTACCGACAAGCCGGTCATCTACTATCCGCTGGACAGCTGGTTTATAAAGGCATCGGCCGCACGTGAGCGTATGATGCAGCTTAACGATACCATCAAGTGGAAGCCGGAATCAACCGGAACAGGCCGATTCGGCAAGTGGCTTGAGAACCTGAATGACTGGAACCTGAGCCGCAGCCGCTACTGGGGTACTCCGCTGCCCATTTGGCGCAACGATGACGGCGATGAACTGTGCATCGGCTCCGTTGAGGAACTCTATAATGAGATTGAGAAGGCTGTAAAGGCCGGCGTGATGAAGTCAAATCCCTTCAAGGAGAAAGGCTTCCAGCCCGGTGTCTACACAGCAGAGAATTATGATAAGATTGACCTGCACCGTCCGTATGTGGATGATATCGTGCTGGTATCTGACGCAGGCCGTGCAATGAAGCGTGAACTTGACCTGATAGACGTCTGGTTTGACAGCGGTGCCATGCCGTTTGCACAGATGCACTATCCGTTTGAGAACAGGGAGCTGATTGACAACGGAACCGTATTCCCGGCCGATTTCATTGCCGAGGGTGTGGACCAGACCCGCGGTTGGTTCTATACGCTGCATGCAATCGCTACGATGGTAAAGGACAGCGTATCATTCAAGACCGTGATTTCAAACGGCCTGGTATTGGACAAGAACGGCAACAAGATGTCCAAGCGTCTGGGCAATGCCGTCGACCCGTTCCAGGAGATTGAGCAGTTCGGCTCTGACGCCCTGCGCTGGTACATGATCACCAACGCCCAGCCTTGGGATAACCTCAAGTTTGACGAGGAGGGCGTGAAGGATGTTACCCGCAAGTTCTTCGGCACCCTGCATAACACATACAAGTTCTTTGCACAGTACGCCAATGTGGACGGCTTTGACAACTCTGCCGCACAGATTGCCGTAGCAGAACGTCCTGTCATGGACCGCTGGATACTGAGTGAGCTCAACACTCTTACCAAGGAGGTTCGCGAGAGCCTTGACGATTATGAGCCCACCCGTGCCGGACGTCTTATCACAAGCTTTGTAAACGATTATCTGTCCAACTGGTACGTTCATCTTACACGTGACCGTTACTGGGGCAGCAGCATGAGCAGCGATAAGCTGGCTGCTTATCAGACTCTCTATACCTGTCTTGAGACCGTATCACGACTGATGTCGCCTATAGCTCCGTTCTATGCAGACCGTCTTTACCGCGACCTTACGGCTGTGGCCGATTCAAATGCACCGGTGTCTGTCCATCTGGCCGATTATCCGGTATGCGATGACGCTCTGGTTGACAAGGAACTCGAAACCCGTATGGAGCTTGCACAGAAACTCACCTCAATGGTGCTTGCACTGCGTAAGCGTGACGACGTCAAGATAAACGTGCGCAAGCCGTTGCAGAAGATTCTCATTCCGGTTACTGCCGAACTCCGCTCACATCTGGAGCCCGTCAAGGAGCTTATCCGCGATCAGGTGAACGTAAAGGAGATTGAGTTCGTGGAGGGTGCCACCAGCGTCCTGGTAAAGAAGGTCAAGTGCAACTTCAAGATCCTGGGCAAGAAATTCGGCCCGCTCATGAAGGGTGTTGCGGCTGCAGTCCAGAACATGAGTCAGGAGGATGTAGCCAAACTTGAGCAGGAGGGCAGCTTTACCTTTGACATAAACGGCACTCCCGCCACCGTCGACACCACCGAGGTTGAGATCTACAGCGAGGATATTCCGGGATGGGTGGTTGCCAACGAGGGTACCCTTACCGTTGCCCTTGACATCCAGCTTACCGATGAGCTTAAGCGCGAGGGTATAGCCCGTGAGCTTAAGAAACGTATCCAGGATTCACGCAAGCAGAACGGTCTGGAGATAACAGACCGCATCCGCGTACGCCTTAACTCCAACGCCGAGACCGATGCCGCAGTCCGTGAGTATGAGGATTGGATCAAGAGTCAGGTCCTGGCCGACAGCATCGAACTTGTTCCCGGAATGGAGCAGGGTGAGGATATTTCGTTTGACGATTATACATTCAAACTTCAGATAGAGAAAAATTAATCAATAAACCTTATCCTATAACTTTACCATCATGGCAGAGAAGAACCGTTATTCTGATGAGGAACTCGAGGAGTTTCGTCAGATTATCTTGGAAAAGCTGGAAGTTGCACAGAGAGATTATGATGCCCTAAAGGCTTCATTGATGAATGCTGACAACAACAGTACCGATGACACATCACCTACTTACAAGGTGCTTGAAGAGGGAGCCAACACCCTTTCAAAGGAAGAGACAACACGTCTTGCCCAGCGTCAGATGAAGTTTATCCAGTCGCTTCAGGCAGCTCTGGTACGCATTGAGAACAAGACTTACGGTATCTGCCGTGAGACAGGCAAGCTCATTCCTAAGGAGCGTCTGCGTGCTGTTCCTCATGCTACTCTTTGCATAGAGGCAAAACAGAACAAGCGTTGATTCCCTTTATGGAGAACTGCAGTCCGGACAGCCGTGGGCGTGCCCGTCAGGGACGGTTGGTGCTGATAATAATCCTGTCAGTGCTGGTTATTGACCAGATTATAAAGATTCTGGTCAAGACAAACATGTATCTTGGCGAGACCATAGACGTCACCTCCTGGTTCAAGATCTGTTTTGTTGAGAACAACGGAATGGCTTTTGGTATGGAGATAATAGGCAAACTGTTCCTGTCACTGTTCCGGATTGGCGCCATAGGGTTCTTTATATGGTATCTCATAAAGATATTGAATAAGGGATTTCCTACAGGTTATATAGTCACTGTCTCGTTCGTGATAGCCGGTGCCGTAGGAAATCTGCTTGACTGCATGTTCTACGGACTGATGTTCAGCGGGAGTACTGCCGGGCCAGCCGGAGTGGCCGGTTTCACATCGTTTGGTGACGGCTATGCGCCGTTCCTGTACGGAAAGGTGGTGGATATGTTCTATTTCCCGCTCTGGACATGGCCTGATTGGATGCCTCTTGTGGGCGGTGACGTATTCTTTCAGCCCGTATTCAATTTTGCCGATTCCTGCATTACATGCGGTGTGATTACGCTTCTTCTGTTCTACACCAGGGTGGTGAATATGGGTCTTCACTACATTGATCCGGATGATGAATCCGTAGAGGATAAACATGAGAAAGAGTGATCTCATTATATTGCTGACATTGCTTGTCGTTCTTTCCGGTTGTCGTCTCAGGCGTCCAGACGATGTGCTGTCTCCCAAGAAAATGGAGCAGTTTCTTTATGATTATCATCTTGCCCAGGCCATCAGCCAGGATCTGCCCAGAGATGAAAGGTATGCCAGTGCCGCATACGTAGAATGGGCATACAGAAAAAACAATATAACCAGAGAGCAGTTCAACACTTCACTCGTGTGGTATACGCGCAATCCCAGGGAACTTGCCAGGATATACAAGCATCTTTCAAACAGGGTGAATGACGAATACAAGGCTGCAACCCGTTCGCTGTCCCAGATAGAGAAAAAATCGTTCACTATCCAGTCAGGTGACAGCATTGATTTGTGGTATCTTGAAAAGACGGCATTGCTCAACAGTTCAGTATTCATGAACAAGCTTACATACAGGATAAACAGGGATACCACATTCCATAAAGGCGATACCGTCTGTCTGGGTTTGCATGGAACATTTGTATCCGTCGATACCTGTGTGCCTAATTATGCGTATATATCGCTTTCAGCATACTACGGCGACAGCATTTCAACAGTGGATACCATCATGGAAGTCAGCGGACAGATTGTGCTGAGTCTGACACTTGACGAAAAAAAGAGCTTTTCAAGTATAAGCGGTTCAATCAATTATCAGGATTCAACCGATAACCGCAACAGCATTCTTGTCCTGTCCGATATGGATCTGATGAGATATCATGTAAAGGCTGCTGCCGATACAGCCCATGTTTCAGAACTCCCTTCTGCGGAACTCTGAGCAGGTGATGGCTGTGGCTATAGCCACATTCAGGGATTCCGATGTCGCTGCTCCTGCAGGCCAGTTGGGTATGTAAAGACGATGTGTCACATATCTGCCCGATTCCGGACTTATTCCGTTTCCTTCATTACCCATTATGATGACTCCGTTCCGGGACAACGGGGCGTCGTATATGGTTTCGCCTTCAAGATATGTCCCATAAACGGGTATGCCTGACGGTAAGGATTTAAGGGAATCTGCCAGTTGGGTATAGTGTACCCTTACCCTTGCTATTGCGCCCATAGTGGCCTGAACAGCCTTGGGGTTGTATATGTCTGCCGTTCCCTTGGAACAGAAGATATCCTTTATTCCGAACCAGTCGGCAATCCGTACTATCGTTCCCAGATTGCCGGGGTCCTGTACGTCATCAAGTGCCAGTACCAGGTTATCGGATGCCATAGCGGCAATATCGGCAGATTCCTGCGGGATGCTGAAGATTGCCAGTACATCCTGGGGCGCCTTGAGCAGGCTTGCGCGCTTAAGTTCTTCCAGGGTGACTGTTTCTATCCTTTCAGCCTTTATGTTCCTGTGTGTGTCCAACCATTGGGGGGTGGCTGCCATAAGGACACATCTGAATCTGCCGGCCAGTTCGCCTACCAGTTTGTGACCTTCGGCTATAAACAGACCTTTTTCTTCACGGAACTTCTTATGTTCCAGACTCTTGATGTTCTTTATGTCGTTTTTGCTCAGCATCCTGTATTTATTGGTTGCCGTAAAGATAGCTATTTTTCAGATCTGTTTCAGATAAATTTCGCCTCGAAAAAAAGAGTAAACTCCTTTTTTCTCCTCTCTGCTTGTATTATCTTTGCTTAATTTAAGGGAGACTGTAAATGAACAGGAAATTCATACATATCGTCATGACGTTGGCCGCAGTTTTGTGGCTGGCATCCTGTTCTGTTTACAAGTATGTCCCCGAAGGACAGCATCTGCTTGGTAAAGTTGAAGTTGAGTCTGATGACAAGGCCGTGTCGGACCTGTCCAAATACAAGAATCTGTCATATCAGAGTCCAAATTCACGCTGGTTCGGACTGTTCCGGTTCCCGCTCAGGCTTTATTCCATCTCCGGTACAAAGACGGGCGAGGCACCTGTGATATATGACCGTATGCTTGCAGAGGCCTCAAGTTCCGATATGAGGCGTTCCCTTATGAATTCCGGCTATCTGAATGCAGACGTGACGTATTCTACCAAGAACGGCCGCCGGCCCAAGACGAAAGTCCGTTACAGTCTTCATCCAGGCAAGATGTTCGTTGTGGACACTATAAGGATAACGGTGCAGGACAGTGCAATCAGCCGCATCATCAACGACAATATTGAACAGTCCCTTCTGGTACAGGGTATGAATCTTGATGCTGATGTGCTTAATGATGAACGCAACCGCATAGTGGATCTTGTCCATAAATACGGCTATTACCGTTTTAACAGGGATTACATATCGTTCGTAGCCGATACCGCCCGCGGAAGCGACAAGGTGGGAATCAGGATGATAGTGGCGGCAGAGGGCGTAGACGAGGACGGAACGGTTCATGCCCATAAAAAATACTCCATATCCTCTATAGACTACATCCTGTCTGACAAGAACGGTAATGTGCCTGGCGTGTCAATGACGCAACGGACAGACACATGCCAGGGCTTCATGTTGGTTTATCCGGGCTCCGATGACAAGTCTATGCTTCGTCCCAAAATCATAGACATACATTCGTTCCTCAGGGAGGGCATGGTCTATAACTCGGATTCCGTGTCCAAAACATATTCATCGCTGGCGCGTCTGGGTATTCTCAAGTATTCTAATATACGTTTTGACGATGATCCGGGTTTGGATAGCAAACTGAAAGCCAGTGTGCTTATGATGAGTCTCCCCAAGCATTCATTTACTTTTGAGATAGAGGGGACAAATACAGCCGGCGATCTTGGTGCTGCCGCATCCATGTCATTTACTGACCGCAATCTGTTCCGTGGCTCCGAGCAGCTTACCATAAAACTGCGTGGTGCATACGAGTCGATATCCAATCTGCCGGGCTATTCCGGTGATACATATCTGGAGTACGGTCTGGAAGCAAACCTGGATTTTCCTGAATTCCTGGTTCCCTTCATGAGCCGGGAGCTGCAGCGCCGCAGTCAGGCAACGTCACGTTTCAGCACCAAGATAAATGCACAGCGCCGTCCGGAATTCCAGAAAACCATTTTTTCGGCAGGTTGGAGTTACCTTTGGGGGGACACCTGGCAGAAAAGCCACCAGCTTGATGTCCTGGACCTGAACTATCTTGTAGTGCCCTGGATATCGGATTATTTCAGGTCAGAATATCTGGATCAGATTACATCGGCCAGATCAATTCTCAAATACAATTATGAGGATCTTCTGATAACCAAACTGGGTTATTCTTTCTACTACACCAATGCCAGAATCAACTCGGTTGAACCTTTCAAGTATTCGTTCCGTGCCGCTGTGGAGACATCGGGCAACATGCTGAATCTTATTGCCGAGCCTCTTGGCTTTGAGAAGAATGACGCGGGAAAGTATAAGGTGTTTGGCGTTGCGTTTGCACAGTATGTCAAGCATGATTTCTCATTTACGGCCAACTGGCGTCTTGACAGGATGAACAATCTGGTTGCCCATGTGGAGTGGGGAATAGCTGTGCCATACGGCAATTCAACCAGCCTTCCGTTTGAGAAGCGATATTTTGCGGGAGGTGCCAACAGCGTGCGCGGCTGGGCGGTACGTGAACTGGGTCCCGGTACCTATCAGGGTGATGACAAGACAATAGATTACATCAAACAGTCGGGAGACATCAAGCTTGGGGCCAGTCTGGAGTACCGTTCCAAGCTTTTCTGGAAAGTCAATGGTGCGGCGTTTGTTGATGCCGGTAACATATGGACCATACGTGATTATCCCGAACAGCCCGGAGGTGCGTTCGGATTCGATACTTTCTATAAGCAGATTGCGGTCTCTTATGGACTGGGCCTTAGACTTGATTTCGGTTTCCTTGTCTTGAGGCTTGACGGTGGCATGAAGGCGTATAATCCGTCCGGACGCACCATGTACAAGAGATTGCCTCTAATTCATCCGTCCATGGACAGGGATTTTTCGTTCCATCTGGCTGTGGGCTATCCGTTCTGACCATTTAAAACACGTAATGATTATGAAGAAGGAAAAAAGACAACATAAAAATGAAGATTTACTTTATGAGTTTGTCAAGTGGAAGCAGCGGAAACTGCTACTATCTTGGCACAGACGAACATGCAATCCTGATTGATGCAGGTATTCCTGTCAAACAGATAAAGGGGTACCTCAAGGATGCCGGTATTCCCTTTGAAAAGATCATGGCCGTGTTTGTGACCCATGACCACGCAGACCACATCAAGGCGCTCGGAAACCTTGGTGAGAAGTGCTCAATCCCTGTTTATGCCACGGCGCAGACGCATGAAGGCATTAACAACAACTACTGCATGACCGAAAAGCTGTCCAGCTGCGTCCGCTATGTGGAAAAAGAGGTGCCGTTTGAGTTCTTTGATTTTGTGGTCACGCCGTTTGAGGTTCCTCATGACGGGACGGACAATGTGGGGTATAGGGTAGAAGTGGACGGAAAGGTGTTCTGCTTTGTTACAGACTTGGGACATATCACAGAAACGGCCTCCAAGTATATCCTTCAGGCAAACTATCTCATTATGGAGGCTAATTATGATGAGGATATGCTGCGTATGGGCAATTATCCCCAGTTCCTTAAGGATCGCATTACAAGCCCTCGTGGGCACCTGAGCAACAAGACAACCGCCAAGTTCCTGGCCGAGAATATGCACCCCGGGCTCAAAAACATATGGCTATGCCATCTTAGCGGTGAAAACAACCACCCTGAGATAGCCTATAAGACAGTTGAATTTGAACTTCGCGGAGTAGGAATCATCCCCGGCAAGGATGTTCAGCTCTGTGCCTTAAAGCGCACCACTCCCAGCGAACTCTACATCTTTGAATAATGTACAAAAAATGGAGGCCAATTTGGCCTCCATTTTTTGTACGCGATCAGGGATTCGAACCCTGGACCCATTGATTAAGAGTCAATTGCTCTACCAACTGAGCTAATCGCGCAACTGCTTTCCTGAAAAAGCGTTGCAAAGGTACTCCTTTTTATTGTTACTCCAAAATATAGACCGCACTTTTTTTGAAAAAAATAAAGCTCCTGTTACAACGGTAACGGAGCTTTATTGTAATTGGTTGTCAATCAATGCTTGTCTTCGTCCATGTCATATACGGACTTTGGCACAAGCTCAATATAATCAAACAGGAACTGAGCCTTGTTGTTGTCCAGAATCTGTTTGAAGCGAATGTAATAGTCGGTATTGCTGGTCATGTACTGCGTTGTGAGTATCTTACGGCCCATCGTGTCAATATTGCGGTGTAAGGTGTTGTTGTTGTTCTGCTGTGAATCGGGGCCTTTCATCCATCCGCGGTTCTTCATTGACTTGTCCAATGACTCTATGGCTGCTACATCTTCCAGATCATCATCGGCTACCCAACCTACACTGGGATCATCCATGTCAATACGCAGGTCGCATGGAATTCCAAGCGGCTCCCAGTCATTGCGCTGTACCTCTTGTCCTGCTGGAACTGCGGCGAAATAGTTCTGTACAATTCCGCAGCGTGGATTTGCGCGGAATGACATGCGTAACTGCCATGTTCCGTTATGCGGTACGGGCGGCAGTTTTACGTATATGTCAAACTGTCCCTCAATGTCAATGCCGTCACCTTCATATGCATAGCTGTTGTTGGCCGGTGCACGTACGGACAGTGTGTATTCATTTTGATATGAGTTGAAATTAGTGGGATCCTTAAAACCGCTTCCGTACCTTGATACTCCCGTGTTCTCGGCATTGAACTGACGTGCTCCTGATGTCAGGAAATCGGGAGAAAGGGTCGTACAGTCTATTCTGAGACGGCGGTCAAGAATGTCATTACGTGTTATTGAATCATATCTGAGTATGTCGTCAACATAATGGTAGATGCCGTTAAGCGCACTGTATTTGGTTACGCCCATCTCTTCGGCAGTGAGTATTCTTGTCCCTCTGTGCTTGGCACCTTTGAAACCGACTGTTCCGTTTCCTTCCTTGTCGCGGCGGTTGATATAGATGTTGTTCAAATCCAGTGATCCGGCTTTAAGCTGGGTGGATATTCTCATCAGGCTCCTGGGCAGGAATGTCTCAAAGTAGTCCTCAGGGTCTGTCGTGCCTACGTTGTAGATATTGATTATATCATTCCTGCAGTTTATTCGGGACAGATCCACAAGGAACGGGAGAATATGATATGAGAGGAATTTGTGCAACGGATTCTGCGGATTGGCGTAGTCTGACATGACACTTTCGTCGGCGGATTCTCCATATATGCTTTTGGCCAGTTCCAGCATGTCCGGAATGACATTGTTTATTCCGTGCAGGTTGAAAATGGAGTCAGTGGGTACAAGCAGCGTGAAATTGGTCTTTTTCTTGTCCCAATAGAATACCTTGTATTCGTTACCTGCGGAGTTCAGGTCTATGCCTTTGCTGACAGAGTCATCTCCTATTTTGTAGCTGTAATCATACCATTCGCTCAAGAGGGTATGGAAACCGGCTAATTTCAGGGCTTCACTGAAAAGTTTGGTCTTGGGGTCATTGTCAACCAGATCATAGACATAGTCTCCGCTAAAGTCAATACAACGGTCAATGTAATGCACTACGCCGTTTTCGCAGGAGTCATCCTTAGCTTCTATGATAGTGTTGTTCAGCTTTCTCTGCAGCGCAACCACGGTGTCTCCCAACTGCTCTACGTGTATGGAATCCAGTGTGAGTATCAGGAACCGGTCGTTAAGATTTACCTTGGGCAGAAGTCCGGGAATCAGGTCGCCTACATAGCAGGTGACGTCAAGCAGGTGGGTCCAGGCCAGTGTGTCACAGTCTTCTATAGGCAGGTCATCTACGGTGTTGTAAACCACATCCTTGCCTTGTTTTCGGGCACCCTTTTCACGCTCTTTCAGGAAATCTTCTATTGCGTCGTTGTCGGGCGCAAAACAGGTGTAGTGGCCGTACGTGGTAAGCTCATCATATAGTCCAACCCTTTTGAGGACTTTGACGAACTCACTGTAATCGGGTTTGGCTGCCAGGCTTGTGGCAACAGTCTGGCCGCTGAAGGTGTAATACGTTCCGGGATGCACCTCATCCCAGCATCCGTAACAGGCAAACAAAATGATTGTTGAAAAAAACAATCCGAAAAAGGACTTTGTAAATATTCTTCTCATAAAGCGATTAATAGGCTATAATTAGAAATAATATACATTCTTTTCCGGATAGTTAAAACCAGTTTGTCAGAATTTGAAGAAATTTTTTGCGTTGTAATAGGATATGTCTTCAATCATCTGTTCAATACGTGTCATTTCACTTGCGGGAATCTCTCCCTTCTCAACATCGCCTCCAATCAGGTTGCAGAGAATGCGACGGAAATATTCATGACGTGCATAGGATACGAATGAGCGGCTGTCTGTAAGCATTCCTACAAAACGTGACAGTAATCCCAGCATGCTCAGCACCTGCATCTGCTGCTCCATGCCGTTCTTCTGGTCCAGGAACCACCAGCCTGCGCCAAGCTGTATTTTGCCGGGAACGCTTCCGTCCTGGAAGTTGCCTATGGTGGTTCCCACCATCTCAAAGTCTGACGGGTTAAGGTTGTAGATTATGGTTTTGGTCAGCTTGTCCATGCTGTTGAGGCGGTCCAGATAACGGTTCATGGCTTTGGCTGTCATCACCTGCGACATGGAGTCAAAACCGGTGTCCTTGCCTATCAGGTTGAACATCTTTGTGTTCTGGTTGCGGATTACTCCATAGTGGAACTGTTGGGTCCAACCGGTATCGGCATCCATCTTTCCGAACTCTATGAGCATGGCACTCTTGAACTTGCGTATCTCCTGGTCTGTGAGTGCAGCGCCTCCGTAGACCTTGCTGAAAATGGCATCCAGTTCTGCGGGTGTGAAGTCATCGGCATAGAACTCTTCCATTCCGTGGTCGCTCAGGCGGCAACCCATCTGCTCAAAATATTTATGGCGTATAAGAAGTGCCTTTACAATGTCGTTAAAACAGTTGATGCTCACTCCGCTTACCTTGGCCAACTTGTCAATGTAGGCGCGGTATGCGGCAGGATTCTCAACCGTCATGGCCATATCGGGACGCCATGTGGGCAGGACTTTTACCTTGAATCCGCTCTCACGCACCTGCTTGTGGTACTCCAGTGAATCCACGGGATCGTCGGTGGTGCATACTGCCTCAACGTTATAATGCAGCATCAGGTTGCGGGCACTGAATTCGGGGCTGGCCAGCTTCTCGTTGCACTCGTCATAGATCTCTTTTGCCGTGTCCGGATTGAGTACCTTGTCTATGCCAAAACAGGTCTTGAGTTCCAGGTGTGTCCAGTGATAGAGCGGGTTGCGCATGCAGTAGGGCATGGTTTCGGCCCATTTTTGGAACTTGTCCCAGTCCGATGCGTCGCCGGTGATGAACTTCTCGGCCACTCCGTTGGTGCGCAATGCACGCCATTTGTAATGGTCGCCTCCCAGCCATAGTTCGGTAATGGAACGGAATTTGTGGTCCTCGGCCACCTCTTGCGGGTTCAGGTGGCAGTGGTAGTCTATGATGGGCAGTTTCTTGGCGTGGTCGTGAAACAGGTGCACTGCGGTCTCGTTCTGTAGAAGGAAGTTCTCGTGAATGAATGGTTTCATATTTGTATCGGTTTAATAATCAGGTTAATAATATGTGATAAGTCTATTCAAACAGGCGTGCTATGTGTCTGTCAAGTATGTTCTCCTTGACTTGCTCTGCAACGACCAGGGAATTGCGCTTCAAAGCTGCGTAGAACTCATCGCCAAACTCGGCTGCAATCTTGTAGCTCACGTGTACAAGCTGGCGGAAATCAGGGTTATAAAGCGGATCCTGCTGATTGTGGCGCAGGGCACAGGCGTACTCCTGACCGCTCCATGCGGCAATCTGCTCGGCTGTAGGCAGTTTTGCGGGATTTATGTCAATCACCGTAGCGTAGGGGATACAGAGCTCTTCCATACGGCCCAATGCCGATATGGCTATTTTTTTGGCCAATTCAAGTGCCCCTTCATCGGCCAGAGCAAGGCCGATGTTCTCTTCCAGCCATGTGGTGCCGGCGGTCTTGATGTGTATGCCTTTGTCATACTGGCGTATCAGACGGCCCATGATGGGGTATATTGAGAATTTGTCGCTGCCGGAGTGTATGCTCAGCTTAAGTCCTTGGGGCAGGTTGAATTCTTTGACGGCAAAGTCAATCACCAGCAAGTCCTCACGGAACTCTTTTTCAAACTGTGACGTGTCACCCACATACTCAACGCCCTTGTTGAACCGGCCGGTGAACTTGGGTGCTATGGTCTGTGCGGGAACACCTTCCTGTGCCAAAGCGCTCAGTATAAAGAATATCTCGATTGGCGTCTGGGGTGAGTCCACCTCATCCATCGATACCTCCGTTACAAAGTTTCCGGCACCCTTCCTGTCGGCAATATGACGGTAAATGCGCCCGGCTTCCTGGGCTGCAAACAGATACTTTCCTGCCATGGACTCAATCAGGTCGCGGTCTACCTTGAACGGTTCGTCAATACCCGGAATGACAAGATTGCCTGCATACTTCAGGCTGTTCTCTACAAACTTTCCGGTTGAGGCTGCATCGGTAGGCTTGCCTATGTAGTCAGCTACATCAATCGTAAAGAAATCAGACGCATCCATGAAACGGTCTACATTGTTCATGTTGATGTGGTCGGCATCCACAAAATAGGGCTTCTTATAGCCTAGCGCCTTGACTGCCTCATCGGCCTCACGGCGTGTGTCGGCAGGCTGGGTGCCTATTATCTGATGCTCGCGGTTGGATTTGTTCCATACCGGGACAAACTCAATTGAGTAATCCTTGACCGCATCTATGAGGGCGGACAGTTGAGCTGCTCCTTCATGTGAAAAACGGTCTCCTATACCGAATGAATATTTTCCAAGAATCATATTATTTGAAATTTAAATTAAATCCGATTTCGCGTACAAACATTGCCGCACGTCCGCTTGAGTCATTTGATATGTTCGCGGTAAAGGCGTGGAACTCACGTCTTACGGGGTAGTCCGAACGCTGCTGCTCAAAGTTCCGTGGATCTGATCTTAGGCGTTTGTCATCCTGCTTTATGTCATATGTATGCAGAATGGCCTCCTCGAGTACCTGGTGCGGAGTCTTGTCTTTGGCGTCAATGGTAAACTCCAGAGGCTGTACTGGAGCGGGGATGTCATCCACCTCCCAGTCCTGGCAAGGCAGGTCAAAGTATCTGCCAAGAGTGTTGACTGCCATCATGGTGCCGTTTGCCTTCCCGTCTAGCGAATATCCGGCTATATGCGGGGTGGCGGTATACAGCAGATTCATGAGCTCGATGTCAATATCCGGCTCGTTTTCCCAAACATCGAGCGATGCGGCTTTTATCTGTCTGTTCCTGAGAGCCTCCTTAAGGGCGTCGCAGTCAACGGTCTCGCCCCGGGAACTGTTTATCAGGATCTGGTCGGGACGCATTGACTTGAGGAGGTGGGCGTCAAACATGTGGTATGTCTGGTCCTGGCCTTCAAATGTGAGCGGAACATGACAGGTGATTATGTCACTTTGGCTTATCAGGGAATCAAGGTCACAGAATCCGCCGGGGCCTTCGCGGCGGGCGCGGGGCGGGTCGCATAGCAGAATCCTGAATCCCAGAAGGGCAGCAATCTGAGCTACTTTGCTTCCTACGTTTCCAACGCCTATCACTCCCAGAGTCTTTTCCCTGAAGTTGAAGCCCAGGTCATGGGACATTGAAATAAGGAGTGATGCCATGTATTGCCGTACTGAGCCTGAGTTGCATCCGGGAGCATTTGTCCAGGCTATGCCGTTAGATTCACACCATGCGGTATCGATATGGTCAAATCCTATTGTCGCGGTTGCTATGAATCTGACTTTGGAACCCTGTAGCAAGGTGGCATCACATCTGGTCCTGGTCCTGATTACAAGCGCGTCGGCATCACGTACGTCATCGGAGGTTATACTGCCGCCCGGCAAGTACACCACATGGGCGTACGGTTCCAATACTCCTTTGAGAAAAGGTATATGTGAGTCACATACTATTTTCATTTTGTTATGCCTCAAGTCAGGTTCTACAAAGTTCGCTTTTTTATCTAATAATCGGTAGCATTTTATTGGTGCTTATCTGAAAAATTGTTAAGTTTGCCATTAGCTAACCTGCGCTATGTTTTTGTACCGTATAAAAAAGGACCTCGCAATTCTGGCCGGTATGCTTTGCCTGATGTTACTCGCTGTATCATGCGATTCATCAAGCAGGCATGACCATCATCACGGGAGTACGCATATCATTAATCGGCCGGGGCATAAATCAGACCATGAATATTCCGTTCTTGTGCTTCATTCATATAATGACATGGGGCAGGAGGGCAGCTATTTCAGGAGTTATATGGACCGGTGCTTCAGGCGCCACGGGATGAATGTACGCGCCAATCATATCTATCTGGACCTTATACATAAAGAAAATCCCTTTGTTACCGCGTCAGGACTGGATCTGTTTGTCGATACTGTCTGCAGTTACCATCCGGATGTGTTACTGATAAATGATGACCTGGCTTTTCATTACATAATGGAAAAAGAAGATACGCTGCTGGGTATCTTCCCTTCGGTTTTTGCAGGTGTATCCGTGGCTTCTTACAGCCATCAGGATTACCCTCTGCTTACCGGTTGGCGCGATCCTGTGGATCTGGCCGCCAACTGCAACCTTTTCCGTAATCTCGGTTTCCTGGGAAATCCGATGGTGGAATTGGATTACGGCGGTTATCAGGATGATCTGAGGGAACAGTTGTATGGCAGCATATCCGACACCACCGTTTTCATAAATAATTCCGGGTTCAGGTTTTATTACAATGATCCGTCATCGGCAGTTCGCAATGACAAGATTGTGGTGAGCTTTGTCACTATGGCCGATCCTGAGAGAAACAGGCCCGATAATCCGGACGCAGATGCCGAAGACTCGTATAATGAGGGGATGTTGATTTCCAATCTGGCCGAATCATATACGTTTGAGGGACGTCAGGGGCATATTCAGGTCAAGTATGACCTTTTCAGCAACAGCCTGATAGACTTGACGCGTGAGCCGCAGATTACGGCTATACGCGAGCAGTTCGGCAGTTTCAGCAACCTATTGGGTGCCAATGAAATGGAATCGACGCTCAATGAATATGAGCGCCCCAAGTTCCTTTGCGGCTATTTTGCCAGCGTTGAGACCCAGATAGAGGATCAGGTTCATTCGGCTATCAGGATAATGCAGGGTGAAAGGCCTGCAGATATCCCGGTGGAGACACATCAGAAGAACTATTACATGGACTGGAATGCCATGATCCAGATGGATCCTCCACTCAACTACAATGATTACAACGAGCTGTTCCATATAATCAATGTACCTTTCAATGTCAAATACAGGGCGTTGTTCGTACTGGTGGTATCGTTGGGCGTAATTCTGGTTGCCGGCATGCTCTCGTTGATAACGTCTGTAAGGTTCCGTAAAAGAAACAGCCAGCGTGAAAAGGCTATTTCGGTCCTTAAACAGGAAACGCAACGCCGTCTGTTGGTTATGGAAGGCAGTGATTCCATGTTCTATAAGGTCAAGGACGGAAAGATAGGGTTCCTTCACAGTTCACGTAGTGATACGGTAATCCACGAGTGGCCGATAGATGATTATCGTAAGGATTACATTGCTCCCGAAAGTTACGGTTCGTTTGATATCTGTGTGGGGGGTGTTCCTGCCGAGTCCGAAAAGACCAAGGTCCGCATTCGGGCCAAACTGTCCGATGACAACTGGCACTGGTGGGAGGTGACGTTCCGCAAGAATGAGAAGGATGACATGATAATAGGCCTGGCTATAAGCATAGATAAGGTGGTGGAGTTTGAACATACCCTTCAGGAATCGGCCATTAGGGCCGAGGAGGTGATCTCAAAGGAGAATTTCATTGCCAATATAACCCATGACATCAGGACTCCTCTCAACGCCATTTCCGGATTTGCCCAACTTCTGGCCGAAGAATGCAGTCCTGAAGACAAGACTCTGTTTGCCAGCCTTATTCAGGATAATACCGAGCAGCTTTTGGATCTCATAGACGAGGCTGTGCGCAAACCTGCGGACAGTACTGATTCCATGTCCTTCAAGGTCCGTCTCATCAGTACGGCCAAACTGCTGCAGGATAGTTATCACACCAACCGCATACTTTGTCCTTCTCATCTCAAGTTCAGGTTTGAGCCTTATGAAGGAGCCGATGTCAACATAATGGCGGATCCCATACGAACCAGTCAGGTTATCAACAATTTCCTGAGCAATGCGTTCAAATATACCCTTCAGGGTTCTGTTACCCTGGGATGGATGGTCACGGATGACGGCAATAATGTTGAGGTTTATGTGACCGATACCGGAATAGGAATCAGCGAAGAGAACAGCAAACTGGTCAGAGAGCGGTTCGGAATGGTAAAGGGTAATTACAAGGGTACCGGACTGGGTCTTGACATATGCTGCTCAATAATTGAGAAGCAGAATGGAGAGTACGGCTTTACCAGTAAACTGGGGCAGGGAAGCCGCTTCTGGTTCCGCCTGCCGACAGGAAACAATGAAAAAAAGACGCAGTCATGAAGATGAGACGTTACATATTGATTGCGTTGCTGCCGCTGTTGATATTTGCAGGCTGTTTTCACGGAAAGTCTGCCCGTAGTGAGGAGAAAGACTGCAACGTGCTATGCCTGTTTGTGTATGACTCCGTATTCCAGAACTACAGAAAGTATGAGAAGCAGCTTGCGGCGTCTCTTAAGGAGAATGGTATAAACGCCGATATAAGGAATATATATTCTGCCGGACAGCTTGACCTGGCCCAGTCTGATGCCTTTGAAGCTCCTCTCAAGAAGCTGTATGATGAGAACTGGGTTCCCGATGTGGTATGCTGTATTGATGACAGGACGTTAAGCCTTTACCTTAAAGGCATGTACAGCAAGTGGCTGCCTGAGGTTGACAGCGTTCCGGTCGTGGCGGCGGGTTTGCGCTGTCCTGACTGGACACTGATAAGAAGTTGTTCAAATATTGCGGTTTGTACTGACTTGCTCAATTTCCAGCGTAATATTGAGATAGCTGTAAGAATGGCTCCCCTCGTATCAGTTCCCGGATTGCCCATGTATCAGAACGTGGTTGTAATGGAACTTGATACCACCGAATACGAAAGGCGTATCAGGGATCGTCTGCGCACCGAACTGGACCGTCCTCCGTATGTCAACAATATGGATTATCATATCAAGGATTATTCGCTTGAGCAGCTTTCAGAAAGATTCAAGGATTCCATATTCGTGAATGTGTTCTCAAATGCCTGTCCGGAACTAAATGACTACCGTAGTGACGGTGACTATCATGCTCATAGGATAAGGGTCCTGAACAGCCTGACCATGACACCTTTTATTACAGTAAAGAGGGACATTGAGAATGAGCAGGTGCTCAGTAAGACCCTGAAACCGCAATTCTCGGCTGTTCGAGACGGTTTTGCCGACGGATCGCGACGCTCTTTATGCGGATATTTTGCATCATTTGAGACGGTGGCCAGGGATCAGGCCGCGTATGTGGCGCGAATCATGCACGGAGAGCCGGCCGGAAGTCTTCCCATAATGGAGCATGAAGCCAAGGGGTATATGTCCTGGAGAGCCATGGAGCTGCTGGATATGGATTACAATGATTATTGTGACGATTTTGTAATCGTGAATGCTCCCTGGCGTGTTCAGCATCCGGTCAAGTTTATCATGTTCATCATCTTTGATGTGCTGGTATTCCTGTTTGTGGTCTCTTTGGTGCTTAATATGCTTTTCCGTAAGAAAGATGAGGATTTGCAGACCGCACTCTCTGAAATAGACAATGAACGCATGATGCTGGATATGGCGTTGGAGAATGCGGACTGTATAGTGATAGGGTCTCCAGATGAGCTTATGGAGCTGCAGCCTATGCTTCATCCCGAGGATTCGGACTCATTTGCCGAAATACTGACTACACTGGCATCGGGCAAGGGGCTTGCTACAAAGGATTTCCGCCTTTCCAGGGACGGAGGTGCTACTTACAGATGGTGGCAGTTCAGGCCGAATGTAACAGCGGGTGCGGATGACCATCAGCACGAGATGCTGGAATCTCTCTCGGGTATAGTGATAGATATCAATGACTCCGTATTGTACAACGAGTATATGACAGAGGCTGCGTTGGTTGCCGAGGAGATAACCAGCAAGGAGTCTTTCCTTATGAATATAAGCCATGAGATACGTACTCCGCTGAATGCCATTCTGGGATTTGCCCAGCTTCTCAGTACTGATGACGGCATGATTGACGGAAAGGAGAGAGAAGAGATAGTAGGCCTGATTAAAGAGAACTCGGCGCTGCTTGGAGAGATGATTGAGGATATTCTCCAGTTCTCACGTTTTGAGAGCGGAAGGGTGGATGTCAATCCTGTTGAAACCGAGATTTCTCCGCTGATGAGACATATTTTTGACACATGGAAGGATAGCGTACCTTCCGGAATAGAGTTCAGGCTTGAATCGGGACGTGACGGAATCTTTGCGATGATTGATCCTTTAAGGGTGGAGGCCATTATGGGACAGTATATCAAGAACGCCTTCAAGTTTACGGCAAAGGGTTCCGTGTGGATTGGATGGTATTATGACCTGGAGAACGGAACGGTCCGTCTATCGGTTGATGATACGGGTTGCGGAATCGAGGAACGCAGACTGGGAAAAGTCTTCAATATATTCTGGAAGGACAATATGTTCAAGACAGGAGTGGGCTTGGGACTGACCATTGCCAAAATGTTCACCGAAAAGATGGATGGTCAGGTAGGAGTGGAAAGCAAACCGGGAATAGGCAGCAGTTTCCATTCTACTTTCAAGGCCTATTTTAAAAACTGACAGGGACCGGAGACCGTTATAGATGAAACGCTTTATAATACTGCTTATAGTCATTGTCTCATCAGTCTGTGCATCGGCACAGATACGAAACCGTTTGGGGGTGGGTAATGAACTGTATCTGAAATATGCCAATGGCAGAATCAGACAGTTTGACGAGTCAAATATCCTGTTGGCGGATTCTATCTACCGTTACGGAATCCGTAAGAGCGATTCCCGCATCAGGATGTTGGCTTTGTCGCTCGAACTCCCGCCGCGTTTTATGCGTGACGAGAGGGAACGGGTTGATGAGATAGTAAGCGAACTCAAATCCATGTCGGGATACAGCTCGCAGATGCGTGAGTTCTTCTTTCTGACCATGTATGATTATTGCAGTATGCTCATCATGGCCGGTCGTGTCCAGGATGCCATGCTTGAAGCCCGTGGCATGTCATCGGTCGCAGCAGGTTCGGGAAGCAATCTGGGACAGATGTATGCTCATAGGGTGATAGGCCTCATACAGTCATATCGTTCCAATTCTGAGTTGGCGGTCATGAATTTCAAGAAGGCGGTGGAATATTGCGTGCGGGCAAAAGAGGAACAGGAACTGCCTGTCATTTACAATATGATAGCCAGAGAACTGATCAGGCTTGGCCGCTTTGATGAGGTTGAAGAGTATTGTTCCCTGGCCGAGGAATTTCAGGATTTCTATCCTTCACTGCGCGTCAAGACTCTTATGACCAAGGTATATCTTTATGACGCGCAAGGCAAGGCGGATGACTTTAACCGCGCGTATCAGGAGCTGGTAAGCAATCCTTTGTACCGATCACAGACAGACCGCGATACCAGGCTGATGATAGAGATATGCTGGCTTCGTTCATGCGGAAGACTTGAAGAGGCGTTGGCCAAATCAGATTCCCTGGCTACCGATAAGGAGCGCTTTGGGCAGAAGCATCTGATATATGCCCTGGATGACGACTTCAGAAATGCTTATAGTCAACTCAACGGCTTGATGGAGGCTAAAGATTCCATTTATATAACCGTTCAGAATGAAGATATGGCTATTCTGGACGCGGAACTGAACAATGCCCGTCTCAGGCTTGAGGCACAGAGACTTAAATCCCAGCAGGAGATGTCCATCATGTTCGGATTCATAATCCTGTTCATGCTTGTAACGGTGGCCATACTTTTCTCGCAATGGAATCTTAAAAGCAATCTGGACCACATGCGTGAGCGTAACCGCAGGGAACTTGAGGCGCGCAATGCATACCGTAAGGCTATAGATTCCAAAGAGCTTGAGAATGAAATGAAAACCAATATATTACAGAACCGTCAAACAAAAATGCCGTTATGAAATCCGGAATAAAGTCATTTCTTGTTAAGAACCATTATATTGTATTTGCAGTGCTGTGCTTCCTTACAGGTGGTATCTTGGCTCTTATGAGCATTATTCAGAAGGTGCCCCTGTTCTTGGGGGTACTAGGGGTTGTGATACTTACCGGCGCAATGTTTTTCTACTGTCTCAAACTTGTAACGGAAAAGACATACCGCGAATATTATGAGGACAGTTACAAGATAGAGCATGAAACCATCGAGGAGGAGATAAAGAAATCGGTCACATACCACCGCTATCAGGAGGCGGTTTTGAATAGATATGAGTCGGCCTGCCGTGATTTGGGCATGAGCAAAGAGCAGAGCGAATGGCTCCTGATGCTACTGATGGATGAAAAGAAGAGGGCGGATACCGAGATAAAGGAGAAGGGTATCCACATCTGATTATTTTCCCGACAACTCTACCAGTTGAAGTTGTGTAATAACGCAGCTTGTCAGTTTCTCAAGGATTATGGGCTTGGTTATAAAGTCGTTGGCACCCATATTAAATCCTTTGACTATATCCTCGTTTGAATTCAGGGCGGATAGTATGACCACTCTGAGGTCTTTGGTGTCAGGATTCTCCCTAAGACGTCTAAGAACCTCGTAGCCGTCAATTTCGGGCATCATAAGGTCTAACAGGACCAGACTGGGCTTGTTTTTTGCGATACTTTCCAGTGCCTCCCTGCCGTTTGCGGCAGTGCTGATGGTGATGTTGAGGCGTGAAAGGATTTTGCTGATGAGCAAAAGGTTCATCGGTATGTCGTCAACTGCCAGAACGGTGTGTTTGGACAAATCAATGTTCTTGGTGTCTGTGGGTGTCATATTTTAGTCCTTTATCGTTTGTGCAAATGTAAGCAACTGTTTGCAATTAATCAAATTTTATCAAGCTGAGAAGTGACACTAGAGAGAAGTAAATCCATAATGACAGGTTTCTTTATGAATCCCGCTGCTCCAAGTTGCATGGATTGCTCAATATCTTCGGCCGATGTAAATGCCGAGACCATAATTACGGCTGTCTGCTTGAGCTGGTCATCGGCCTTGATCTCTTTTAGAACCTCAAAACCGTTCATTATGGGCATCTGAATGTCCAGAAGCACCAGTTCCGGCTTTAGCCTGCGCACAATGTCAAGTGCCTCCTCGCCGTTGGCTGCGGTGAGCGTCTTGACGTTTGTTCTGGTAAGCATTGTCTTGAGCAGGATGATGTTTACCGGTAAGTCATCGACAATAAGTACGGTGTATTTTGAGTAATCTTTTCTGTTATCCATAATATATGCCTGTTTCTATGATCTTGTGGCCAGCCAGATCTTTGGGGTGACACCTGTTATTTTCTTGAAGACGTTATTGAATGCGGAGGCGTTGGGGAAACCGCAGGCTGCAGCAATGTCTGATTGTTTTGCATCCCTGTGGCGCAGCAGATATTGTTCAGCGTAGTCGATTCTCAGGGTGTTGATGTAGTCTGAGAAACTCATGTTGTATGTGTTGTTTACAAGCCTCGATATGTATGTCCTGTTTGTCTTAAGCATGGCTGCGATATCGGACAGCCTGATTCCTTGTCTGAGGAATAGCTGTTCTGATACGATCAGGTCTTCAAATCTTACCCTCAGGCTTTCTTCATCGGCCATGTTCTGATGCAAGTCGGTTATGTCGGTGGGGTTGTGTCCTATTCCCGGGGCCGATTCCTGTTCCGCCCATTCGTCGCCGTCCGGTTCAAAGGACGGCAGTCCGTCGGCAAGGTCCTGGACTGAAAGATTGTGTCTGCCGGGGAACACTCCTGAATATGAGAGTATGTACAGCGCACATGCCAGAATTGCCGAAATGACGGCCTGAATCCATAGAGGCAGTTCACTGCGTAAAATGACCGACACTTCAAGTGCCGCATAGATAATTACCGTCGAATTCAGGATATGGAGTTGGAGGTTGCTGTTTTTCCTGATGGATTTTACAATCGCAAAAATGATGAACATAAGTGCTTCTACTGCCAGAACGGCGTAGAATATCAGGAAAGAGCAGAGGTAAACCAGTCTTCCGGCCTTGTCGTTCTGGTGTGCTATGGGGTTCTGTATGATATCCGTAAACTCGTCTGCTCCTATAAGCATGATAAGAATGATCTGTGCAAACAGTAATGTCACAGGTACTGCTATGATCGTTTGGGCTGATGAATAAGGCTTGTTTTCATACAATAATGACCGGTAATAGACAAACACAGCCGGAATAATCAGCGGCGCAAAGAACTGTTTGGTCAGAAACAGCGACATCATCACATTTCCGCTTGTGCTAGCCATTCCGGCCTCTGCAAACAACGCTATTGCGGCAAATCCCAATAAAAGCTCAAGTGCCTTGAATGCCTTGCCTTTTTTGTTGACAAGAGGATTCAAGGCAAGCCAGAACAGGCATGTCATGCATGGGAGGAACAATATCGCTGCTGTTATCATATGCTCTTTAATCAAAAGAAGTCGTTGTCTTCATATATCTTGTTTTCTCCCCAAACGCTGTTCAGGTCAACGCTGTAGTTGTTCTCCCAATCTCCTACTGAAGCGGTGAACTCAATAGGCTGATACAAGGTACCCAAATCCAATCCCAAATGGAATGTGTATTGCTTGCCGCAGATACAGCTGTTGCCCGGCAGTACTCCGTACAACGGGAACTTCTGAACCTGGTTCTTGAGTTCTCTGTAATGCGTGCCGTCGTAATCAAACTCGTCAACGTCAAAAACCACCTCTATATATTGCTTGCCCATCTTGATGTCCTCGGGTATCGCATAGAACCTGCTGCTGTGCTTGCGGTTCTGAACCAGGGTGTTTGCGCCTACAAAAAGTTCGTTTTCCGTTCCTACACCTACTTCCGTATTGCCGTTGAATATTTCTATTTCATCGCAATTGACCTTCTGTACCCATTTGCCTCCGCCATTTCCTATAGAGTCTACATAAAAACCTTCGGTTGAGAAATTGTGGGCGGACAGTTTCCTGAGTCGCATATGACCCCTTAATTTAGGATCATATGTGATGTCACATATTCTGAATCCTATGTCGTTGGTAATGTGACGGAAAACCAGAGGAATGATGTCAAGGTAGGAGGTGCTGCGCTGCACAGGCTGCGAAACAAGGGGGCCGGCCTGTGTTGCATCTGCGCTGTAGGGAATAAGGTATGCCCTGTTTCCGGAAAGGAATTCGGTTTCATTTGCATATGGATAATATGCACTGAGCAGGATGTTCTCGGCACTGTACCAGTTGCGTGAATCAAAAGTGGCGGATCTGATGCCTGCGGTTTCAAATACGCGTTCGTTGTTGATCAGGATAGCATTGCTTCTTGCGTCTACTCCCATAAGTCCGAACGGCTTGCTTGGATCGAGCCTTGCTTCAAGATCCTGTGTCGTCGCAAAATTGTCATAGCCTCCATCTGCTTTTGTGTTGACCTTGCCGTCTCTTGTTATGGTAATGTCAAAGCTGACATCCTTCTTTTTGTCAAGATGATCAAAAGAATCAAATTCGTCATTTGTGGTACAGGAAATGATTGCAAAAACGACAACCATTAATAAAATAGTCCTTTGTTTGATCGCTCTTTTCATATTGATTGAATGAGTGTACGTTGCAAATATAATGCTTTTTTACGATTTTGCAAAAATTTTTGCGAAAATGTAAATAATTTCTTGTTTACGATATAAAAATAAAGCCCGACCATCAAGCCGGGCTTTATTTGGATGTACTTCTGTTGATAAAGGCTTATCAATAGGCAAACATGGGATAATCTTTCATGATGCTGTTTACGCGGGCGCGAACCTTTGCAATTACGGCTTCATCTTCGGGAGCATTGAGTACTTCCTCTATCATCTCTGCAATGGTTACCATCAGGTCTTCCTTGGCTCCACGTGTTGTGATGGCGGGAGTGCCGAATCTTAGACCCGAAGTCTGGAAGGCGCTGCGTGAGTCAAACGGTACCATGTTCTTGTTTGCGGTGATATCGGCAGCTACAAGAGCCTTCTCTGCAACCTTTCCTGTAAGATCCGGATACTTTGAGCGCAGGTCAACCAGCATGCTGTGGTTGTCTGTTCCGCCCGATACGATGGTGAATCCGCGTTTGGTCAGTTCTTCTGCCAGTTTCTTGGCGTTCTTCTGAACCTGAATCTGATACTCCTTGAACTCGGGTTGGAGTGCTTCGCCGAATGCTACAGCCTTGGCTGCGATTACATGCTCCAAAGGTCCGCCCTGTGTTCCGGGGAACACGGCTGAGTCAATGAGCTGTGACATCATCTTGGTTTCGCCCTTGGGGGTCTTGCGGCCACGTGGATCCTCAAAGTCCTTGCCCAGCAGGATGATACCTCCGCGGGGACCGCGCAGTGTCTTGTGGGTTGTTGATGTTACGATGTGGGCGTATTTTACGGGGTTCTCAAGCAGACCTGCTGCAATGAGTCCTGCGGGGTGAGCCATATCAATCATAAGGAGAGCGCCTACCATATCGGCAATCTTGCGCATGCGGGCGTAATCCCACTCGCGTGAGTAAGCAGAACCTCCACCTATAATCAGTTTGGGCTTGACCTCGAGTGCCAACTGCTCCATCTTGTCATAATCTACGCGTCCGGTTTCGGGGTTGAGGTCGTAGCCTACTGCGTGATACAGTATGCCCGATGAGTTTACGGCCGATCCGTGTGACAGGTGACCTCCGTGTGCCAGATTCAAACCCATGAATGTTTCTCCTGGCATAAGGACTGCCTGCAGTACTGCCGCATTGGCCTGTGCGCCTGAGTGGGGCTGTACGTTTGCGTACTCTGCGCCGAACAGTTTCTTGATGCGTGCAATGGCCAGGCTTTCGGCCTCGTCAACTACCTCGCAGCCACCGTAGTAACGCTTGCCGGGATATCCTTCGGCGTACTTGTTGGTCAGGCATGAACCCATGGCCTGCATAACCTGGTCGCTTACAAAGTTCTCGGAGGCAATCAGCTCAATTCCTTTTGCCTGGCGCTGATGTTCGCGCTCGATGATGTCAAAAATCTCTTGGTCTCTTTTCATATTGTATTGTGTTGGTTTAATCCCTAAAACATTATTCCGTATGAGAATGATATTATGCCGACGCGCCTGTTCAGCTTGTAATCGGGAGCGGGTACAGCTCCGCTGGTATCATACATCGGCTCTGACACGTTGTTGATTGTGGCTTCGTATTCAAAATCCAGGAAGGTTCTTCCTATCTGTACGCTTAATCCCATGGTCCAGCCCAGAACCAGTTCTATGGGCGAATCTGTGAATTCGTAAGGCGGCAGGTTGCCGTACTCCACGGAATAGTATTTGTTTGGCGTGTATCTCAGGCGCGGTCCCGTAAAGGCCGACATGCAGTAGGGCGGACGGTTGACAATATGATATCCTACCTGAACGGGTAGGGTGAACGATATCATCGAATATGAGCAGGTCAGTTCGTCTCTGGTTTCGGCGTTGTCATCCCAGCCGTTCTTGTCCATGGAGAATGATGATTTGTTGCAACTTAATCCTATTCCTGACTGGACAAGCATCTTTTTTGAATTGAGCCTGAATTGAAAGGCGGCAAAATTGCCTACTTGCGTATCCTGCGTGTACTCTGTCAGCTTGTGTCCTCCGATGATTGCCTCGGTGATGTACGTTCCTGTAGCTGCAAACCCCACTCTGGCTCCCCAGTTAAAGAAGGGAACTGGAGATTCATTGCCGTCCGGTTGCTCTGCCTTGACGGGCAGTACGGTGACAAGCAGTGAAAGGAGTGTCAGCACGCGTAGCTTCATCGTTACAGAAGTTTTATTTCGTCTTTATGTATGTCCTTGTTGCAGTATCTGCATCTCAGTGTGCCGTTTTCCTTGTCAACCACATCAAACACAGTCTGCATGGGCTCGTGGTTGGTGATGCATTTGGGATTTCCGCACTTTACTATTCCGCGAACCTCGTCCGGCATCGAGATCTTTTTCTTTTCAACTACCTCGTAGTCGCGGATTATGCTCAATGCTATATTGGGGGCTATTACTGACAGCTTGCTGCATTCCTCTTCCGAGAAATACCTGTCGGCTATCTTGATGATACCTTTGCTGCCCATCTTGCGGCTGCTCAGGTTGGCACCTATGGTGATGGGGTTGTTGATACCGGTCAGGCCAAGCAGGTTGACTACATCGAATACCTTGTCTGACGGGATATGATCGATAACAGTTCCGTTTCTGAGTGCCGCTACCAGCAATTCTGATTTTCCTGTCTTTTCCATATCTGTCATTTTAGAAGGTTCAGTGCATTGCAGATGAGTGCCTCACGTACATACAGACCGTTCTTGGCCTGCTGGAAGTAGTATGCGTGCTCATTTGCGTCAACATCCTGTGCAATCTCGTTCACGCGGGGCAGCGGATGAAGTATCTTCAGGTTGGGTTTGGCGCAGCGTAGCATGTCATTACGGAGTATGAACATATCCTTGACGCGCTCGTATTCCATAAGGTCGGTGAATCTTTCACGCTGTACGCGTGTCATGTACAGGATATCGGCATCGGCTATGGTCTCTTCGTCAAAACGGGTGTGCTCCTCAAACTTTATTCCGTTGTTGCGGCAGTACTCTTTATACTCCTCAGGCATCTTGAGTTCATCGGGAGAGATGAAATGGAAAACGGGGTTGAAGAATCTCATTGCCGTAAGCATGGAGTGTACCGTGCGTCCGTATTTGAGGTCTCCCACAAGGTGGATGTGCAGGTTGTCCAGATGTCCCTGGGTCTTGAGCATGGAGTAGAGGTCCAGCATTGTCTGTGAAGGATGCTGGTTGGCTCCGTCACCGGCGTTTATTATCGGTACCGGTGAGACTTCACTTGCATAGCGTGCGGCACCTTCCAGATAATGACGCATGATGATGAGATCGGCGTAATTGCTGACCATCATGATGGTATCCTTGAGTGTCTCGCCTTTTGATGAACTTGTGGTCGCGGCATCGGAAAAGCCAATTACACGTCCGCCAAGGCGGTTTACCGCGGTTTCAAAACTGAGTCTTGTCCTTGTGGACGGCTCAAAGAAAAGCGTTGCCACTATTTTCCCGTCAAGAATCTTGCTGTTGGGATTCGCTTCAAACTTGGCTGCATGCCCCAGAAGCCAGAGAATGTCATCTCTGTCAAGCCCTTCAAGTGAAATCAGACTTCTGCCTGTTTGGTCCATTTGTGTATAGTTTGTTCGGGAGTCCAAAATTACTAATAAAAAACCAACTACGGGAGCGCTTGTTCATAACTTTCCCTAAAATGCCAAATTTTGGATAAAGAGTATTTCCGATACCATGTTTTTATGCTAAATTTGTAGGATAATGCGTGAGTTTCCGGCTTTAGCCGGAGGAGGAAAAAGAAAGAGTCTTATATGAACAAAACAGTTAAGCGTATAATCATAGGTCTTTGGGCTTTGTTCGTTGCCGGAGTCCTTACGGTATATCTCATTTTTGCGGGCATCAGCAAGGGGTGGATAGGCTACGCCCCGTCTGTTGAGGACCTGGAGAATCCCATAGACAAGTTCGCCACTCAGATAATTTCGTCCGATGGCGTGGTGCTTGGAACGTTCGCACGCAGTGAGGACAACCGTGTCTGGGTGGATTTTGACGAATTGTCGCCGTATCTGGTAAAGGCTCTGATAGCCACGGAGGATGTCCGTTTCCAGGATCATTCCGGAATAGATCTCAAGGCCCTTGTCAGGGCTATCGTAAAGCGTCTCATACTTCAGCAGCGCAGTGCGGGAGGCGGCAGTACTCTGACACAACAGCTTGCCAAGCAGCTTTATACCGAGCATCCGGCAAGCGGATCGGTCCAGCGTGCGCTCCAGAAACCTATTGAATGGGTGGTTGCGGTCAAGTTGGAGAGGTATTATACAAAGGAGGAGATACTCACTCTCTACCTCAACAAGTATGATTTCGTCAATAATGCAGTCGGCATATATACGGCATCCAAGACATATTTCGGAAAACTTCCTTCAGAGTTGAATGCCCAGGAGTCGGCCATGCTTGTGGGCATGTGCAAGAACGCATCCCTATACAATCCGCTCAAGCGGAAAGAGAGGACAAGGGAACGACGTAACGTGGTGCTCAGCCAGATGGAGAAGGCTGGATTCCTCTCTGAGTCCGAAACCGACTCGCTGCAGTCTACGGATATCGTCCTGAACTACCATAAGGTTGACCATAAGGTTGGGCAGGCTACATATTTCAGGGAGTATCTCAGGTCAGTAATGAGAAAACAGAAACCTGAACGCAAGAACTATCGCGGATGGCAGATGCAGCAGTTCTATGAAGATTCGATAGACTGGGAGCAGGACCCCCTGTTCGGATGGTGCAACAAGAATCTCAACCAGAACGGTCAGCCGTATAACCTGTATACCGACGGACTTAAAGTATACGTAACCATTGACTCACGCATGCAGCAGTATGCGGAGGAGGCGGCTGCGGCACAACTTCAGGATTATCTTCAGCCGGATTTCTTCAAGGCTAAGAAAAACGTTAAATCCGCTCCGTTTACATCAAAGCTTACATCCGATGAGGTAAACCGCATCATGGACCGTGCAATGCAGCAGACTGACCGTTACCGCGGTCTCCAGGCGCAGGGTGTCAGTGCGGATTCGATACGGCAGATATTCAAGACTCCGTGTCCTATGACCATCTTCTCGTATAACGGTGACATCGATACGGTTCTCTCTCCGCTGGACTCTATCCGCTATATGAAATTCTATCTGCGAATAGGGTTTATGTGCATGGAGCCTAAGACTGGATTCGTACGAGCCTATGTAGGAGGTCCCGATTACAGGGCATTCCAATATGATATGGTTACTTCCGGACGTCGTCAGGTTGGTTCCACCATGAAGCCGTATCTCTATTCGCTTGCCATGGAGAGCGGTTATTCACCCTGTGACCAGACTATCAATCAGACGCAGACCATCCTTACCGAATCAGGCCAGATTTGGCAACCAAAGGATGACGGTAAACAGATGCTGGGTCAGCTGGTTACTCTCAAATGGGGCCTCTCCCGATCCAACAACAACGTGACGGCATACCTGATGAGTAATTTGAGCCCATACGCTTTTGTTAACCTGTTGCATGAGTTCGGTCTCAGGAACCAGGCAATTGAACCCGTCCTGTCGCTTTGTCTTGGTACATGCGACGTATCGGTCCAGGAGATGGTCAGTGGCTATACTGCTTTTGTCAATCACGGCATACGTACCAATCCTCTTTACGTTACCAGAATTGAGGATGCCGAGGGAAATATCCTGGCTCAGTTTACTGCACGCAGCAATGAAGTGGTGAGCGAAGAGACATCGTACAAGATGATAGACATGATGCGCGCTGTAGTCAATGAAGGAACAGGAACGCGTCTGCGCAGTTCCCGTCTGTTCCCCACATTCTATAAGGTTGACTGTGCCGGCAAGACCGGTACTACCGATAATCATTCAGATGCATGGTTCATGGGATATACTCCTGACCTTGTAGCCGGATGCTGGGTAGGAGGAGAGGACCGTGATATCCACTTTGACGATATGGATCACGGACAGGGCGCACATGCCGCACTGCCGGTTTTTGGTATGTTCATGGACAAGGTTTATGCCGATTCAGCAAGGTTGGGCTATTTACCGAGTTCACGTTTTGACATACCTGTAGACTATGACCCGTGTGCGGGATATATGAACGCTGAAGGCGATATTCTTGAAAACTATTCAATAGATTCTTTCTGATGGAATTTGCAGCAATAATACCGGCACGTTATGCCTCTACGCGTTTCCCTGCCAAACCGCTTGCGGTTCTGGGCGGCAAACCGGTCATAATCCGTGTCTGTGAGCAGGCAGGTAAGGTGTTTGACCATGTTTTTGTGGCAACGGATGACGAGCGTATCTTCAATGCCGTCAAGGAGGGAGGTTTTACACCCATAATGACCAGGATTGACCATAAGAGCGGAACCGACCGCTGCTATGAGGCGTTCTGCAAATGCGGCGTAAATGCCGATGTGGTGGTTAATATCCAGGGTGATGAACCGTTTATACAGCCTTCACAGCTGCAGACAATAAAGAGTCTCTTTGACAGCCCGGAAACGGATATTGCAACACTGGTCAAACCGTTTGCACCGGATACTCCGTTTGAAAAGGTTGCCAATCCCAACAGTCCAAAGGTGGTTGTGGACGATAACTGGAACGCGTTGTATTTCAGCCGTAGCGTCATTCCTTACCTGAGGGGTGTCCCTCAGGAAGAGTGGCCTTCACTCAATACCTACTACAAACACATCGGCCTTTATGCATTCCGTGCTCAGGTCCTTGAGGCTGTAACCCGTTTGCCTCAGGCTAAGCTTGAAAAGGCCGAGAGTCTGGAACAGCTCCGTTGGCTGTCTGCCGGCTATCGGATAAAGGTAGGTGTTACCGATGTTGAGACTATTGGTATAGATACGCCCGATGATTTGGCGGCAGCCGAACAATTCCTGAAAGAGCAATCCCGATGAATTTCAAGATAGGAATATTGGCAGTTTCTTTGTTGCTTCCGGCTTTGTGTCCGGCAGGCAATCCGATGCAGGACGATAAGGATCAGAAAAACCGTCATGTCCTGAGCGACGGTTCAGTGTATATCGGAAACCTTAAACTCCGTAAGCCGTCAGGTACCGGTCGTACAGAACATGTAAACGGTGATATTTATGAAGGTGCCTATGAAAAGGGCGTGCGCAAAGGTGTAGGAATCTGTCATTATTCCAACGGAGACCTCTATCTGGGATTCTGGGACAATGATGTCCGCTCGGGTGAAGGCGAGCTACAGTATGCATCCGGCGATGTTTACAAGGGCAGTTGGAACAATAATGACCGTGACGGCAAAGGCGTTTACATGTGGGATGACGGCTCGTATTATTCGGGAGAATGGAAAGACAATTCGCGCAAGGGAACCGGTCTGATGCATTGGAGTGACAGTTCTGAATACCGGGGCTCGTGGTCGGACGGCCAGCGTGAGGGACAAGGCGAGTTCAAAAGTAATACATATACGTATACCGGGTCATGGAAGAATGACCTGGAAAACGGAACCGGAACATGCGTCATGTCAAACGGAGATACCTATAAGGGGCAGTTCCGGGACGGTGCCATTACGGGTAGCGGCGAATACCTGTTTGCCAACGGTGATTCATACAAGGGTTCTTTAAAGAATGGCATGGCCGATGGCAAAGGGGTCTATACATGGGCTGACGGCTCGGTTTATGACGGCGAGTGGAAAGACAACCGTCGTGAAGGGACCGGTCATATGGTATGGGCAAATGGTGACAGTTACTACGGAGACTGGAAGAATGATATACCCTGGGGTGATGGCTCTATGAGTCTTGCCGACGGAACTAAATTCAAAGGCAGTTTCGTTAACGGAGTGGTAGATGGCAAGGGTACTGTCGAGGAGGCCGACGGCACGCGTCTTGAAGGTGTGTTCAAGGATGGATACCGCACGGGTACATTCACCGTCAAGGACAGGTCAGGAAAAAAAATAAGAACAATAATATATTGAGGATATGATACTTGATACACTTGACAAACTTGAAAAATACGGATATATCAGTCCGTTGATGGATAAGGTCGTTGATTTCTTCAGAAAAACCGACCTTGCTTCTCTTGAACCCGGCAGAATTGATTTGCAGGGCGATGATCTTTTTGTCAATGTGAATCGCCAGGGAGCTCAGATGCGTGATGAGGCTCCTATAGAGGCGCATCGGGAGTATATAGACATCCAGGTTCCCATTTCATCGGATGAGGAGATGGGATTCTTGTCGGCTCCGTTCATGCCCGCTCCCTCAAAAGCTTACAATGCTGATAGGGATGTGGCTTTTTATCCAGGACTGTGTGATACTTACCTCAATGTAAGAAAGGGCATGTTCGTGGTGTTCTTTCCTGGCGAAGGTCATGCTCCTGCCATTACCAGGGATGGTATTTTGAAACTTATAGTAAAGATTAGGAAACCATGTTGAAGATAATAGAGAATGACCCTTGGCTGACGCTCTATACAGGTGCCATTGAAGGAAGGCATGATCATGCCCTTTGGCGTGAGAGCCAACTTACCGGCGGAAAGATGACGCTTAAGGATTTTGCCTCAGGCTATCTCTATTACGGGCTTCAGCGTACAGCCGATGGCTGGACGTTCAGGGAGTGGGCTCCCAATGCAACTGAGATTTTCCTGATAGGTGATTTCTCCGGATGGCAAGAGCAGGAGCGTTTCCGTTTGCAGCGTATTAATGATGCCGGAGACTGGGAACTCCGTATTCCGCTTGGAATGATAGGCCATGGTCAGCACTACAAGATGCGTGTAAAATGGAACGGCGGTCAGGGCGACCGTATTCCCGCATGGTGCCGAAGGGTGGTGCAGGATGATCAGTCCAAGATATTCTCGGCCCAGGTTTGGGATCCGGGCAAAGAGTATGAGTTCAAACACAACGACTTTAAGCCCAAGCAGGATCCGCTGCTCATTTACGAGTGCCATGTAGGTATGGCTCAGGAGCGTGAGGGTGTAGGCACATACGTCGAATTCAAGGATAACGTGCTGCCTCGTGTAAAGGCTGCGGGTTACAACTGCATTCAGGTGATGGCCATTCAGGAACATCCCTATTACGGAAGTTTCGGTTATCACGTGTCCAGTTTCTTTGCTCCGTCGTCACGTTTCGGAACGCCCGAGGAACTTAAGGAACTGATAGATACTGCTCACGGCATGGGCATATCGGTCATCATGGATCTGGTGCACTCTCACTCGGTCAAGAACGAGTATGAGGGACTGGGTAACCTGGCCGGCGATCCCAATCAGTATTTCCTGCCCGGTGACCGTCATGAACATTCTGCATGGGGTTCTCTCTGCTTCGATTACGGCAAGACACAGGTGCTCCATTACCTGCTTTCCAATTGCAAGTACTGGCTTGACGAGTTTCATTTTGACGGATACCGTTTTGACGGTGTAACATCCATGCTATACTATAGTCACGGATTGGGTGAGGCGTTCTGCAATTATGATGACTATTTCAACGGACATCAGGATGATGACGCCATATGCTATCTGATGCTTGCCAATAGGGTGATACACCAGTTCAATCCAGGAGC
>Ga0310786_10001780_pt1 | contig 34317 bp, 33 predicted proteins | sample AusTroGonzalo_MG_FD_203881 | JGI IMG/M metagenome (GOLD analysis project Ga0310786, IMG submission 203881) | Bovine rumen microbial communities from tropical cattle in Woodstock, Queensland, Australia - Gonzalo_03 (v2) (version 2) | ecosystem: Host-associated > Mammals > Digestive system >... | reverse complement strand
GGTGACACGTTCAGCTTGCGGGTACTAATCGGTCGAGGGCTTTTCCTTTTTACTTCATTCAGAGTTCTCCCTCGCATTACGCTTTATTCTTTCAATTCTTCAATTATATTTAGTCGGTGCTTATGGCAATGAGGTCACACCCGTTCCCATTCCGAACACGGAAGTTAAGCTCATTCACGTTGACGATACTTGGCTGGTGACGGCCTGGGAAACTAAATCAGTGCCGACATTTTTTCAGCTCCATTAGCTTTCTAATGGAGCTTTTTTCGATTATTTATAAAAAAGGGGTGTATGGAAATGACTTCTGCCCGAAAAAATACAATTATATATATAGTGACATTCACAGTATTTATTATCGTACATTGCTTATGTCTTATAAAGACCTGTGATGACCTCATGTGGGATAATATTGATAGTTTATCGCAGATGCTTGAGCAATGCAATCCAAATGGAAGATATTTTACAAATATTCTCACATATTTTATATGTAATTCCTCTGTACTGTGTCTTATTGTCTATACTTTGTTTATGGGGGCGTTTCTTTATCTTATAGCGGATTTTTTCAGGGCTGATTTAAAGTATAAATGGCTTGTGTTTATATTTGCAGGCTTTGTATTCCTGATATCTCCGAGATACTTTTATGTACATATCTTCAACTGGATATCGGGCTTTACTAATTATGTTATATCCCTTGTATTCCTTTTTATTTACATCAGATACTGTTTCCCCTTATTTGAAAAAAAGGCTGTAAAGACGGGCAAGCTGCTGCCTGTTTTGTTCTTTGTACTTGGCTTTGTCGGTGCGCTTTGTATTGAAAATATTACCGCTTACAATATTGTTTTCGGTATTTTTATCGTGATTTTTTCTTTTGCAACTCAGAAAAAAGTCTTTTTATCAAATATAACTTACCTTATCGGAACAATTTTCGGTACTGTAGTTATGATGTCAGACAGTAATTATAAGCATATTGCAAATGAAGGGGACAGCTTCGCTTTCAGAAGCTTTGTTTCGTCTCCCTCGGATATTTTTATGAAGGTTTACCGCGAGATAATCCCAAGCTTTGCACGTCCTTATTATCTGCTGCATATTATCATTGCCTGCTGCATTTTGACACTTTTTATTAAGAAGTATGGCAATTCCGGAAAAAAACCGAAATATGCTGTAATATCTATGATAATTATAGTATTTCACGCTGTTTTCTCCTTTGCGTTAACTAACGGCGATGAGCTTGCAGTGTTGTCAAATGCTTATCGCAGCAGGGCAATTGAAACTGCTCTTACCTTTGCTTATATCATTGCTCTTCTTTATATGATATATGTTCTCTTTGAGGGGGGAGCGCGTGTAAAAGCTATGGTTTACCTGTTGAGTACGGCAGTTGTTACCGCTCCGTTTATCGTAGTAAACGCAATAACCGGACGATGCTTCTTTGCTTCGTTTATATTCTGGTGTCTGTTTGCATTTGAGATCTCGATTCCTGTTCTTAATGATATCAAGGGTATGGAGAAAGGCTTTGCCGGATTATGCGGTATAGTTCTTGTTACATCGGTTTTAGGCATAAATATGTTTATGGATATATCAAATAAGGTGGTAGATTTTATAAGAATAGACTATATCCATAAGCAGCTTGAAGCTGATGAACGGCAGATACAGCTCATAAAGCTGCCATATCAGAAGAACTGCTTTGATCCGATTACTTTGTTTTCCGAAGATGATCTTTTCCTTGTCAAGGACGGCAAAAAGTATTCGTATACTGAGCTATACTGCATCAATAATGATATTGAAAAAAAGATATTTGATAAACAGATACTGTATATTGAAATGATAGATTACAATATGTCAAAGGAAGAATACTGAAGAAAGCCCTCGTATTAGTTATACGAGGGCTTTTTTACGGTCTTGAATGATATATTATAGGTCGGAGCTGAATACCATTCAATGCTGCTTCAATAGCCTGAGGGAGCATGGAGAATTCAGCCACAAGAGAAGCAGGCTTGTTTATCCAGTCGTCCTGTGTCATAGGCACAAAAAAGAAGTTCTTTCGGTTAAACAGTTCACCAAGGTTCTTTGCCGAGCCCATAAGCGAGTCGTTTGATGCTATTGCAAGTACAACAGGCTTTCCGCGACGCAGATGAGACTTTACAGCCATTGTAACGGCGGTATCAGTGACCGATGAAGCAAGCTTTGCGGCAGTATTTGATGTACAGGGGACAACTGCCATTATATCGGTCATATCCTTCGGACCTATAGGCTCAGCGTCTGCTATGGACATTATTATGTCCTTTCCCGTGATGCTTTTCAGCTTTCCGATGTTTTCCTGTGCTGTACCGAAACGTGTGGATATAGCCGCGGAATTTTCAGACATTATGGGGATAAGTTCTGCGCCGTATTCCATAAGTATCTCAGCCTGTTCAAAGCTTTGTCGGAATGTGCAGAATGAACCTGTCATGGCATAGCCTATCCTTAATCCGTTCAGGGCGTTACTCAAGGACTTCACTTCCTTCCGCTATCATAGTGCTGACTGTTTCTGCAATTATTTCGCCTGAGGTCACGGGAGCAGTTATTCCCGGGAGACCAAGTGCCCATATTGCCTTTATGCCATGGGCGAGAGCAGCTTCAAAGTCTATGCCTCCGGGCTTGGATGCAAGGTCGATAAAGAGAGTGCTTTTATCAAATCTGCTTAGCATATCATCATCAAAGATAAGCTTGGGAACTGTATTGAAAACAAGACCGTAGCTGCCGTCCAGACGGCTTGTGGGTACAGCCCTTATACCGTGCAGCCTTGCCTTTGCTGTGCCACGTGAGTTATGGACAGCCGCTGTTATATCCGCTCCGAAGCCCTTAAGTATCTCTGCAAGAGCTGTTCCGATACGTCCCATACCAACTATAAGGACTTTCAGTCCGTTCAGAGTCACGGGCAGCTCTTCAAGGGCGAGCTGTACAGCACCCTCGGCAGTAGGAACGGCATTTTTCAGGCTCATTTCCTCTCTCATAAGGTAATCATATATTGTACGGTGCGGAAGTGCATTTCTTAGTTTGTCATCAACTTTTCCTGCGAATATCACGCCATTCGGAGTGAGAAGTTCTTCAACTGCCGCTGCAGATATGACAGAAGAACTGCACGGAGCAAAGAGCGTCCCTTCGCTGTTGAGCGGAGGTACAGGAAGTACAGCAAAGTCACAGGAATAAGCTCCTGAGCGGTCGGCAGGTTTAAGTTCGAGTTCATCAGGGATCCGTTCACGGTCAAAGCCGAGGATATTTATTTCAAAATCCCGTAACAGCGCAGCAGCGCAGTAAAGCTGACGCATATCACCGCCTGCTATAAGTATTTCAGGTTTTTTCATATATTTCTCCAATCTGCCGTAAGGCACAGAAATGATTATCTCTAATCAACTTATTATATGAAAAAGCAGCGGCAAGTGATAATATAAAATGTCTTTGCAATGAACGGAAAATCATATTGTATTTTTTTTTAATATGTGTTATACTTAATATGATAATATATTCGGGGAGGTTTATATGAAAAAAGCGGATCTTTGGCTTGGCAAAAGCTCAAAGGAAAGATACTGGATAGTGTTTCTTATAGGATTTATTATAATGATAACAGGCTTGATGCCATTGATAATAAAGGGAAACGGTATCTATATTTATTACGGCGACTATAATTTTCAGCAGATACCTTTTTATAATCTTGTGAATGATGCAGTGCGTGAAGGACAGTTCGGCTGGAACTGGTATACCGATCTGGGAACTGATCTTATATCGTCATATTCCTTTTATCTTTTCGGAAGTCCTTTCTTCTGGCTTAGTGTTATTTTGCCGCGTTGGGCAGTTACCTATTCGATGCCTGTACTTCTTGCATTAAAGCATGGTGTTGCAACACTTACGGCATATATCTACATAAGGAAGTTTGTACGCGGCAGGACAAATGCATTAACAGGTGCGCTGCTGTATGCCTTTTCGGGATTTCAGATATACAATATTTTCTTCAATCATTTTCAGGACGTAACAGCATTTTTTCCGCTGCTTCTCATAGCACTTGAGGAGAATATAAATAATCACCGCAAGGGAGTTTTTGCAGTCACGGTTGCACTTATGGCACTTGTAAATTATTATTTCTTCTGCGGACAGGTGGTTTTCCTTATTATCTATTATCTGTTCAGAATGAAATGTCACGATTTTCATACCTCATGGAAGAAATTCTTTCTGTTGTGGGTCGAGGCTATTATCGGTACAGCTATTGCAGCCGTTATATTAGTTCCTACATTCATGAGTATAATCAATAACCCTCGTGTTGATAACAAATTGTATGGAACAGATATACTGCTTTATGAAGATCAAAGGATCATTCCAAAGATCATACAGGCCTTCTTTATGCCGCCTGATGTGCCTATGTTCCCGAATTTGTTCTATTCAAAGCTTCAGGGCTTATCTATCGGCGGATATTTTCCTCTGATCGGAATGCTTGGAGTAATAACCTATATGCGTACTCACAAGAAGCATTGGGCGACAAGGCTTTCATGGTGTCTGATAATATTTGCATTTGTTCCCGTACTGAACAGTCTTTTTCAGGCGATGAACGGCTGTTATTATGCACGCTGGTTCTATATGCCCATACTTATCTTCACAATGATGAGTGCCCGTACTATAGACGAAGATGATGTGAGTGTAAAGCCGGCGATGATATTCTCGCTGACAGTGCTCGGAGTCCTTATCATACTGTCGCTTATGCCAACAAAGTTCTTAGACTCGGTATTGTATTTTTCACTGCCAAAAGATATCTTTTATTTCTTTATCGGTATGGGTATTGCTTTGTTCAGCTTGCTTGTGGCAGGATATATATTTGATCTGAAAAAGAGAGGCAAGTCATTTGAAAAGGCTATGCTTGCTGCGACAGCTGTCTTCAGTCTGGCGCTGATCTATAATACACTGCTGTACGGCTATTCCGAATCTGAAATAGAGAGAGAGATCTATATCCCAGCAGGAATAAACGGAGCAGATGATGTTTACGAAAAGGCATCGGAGGATAATTTTTTCAGAGCGGATATGACGGTTAATTATGATAATTATCCTATGCTTTGGAAAATGCCGTGTGTTGCAACGTTTCACAGCGTAGTAGAGCCTTCCGTATTTGAATTCTATAATTCGATCGGTATTTCACGTGATGTTGCTTCAGATCTTTCGTTTAAGCATTATTATCTGCGAGGCCTTCTTTCGGTGAAGTATTTTTATCTTGAGAAAAATCTTGATATATCTGTAGCATCGCTGTCATCGAAAAGCGATGGCTCATCAGATGAAGACAGCCCAAATAAGATTACAGCAGGAAAAATCCAAAATGAAAGCAAAGAAGAGTTTGATTTAGCTAAGGAGCTTCCGGGCTTTGAGCTTGTGGTAGAAACCGAGTATTTTAAGATATATGAGAACAAGCTCTTCATTCCTATGGGAATAGCTTATGATCATTATATATCCGAGGCTAAGGCAGAGCGAATGAAGGCTATGGACCGCGAGAGGATACTTATGAGATCGCTTGTGCTTTCTGATGAGCAGATAAGCAAATATGCCGATATTCTTACAGAATGGGCTGAAATAGTGGATAGTACGGTATCAGAGGAAGAATACATCGAATTATGCAAGGAGAAGCAGCAGAATTGCTGCGATTCATTCAGCTTTGACTCCTACGGATTTACTTCGGAGATAGAGCTTGAAAAGCCTGAGCTTATCTTTTTCAGTGTGCCATATAGCAGCGGATGGTCTGCGGAGGTAAACGGAAAGGCTGTTGATGTTGAAAAGGTAGATCACGGACTTATGGCAGTAAGAGCAGAAAGCGGAAATAATAAGATAGTATTCCACTATGAGACTCCGGGACTGCGATACGGTATCATAATTTCCTGTTCAGCCGTGCTGATGCTGGTGATATATCTCCTTATATGCCGAAAAATTCGCGGAAAAGGAAAAAAATACGGAATTACTCACAGCTACGATTATAAAACATACGGCGGCAGTGTTGAGACCGAGTACATAGACAGAGTATTCGCATCAGCGGAAAAAAGCGCAGATGAATCAAAAAATAAATAACAGCATATAACTGTAAAAAGAGTATAAAAAAGGCGTTTCCTCTGCGGAAACGCCTTTGATATTATTTATTATCAGTCGATAGGAAGTACCCAACCGAATGTATCCTCGATCTTGCCCCACTGGATACCTGTCATTGTATCATAGAGCATCTGTGAGATATTACCGATCTTATTATCGTTGATCTCCATTACCTTGTCATTCCACTTGAGGTGGCCAACAGGTGAGATAACAGCAGCAGTACCTGTACCGAATACCTCATCGAGCTTGCCTGCATCGTAAGCATCAGCGATCTCCTGGATAGTGATACGTCTTTCCTCGACTTCAAGGCCCTTAGCCTTGCATACCTCGATAGCAGACTTTCTTGTGATACCCGGGAGGATAGAACCCTGAAGCATAGGAGTTACTACCTTGCCGTCGATAACGAAGAAGATATTCATTGCGCCTACCTCTTCGATGTACTTCTGCTCAACACCGTCAAGCCAGAGAACCTGTGAGTAGTTCTGCTTGTGAGCCTCGTCCTGTCCGATAAGAGAAGCAGCGTAGTTGCCGCCTGTCTTAGCGAAGCCCATACCGCCTCTTACAGCGCGGACATACTTGCTCTCAACATAGATATTAACAGGGTTAAGACCTGTTTCGTAGTAAGCACCTGAAGGTGAGAGAATGATTATGAAGAGATACTGTGCGCCGGGTTTAACACCGAGGAATGGATCAACAGCGATGATGAATGGTCTGATATAGAGTGACTCGCCTTCCTTTGAAGGAACCCAGTCCTTTTCAACCTTGATGAGCTCTGTAAGGCACTTCATGCCAAGCTCAACAGGAAGCTCAGGGATAACAAGTCTCTCATTGGACTGATTGAGTCTCTTGAAGTTTTCCTCAGGACGGAAAAGCTGTACCTTGCCGTCAGCAGTTCTGTAAGCCTTTAAGCCTTCAAATACTTCCTGACCGTAGTGGAGACACATAGCGGCAGGTGAGAGCTCTAAAGGAGCATAAGGCTTGATCTCTGGATCATGCCAGCCCTGCCCCTCATCATAGGGCATAACGAGCATATAGTCTGTGAAGATGTGACCGAAGCCGAGCTTGTCGCCGGGCTGTGGCTTAGCCTTGAGGCTTGCTGCTTTTGTGAATTTGATTTCCATTTTATTCAACCTTCTTTTAATAATATTGACCTGTTAATCTGTGACCGAGAAGTAATTCTTCTCGTAAATGCGCTTGCAGACAAAAATAGTAACGGCAGCGGCTGTAACAGCCAGAACTGATGTTGAAATTGAAGCTGCAAGAATGACTTTACCTTTTTTGCTCATAAAAAACTACTCCTTATCTCAGATCAGAGAAATCTTTCAATAAATAATTATATCATATTTTTGTATTTTTTTCCATAGTCGAAATGCTAAAATACTGCACAAATAGAGCTGTTTGTATTTGTAGGATATAGCTAATGCTCTTTTTGACTCATGAGCAATCCAATTATCGCGGCAGCTGCAATAAACATAAGAGTAAGTATGGCGGCTGCCAGAATAAAAGGATTAATTACTGAAAATAAATTATAATGCGGACGCTTATGAGCCTTTTTGTCGGCAAATTCCGCTTTCTGAGCGCAGAGGAAAGGACGGAAGAAGCCGTCCGCAAAGCTTGCGGCATGGTTTGGGTGTTCAGCGGCGAGATAGTTCTCGAATTTCCGCTTCATAGCTTTCTTTTCGTCATTGCTGAGCTCAGGGAACTGCTTCAGCTCCTCGAAATCGGGCTTTACCGTGTATTCCTCGCCGTATCTTCTCATTCTGTCGGCGTAGCTGACTACGGAAAGCTCCACCTCTTTCAGTTGCGGAGCGTCAGGGGAGAAGCTTATAAGCTTTGCGGTCTCAAGAACACCGCTGTTGTCGTTATACTCAATAGTCAGCAGATAACGCTGTGTACCTGTGAATGAGTCTGACGTTTCACATCTGACAACGTGCCCTGTAACTGTATCGCTGTGCTTTTTGCGCCAATGTCTTACAAACAGGTGCCTCAGACTGATAATACAGAGAAAGGAGAATGCAAGCACCAAGCCAAGGATAATACCTATGACGGTGCCGATCTCCTTTCCCGAGCTGTACAGCGCGGTATCAGTCATCAAATTTTCTTACGCGGAGCTTTGCGCCGAGCTGAGCGGCAAGCTTTTTTGAAGCCTCTATCTGCTCATCGGGGATAACATCAACGACCGAGAGAACTATCTCAGCTCTGCCAACCTTAACGCAGTCGCTTGTGAACTTCTGAAGAGCTTCAAAGGCATTGTCAAACCTTGGACGTGTTACCTTCATGTATTCGTCCTCAGTGCCTGCATTGAGGCTTATAGAGATAGTATCAAGGGAGTAGCAGAGAGCCTTTGAAATGCTTCTGCCGTGGATAAGGTCGCCGAGACCGTTTGTATTGAGTCTGAGCTTGGGACATCCTTCTCTGCTGCGGAGATAAGCGGCGGTTTCGAGTATCATGTCAAGACGCTCTGTAGGCTCACCGTAGCCGCAGAAAACTATTTCTCTGTACTTTTTGAGATCGCGCTTTCTGAGATCCATGATAACTTCGTCCCATGATGGCTCATGCTCAAGCCACAGAGGATCGGAACCGTAAGCACCGTCTGCGTGGTTGCGTATGCAGAAAGTGCAGTTACAGGGACATTTATTTGTAAGATTAAGATAGAGGTTATTTCCTACCTCATAGGATATTGTCATTGCTTTAGCCATATTATTCACCTTCACTTGAATTATTTGTATCAGGCTTATCCATACATTCGTATATCCAGCCGGTGACCTTGCAAGCAGATGCCATGTCGAGACCGGAAATATATGCCGCACCTGATGTTATAGGTTCATTAACAGTCGAAACATTTATGAGATATTCGTTATACCATATCGAGATGGCACTATGATCGGCGGCAGCCTGTTCAGTAGCCCTTGCGAATATTTCGCTGCCTTCCTCATCGAGGGTAAGAGAAACTGTATAGGTTGAGCCGTTTATCTCTTCATCGACTATTTCCATAGTAACATTGGCAATATTTTTGCTTGTGAGTATGGGCTCTGTACTTGCATCTTCACCTATACGGAAATATATTTCATTTTTTGGTATGGTAGGTGCTTCGGTAGTTATTTCCTGGGTTGTTACAGTGGGAGCAGTAGTTTTTTCCGTACTGCTGTTTTTGTCAAACGGGTTGCTGCATCCTGTTAAGAGTATAACAGCAGCCGCCAGTGAAAAAGTCTTTTTTCTCATAATATTCTCCTTATTCCCTTAAATAGCTCTTAGCCTGGTGTAAATGCCGATGCTGCATTCACTGATAATATTTTTTCATTCAATATAGATACGGGGGACGCGCTTTGAGATGCCGCAGACTACTTCGTATCCGATAGTACCGTATATCTGAGCAAGGTCATCGGCAGTGATGCGGTCGCCCTTTTCTTCACCTATGAGAGTAACTATATCCCCCGATTTAGCCTCTGGAACGTCCGAAACATCTATCATGAGCTGATCCATGCAGACCCTGCCAACTATCTTGCAGCGTTTGCCGTGAACAAGTATCTCGCCCTTTGAGCTGAGAAGCCTTGAATAGCCGTCAGCGTAGCCGATAGTAACAGTAGCTATCTTCATTTCATGGTCTGCAACGAATGTACGGCCATAGCTTATGCTGTCGCCGATGTTTACAGTTTTTACGTGAGAGATAACAGCCTTCAGTTCCATAAGAGGTTCAAGACCCTCTGGTATATCAAGGCTAACATCAGGGTGCAGACCATAAAGAATGATACCTGCACGTGAAAGAGTGCTTCGTGAACTGTTTCTGTAGCAGGTAGCAGCACTGTTCATAAAGTGGAGATGACGGAGCTTTATACCGTGGCTTACAAGCACATCGTAGGTATCTGTTATGAACTTCTCCTGCTTGTCGGTGTAAGCGATATTATCGGGAGCATCACTGTCCGCAACTGCGAAATGAGTATATATGCCCTCAACGGAGAGCTTATCTATCTTCATCATCGCCTCTATCTCGGCAGCACATTTCTCTGGAGTATCATGCTTCAGACCAATTCTTCCCATACCTGTGTCAATTTTTATGTGGCATCTTATGGGGGCGGGGGTATTCTTCACAAGCTCCTGAGCATATTCCGTGGAAACAACGCCCTGTATGATATTGTACATGGCGATCTCATGGGCGTACTCGGGAGGAGTATATCCCAGAATAAGTATATCTGCATCTGGAGCAAATTTTCTTACCGCTATAGCCTCATCAAGGTTGGAAACGGCGAAATAATTTATTCCGCACTGCTCTGCAAGACAGCGGACGATATGTTCATCACCGTGACCGTAAGCGTCTGCTTTTACCACAGCCATTATTTCTGTATCGGCTGAGTTAAGGCTCCTGATTATTTCAACATTTTTTCTGAGTCTTGGGAGAGATATCTCAGCCCATGCTCTTTTGAGATACGGCTTCATTTCCGTTATCAATCCTTTCTTTATGTCAAAGTTAAAATTTAATTACAAGTTGAAAAACGCCTTGAAATAATACATAATATATGTTATACTTTCTATGTATGATTTTTCGGAGAAGCGAGGTGTGCCATGCTTTTCTCACTTGATTCGGGCGTTGCTGTAATGCCTGCGGAGACTATAGAGACAGATGCAGGGCGCACTGTCTGCTTTACAGGTCATCGTGAAAGCAGTGTGATACCCTATATGAAGGATCCCGTTTATAGCAGGATCACTCTGCGTACTGTACAGCTCATGCTGTTCCGTTATATAGATATGGCTGTTGAATACGGTTATAGGAACTTTATAAGCGGTCTTGCCGTTGGTACAGACCTGTGGGCTGCAAAGTATATCCTTAACAAGAAACACTCTGACAGCAGTATACGTCTGATAGGGGTAATGCCTTACCTGCGCCATGCGGAGCGTTTCAGCAGTAGTTACAGAGAGATGCTTGCGGATGTGGAAAGAGGAGCTGATATGCTTCTTACCACGAGTACAGATCCCACAGTAGTATATGGGAAAAGTCGCAGCGGCGAGAACAGATCAACAGACCTTTATCGTATAAGGAATTATTTCATGGTCGACAATGCTTCTGCGGTAATATCCTATTTTAATGAGGGTTCGTTCAAATCCGGAACATTCCAGACGCTGAACTATGCAGTACGTCAGGGACTGAAGATACGCCGTTTCGGTCTTGAGGACGTATATTCGGTCATAGACGAGTGCGGAGCTGATATAGACAGCATACGCAGAAAGCTTGTATTTATGGAAAATGTCTTTGATCTTCCCTATTAATTATATCACATAAAACATATTTTGCAAGTTTATTCAGATAATTTTCCTCAAATAAAAATTGAATTAATGAATGTCTGTTCTTTTTCAACAGGCTGTTGAATTGTGTGTTTAAACATGGACAGGCAATTCATTTCTGTTGAAAATGTGGAAAACTTTGTGGATAACCGTATTTGCGCCAAGAAGTTTTTAACTTTGATTTACGGAAAACTTTTTTATTCATTTCCTGATGTATATTTTGATAATATTACTTTATACGATAAGTTTATATCCTTTGTGATATTAAAAAATGCATAATTTTAAAAGAAAAAATATGAAAGGAGCCACTGAAATGGCAAAAGGAAAAAGCGGACATATAGCAGTTCCGTTTCTTGTAACTATCTTTATCGGACTTATAATCGTAGGAGGAGCTGCTTACGGAGCATACCGATATTTCGGGCTTGGAAAGCAGGAAGAGCTCACTGAGCCCATACCGCGAGAGTACGATGAAATAACCTCTGAGGACAATCATACTATGCTTCTGGTGCTTGATGTTCCCGAAAAGAATTGTCCGCCCACATTTGTTCTCATGCGTTCAATGCCTATCAAAAAGGAGATAGTATTCATAGGTATCCCTTCAAATACAATAGCTCTTGTAGATGATAAGCAGGTCAGCATAAGAGGAAGCTATGAGAGCGGCGGTCCGGCTTCTGCTGTTGATTTTGTCACAAAGGTGTTCGGTCTGGAGATAGACAGATATATGAAGTTTAATGCCGATGCTGTCAAGAAGCTGTATGATATCTTCGGTGATGTTACTTATCCTGTAAATGCTGATATCGCCGGCTTTAAGAATGACGGTTCGAGCCAGCTCCTTAACAGCGATCAGGCACTTACCTTCGTGACATATACCATGTTCAAGGATGGCGAGAGCGAGAGAGCTTTCACGGCTTCTTCCTTCCTTACCTCGATGGTAAACCAGACAGACGGAAAATATCTTGCTGACAATATGGACAACAACTTCGGCATCATCATCAATATGATCGAGTCAAACGTTACATCAGCGGATTATAAAAATCATAAATCTGCTCTGAAGAATATGTTTGAAAACGGAAAGTCGATTGCATCTGCTATTTCTCTTGACGGTACTATCTCAGGCAATGACTTTATCCCGAGCGAAAGCTTTATCGAGAAGATAAAAGAAAAGTTCACAGAGACAAAATAAGCATGAAGATATTTGATACTCACTCTCATTACGCCGACCATGCCTTTGATGAAGACAGGGAGCAGGTACTTGCGGAGCTGCCTGAAAAGGGTGTTGAGCTCGTTATGCTTGCGGCATCGGATATTAGAGATACTGCGGCTAATTCCGAATTAGCAAATAAATACGGTTATGTATACGCTTCCGCAGGTATACACCCCGAAAGCGTTGATGAAACTCCCGCGGATTACCTTGATTTCCTGAGAAAGGTTATCGGTTCAAATCCCAGGGTAAAGGCTGTAGGCGAGATAGGACTTGACTATCACTACGAAAATTACGACCGCGAAAAGCAGATACGCTTTTTCCGCGAGCAGCTTGAACTTGCTGCTGAATTGGATATGCCCGTAATAGTCCACAGCCGCAATGCCACCGAGGACACAATTGAGATACTTAAAGAGTACCGTCCCAAGGGCGTGGTACACTGCTTCAGCGGTTCTGCGGAAACAGCAAAGGAAATAATAAAGCTTGGTATGTACATAGGCTTTACGGGAGTCCTTACCTTTAAAAACTCAAAAAAGGCACTTAAAGCACTTGAAGCAGTGCCTATGGACAGGCTGCTTATGGAGACGGATTGTCCGTATATGGCTCCCGAGCCATTCAGAGGCAGACGCAGCGACAGCTCGATGATAGCTTATACTGCTGCAAAGGCTGCCGAGATAAAGGGAGTTCCCACAGAGGAGCTTATAGATATTACCTGCCGTAACGGAATGAGGCTGTACGGCATAGACTAAAGAAAAGGAGGAGAATGAATGTATTACTGCTGCGGAGTTACAGACAAGGGCGTAATGCCTCATAATGAGGACGCTCTTCTTATTAAGGACAGCGTTATGGATTCAGGCTCTTCCGAATATAATGTATCAGAGCCCTTTATCGCAGCCGTATCTGATGGAGTATCGGGCGAGCGTTCAGGCGAGCTTGCATCAAGGATGTGTCTGGAGCTTTTGCGCGATATCGGCTACAGCGGCGAGACAAAGCTTGACGAGGAGCTTCTCGGTATACATCAGAAGCTTGCGGAGTACAGCAGGTCAGACCCTGAGATGCACAATATGCAGGCTACGCTTTGCGGTATAGCAGTGGACGAAAGCAATAATATCCTTACCTTCAATGTGGGAGACTCGCGGCTTTACAGATACCGCGGCGGACGCATAAAGCAGATATCCCGCGACCAGTCGCTTGTGCAGCTGCTTATAGATGAAGGGGCTATCACCACCGAGGAGCGTAAGACCCATGTCCACCGCAATATTATTTTTCCTGTTTTCGGCAATCAGAAGTCTGAGCCGCAGATAGATACGGTAGTGCTTGAGGGCGGAATGGAGTACGGAGACCTTCTTCTGCTTTGTACTGACGGGCTTTCGGACTACGTTTCCACACTTGATATAGAGGAGATAATCGAGCTTCCGAAAAATCTGGAAACAAGGCTCAATATGCTGGTGAAAAAGGCTCTCGAAAATGGCAGCAAGGATAATATATCCGTTATTGCAGTTGCATATTATGAAAAATAAGGAACGGCAGAGCCGTTCCTTTTTTATTTGCAGGAGAATAGCTATTGAAATAAAGTGATTTAAGGTTGAAAAATGCTATGTGAATTCCTGCGACCGGCGTAGAAAATCCTGCAATGTATCAGGCTTTATTGCCGATGACTCTGTAGGTTTCTTGTATAAGGAGCCTGACCGGATTGTTGCATAAGGTTAACTTTTAAAGACACTATCAAAATTTGCCCTACCATTTTTTGCGAAATATTTTGTTTACTTGAAAAAATTCGACTTTATGTCTTGACTTATATGGTGTAAAAGAGTATAATTTATATTGTATGGCGAATGCTACTTATTATTTTATATATTAACTTGGAGGTTTTAATAATGAGCAGAGTTTATAACTTCAGCGCAGGTCCTGCAGTTCTTCCTGAGGAAGTCCTCAAAGAATGTGCAGAGGAAATGATGGATTACAAGGGCTGCGGAATGTCCGTAATGGAAATGTCTCACCGTTCAAAGGTATATGATGAGATCATCAAGGAAGCAGAAAAGGATCTCCGTGATCTTATGAATATCCCTGACAATTACAAGGTTATCTTTGTACAGGGCGGTGCTTCACTTGTATTTGCAGGCGTACCTATGAACCTTATGAAGAAGGGCAAGGCTGCTTACATCATCACAGGTCAGTGGGCAAAGAAGGCTGCTCAGGAGGCTGAGAAGTACGGTGATGTAGTAAGAGTTGCTTCATCTGCTGACAAGACATTCTCTTATATCCCTGACTGCTCTGATCTCGATATCCCTGATGATGTTGACTATGTATACATCTGCGAGAACAATACTATCTACGGAACAAAGTTCTGGGAGCTTCCTAACACAAAGGGTCACGAGCTTGTCGCTGACGTAAGCTCATGCTTCCTTTCAGAGCCTGTTGACGTAACAAAGTACGGCGTTATCTACGGCGGTGTTCAGAAGAACGTTGGCCCTTCAGGCGTACAGATCATTATCGTTCGTGAGGATCTTATCGCTGACGGCCCTGCACTCAAGTGCACTCCTACAATGATGGACTGGAAGATACAGGCTGATAACGAGTCTCTTTACAATACACCTCCATGCTACGGCATCTATGTATGCGGCAAGGTATTCAAGTGGATCAAGAAGATGGGCGGACTTGAGGCTATGAAGAAGCACAACGAAGCTAAGGCTAAGATCCTTTACGATTTCCTCGACCAGAGCAAGATGTTCAAGGGCACAGTTGAGAAGAAGGATCGTTCACTTATGAACGTACCTTTCATCACAGGCAACGATGAGCTTGACAAGAAGTTCGTAGCTGAGTCAAAGGCTGCCGGCTTTGAGAACCTCAAGGGCCACAGATCTGTTGGCGGTATGAGAGCTTCTATCTACAATGCTATGCCTATTGAGGGCGTTGAGAAGCTCGTTGCTTTCATGAAGAAGTTTGAAGAGGAAAATTCCTGATAATTCATAGTGCATAATGCATAATGCATAATTACAGTGACTTTTTATACTATAAGATATCGAGCCCGCAATTATGAATTATGAATTCTTAATTATGCATTTCAAAAAAACATAGAAAGAGGTTTACTGAAATGTACAAGATTCAGACATTAAATAAGATATCAGAAATCGGCACAGACGTATTTGACAAGAGCAAGTATGCAATATCTGATGATTGCGCTAATCCTGATGCTATAATGGTTCGTTCGGCAAAGATGCACGATATGCAGTTCGGCGATAATCTTCTTGCTATCGCTCGTGCAGGCGCAGGTGTAAACAATATCCCTGTTGAGCGCTGCGCACAGGAGGGCATCTGTGTATTCAATACTCCGGGTGCTAACTCAAACGCTGTTAAGGAGCTTGCTATCTGCGCACTTCTTCTTTCTTCAAGAAAGATCGTAGAGGCAGCAGAGTGGGCAGCTTCACTGAAGGGTACACCTGATGCTCCCAAGACAGTTGAGAGCGGCAAGTCAAAGTTCGCAGGTCCTGAGATCGCAGGCAAGACCCTCGGTATCATCGGTCTCGGTGCTATCGGCGGTAAGATCGCAAACGCAGCAGAGGCACTCGGCATGAAGGTTATCGGCTTTGACCCATATCTTTCAGTAGGTGCAGCTCTTCACCTTGAGCCATCTGTTAAGATCGTTACAGATATCAACGATATCTTTAAGAACAGTGATTATATTACAATACATATGCCTTACACTCCTCAGACAAAGAACACTATTGATGCTGAGCAGATCGAAATGATGAAGGACGGCGTTCGTCTTATCAACCTTGCAAGAGGTGAGCTTATCAACAGTGAAGCTGTAGTTAAGGCACTTGCAGACGGTAAGGTAGCTAAGTATGTTACAGACTTTGCTGACGATGTAGTTCTCGGCGTTGAGAACGTTATCGTACTCCCACACCTTGGTGCTTCAACACCTGAGAGTGAGGACAACTGTGCTATCATGGCAGCAGAGGAGCTTATCGAGTACATTGAGAACGGCAACATCAAGAACAGCGTAAATCTTCCTAACGCTTCAATGAATGCAGTTGGTACAAAGATCTGTGTTATCCACAAGAACGTACCTACAACTATTGCTTCTATCACAACAGCAGTAGGTAATGAGGGCATCAATATCGAGAACATGGTAAATGCAAGCAAGAAGGACTTTGCTTACACAATGCTCGATGTTACAGGCGATGTACCTCCTACAGTTGAGGGCAAGATCAACGCAGTTGACGGTGTTATCAGAGTAAGAGTTATCAAGTAAGATAATAATACGAAATTCAAGTCCCGAAGCGGTTCGTTTTGACCACTTCGGGACTTTTTTAGCCTGTAGGGCGATGATGCAAGTATAAATGATCAAATTTAAGGGGCGATGTAAAACATCGCCCCACTTTGATACGTGTATATTGTACAAAAAATGAAATTGTATTTTGTGTAAAATACAGATTTTAAATTTTTCAATAATCAACTGTTTTCCGTTGAATTTCATGCTTTTTTGTCCCCTTTATAGAAGAGCTTGTATTTTGCTTTCATAAAGTCCTGCTCAGTATATAACGTTTTTTCACATTCAGCAGAGCTGCCGAGAAAAGGAGATAGCCTTTTATTTCACTGAAATTCGGGATAAGCTCTTCGTCGTCATAGAAATAGAGCTTAATAAGGACACGGGCGAATACGAATGTAAATCCCACTGCGATCAGCCACCTGCTCTGAGATATTGAATATCCGCGGAGTATGAGGCGTATCATTGCGATGAAAAATACGGTTATCAGCAGAGCCGAGAAAATATCCATTCCGATTACAGCATAAAGGTAGGTCTTTTTTTCCTTTATGACCTGATAATAGTTATGTATCTGCTGTGCAAGCTGAGCAATTTCAGCAGCTATTCCTGCCACAGGGAATATTATAAGCAGTCGGTCATGCTTTTTTATGCATATCATTATTGTGAATAAAAGGAAAGCAAACGGGAGTATGCAGTACATAACGAATACCGTTATATAATTCAGCGGAAGTTCGTTGCGTGACGCATTAATAAAGTCCATTGGCGGCTTATAGGCTGAACCGAGTGTTTTAAGGCGAATGAACTCTTCCACGCCGTGGATATTGTAAAAGACAGCATGGACAGAGGAAATTATGAAAACAAGTATGAATATTATGATGCTTGAAATTCTGTATCGTTTGCGCTCAAGGTCGCTCATATTTTTGCATATGGGACAGAGAGCGGAATTGTCATGTATTTTTGTGCCGCATTTATCGCAGCAGCGCATTACAGCTTCCAGCTGTCACAGAGCTTGTGGATAGCTTCTGTAAGCTGGCGCATATCTGCATTTGTTCTGCCTTCCGAGTCTTTGATAAGAGCGGAGAGTCTTTCCGAAGCAGCCATAAGGTCGCTGTAAGCGATGCTGAAGTTTGCTGAGTTTTTCTTCTTTGGTATCGGTATAGGCTCTGCATCGATAGTGATGACATTTTCGGCGATATCGAATTCGGCACCGCTGAAAGGAACATATACATCTTTGCCCAGTTCATCTCTGAGACGCTGTGCGAAGCTCTCAGCGGAGCTTGCTTCACCGTGATTGATGAAGAACCTCTGTACTCCCGAAACTGCCTTTGCCCATTCAAGAAGTCCGTTTACATCGGCATGACCGCTGATACCGGGAAGCTGAGTTATGCGGGCAGCGACCTTTACTGTCTCACCGAAGAGCTTGACACGCTTTGCACCCTCAACAAGGCTTCTGCCGAGAGTATTGCTTGCCTGATAGCCGACAAAGAGGATAGTATTCTGCTTTTTCCAGAGGTTGTGCTTGAGGTGATGCTTTATACGGCCTGCTTCACACATACCGCTTGCGGATATGATGACCTTGGGGCGTTCATCGCTGTTTATGGCGATAGAATCATTGCTTGTGACTGTGCGGATAAGGTCAGGAAAGCCGATAGGATTTATGCCCTGACGTACGAACGAAAGAGCCTCCTCATCGTAGCAGCTTTCGCGGTTATTTACGAATATATCCGTAGCCTCGTTGGCAAGAGGGCTGTCCACATAAACCGGGAAGCCGTCGTGACCTGTTACAAGTCCTTCGGATTTGATATGTCTTATAAAATAGAGCATTTCCTGAGTTCTTCCAACTGCAAAGGACGGTATGATAACGCTTCCTCCGCGGTCAAAGGTCTCCTGAAGCACCTTAGCAAGCGATGTAGTATAATCGGTAGGACGGTCGTGGATACGATTACCGTAGGTAGACTCCATAACAACGTAATCAGCATTTGCAAAATGCTGTGGGTCGCGTATGAGAGGCTGGTGGATATTGCCAATATCTCCCGAAAAAGCGATAGTTTTTGTGACTCCGTCCTCGGTGAGAGTGATAAGTATACTCGATGAACCGAGGAGATGACCTGCATCGCGGAAAAGCACTTTTATACCCTCGCATATCTCAACTTCCTTTTCGTACTGATGAGGCACGAAAAGTTCGATAGCACCGAGAGCGTCATCCATTGTGTAGAGCGGCTCATAGTTGGGTTCGCCGCGTCTTTCAGCCTTACGGCTGCGCCATTCTGCTTCAAATTCCTGTATGTGGGCACTGTCTCGGAGCATAACGCTGCACAGATTTGAGGTAGCCTCCGTAGCGTGTATCTCACCCTGGAAGCCTCCTGCATAGAGCAGGGGGAGCAGACCAGAATGATCGATATGTGCGTGAGTAAGGAGAACGAAATCAATATTTGAAGGTGAAACAGGTATCTGAACGTTCTCAAATATGTCCTCGCCCTGCTGCATACCGAAGTCCACAAGGAACTTTTTGCCGCAGGCTTCTATATAAGTGCAGCTTCCCGTAACTTCATGGGTCGCACCGATAAAAGTCATTTTCATTGAAAAACCTCCCTTAAAAACCAAATTCTGCTTTGCTGGATCCGGTTTCAGTTTAGAGTTGAGAGTGAAGTGTTGAGAGTCAACGTGTTCGCTTTGCTTATGTTATTTAATATTGTCGTCAACGACGACACCGAAACTTTCAACTTTCAATTCTCAACTTTTCATGTAACGATGTGGATTATTCTTATTAATATTATATCATATTTTGCGGCTATTGTCTATAATGAAACTGTGAAAAATGACTGAAAACTGAAATTTAACAGCACTGATTTAATGATAAACGATAAATAATTATCGTGTAAAATACACAATTCTGAGCTTCAAGATTACTGCTGATTATGTTTAAACATACAATATTTAATGATAAACGATAAAAAACTGTTGACAAACATAAATATCAGTGCTATCATAAACTCACAGGAACGGAGTAACTCTATGTTCTATGCGAACAAATAATAATTATTAAAGGAGCGATAGAAATGTTGAAATCAAACGTTGAAGCGATTATCAGAAAGAGCAGTTTTGCGGTCATGGTGATATCTGGGCTGCTTGCAGTATTCTCCATTCTTGCCGCTGTATGGGGATATCCTCGAAACAAGGGCGATTATTCAAAAGAAATAATGAATATATTCCTTGAAAATAAGATAGGCAGTTATCTGTCTGCGGCTGTGCTTATTGTTGCGGCTTTTATCTTTTTCAGGATATTCAGGAGCGGAAGACCCTTTACCAACGGCAATATATGGGCGGTAAGGTCTATAGCAGGTCTGTTAATCATCAGGGGATTAGTTCCTTTAGCAGTTGAGACTTTATCAGGCAGTTTGCAGCCTGGTCTGCCAAGATTGTTATTCAATGGCATAGGCGTATTTTTTATGGCTGTACTTATGTTGTTCTTTGCCGAGATAATGCGCTATGGAAAGCTTCTCCAGATCGAGTCGGACGAGACCTTATGAGGTGAGTGCCTATGTCGATAATTTTAAGACTTGACCGCGTAATGGCGGACAGAAAAATAAGCCTCAACGAGCTCAGCGACCGTGTGGGAGTAAGCAATGTTAATCTTTCAAAGCTGAAAACAGGCAAGGTAAGCGCGATACGCTTTTCCACTCTAAACGCCATATGCAAGGCTCTGAAATGTCAGCCCGGAGATATACTGGAATTTACTGACGACGAGGAATAAAAAATTTTTGAATTCTCTGCACAATTACTCATTCTCCATGTGTGTTATATATGAAAGGAGGTCACAGCAATGAATAATGACAGTACTGCATTATACGCATTCAGAAAATACGGAAACACAGTCCTGCGCGCTGCCTTTGCGTTTTGCGGCAGTTATGCCGAATCAGAGGACATAGTTCAGGATATTTTCCTTTCATTACACACATCTCCCAAATCCTTTAATGACGATGAACACCTAAAAGCATGGCTTCTCAGGGTGACTATAAATAAATGCAAAAATCTCAGAAGGAGCTTCCGCTTCAGCCATACCTGTTCTATTGACGAGATAGATCAGTCTGAGGCGATATACGAGATAAGTACCGAGGGGCGAGAGCTGCGAAGTCAGATAGCGAAGCTTCCGAGAAAGTATGCCGAGGTGATATTCCTTTATTATTATGAGGGCTACAATATAAAAGAAATAGCCGAGATAACCGAGAAAAATGAAAATACGGTGGGTTCACTGCTTAGAAGGGGAAGAGAGAAACTGCGGGTCGAACTTGAAAAGGAGGATGAGCCATGCAGAGAAACGATTATAAAAACGCTCTGAATGAGCTTCAGCTCAGCAGTAAATTCTGCGAGAAAATGGAGAAAAAGCTTACAGCAGAAAAGCAGGCAGAAGCAGATGAGTATGAAGATGTAGTAACTCATGTTGATGTTATAAAGCCGAGAAGATTTCGTGGACTTGCTACAGCTGCGGCTGTTGTCGTAGCAGCAGGAGCTCTGGGCGGCGGAGCATATTATAGATACGGTGAAAGATCAGATGTAGAGCCTCATGGGGAACATATGATATATGATGATTATGACTGTAATTTCCCGTTTGGTGTGATACCGCTCCATGATGTGATTTTCAATGTAAGCGACAGAGCCATAAATTCATCAATAGTGGCTTACGATAAAATTGCAAAAAATCTCGATGATTTTTTTGAACACACGGAATGGACAGAGCTTACGATCAATGATAATTTTAATCGGAATAGTATATCCGCGGGTATCAGTTTCATAAGCAGGGATTACTATGTTAATGTACTGTCCGATGAAACGGTATATGTAACAAAGAATTTAAAATATGACAGTTCAGTTGATGACGATAATTATAGTTATGATTATGACTATGATTATGTCATAATAAATGGACGCATGGTAAAGAACGATACTTCCTCAAAATATGAGTATTACAAATATTCTCTGCCCGAGGGCTCCTATGCAAAGCTTATGAGCATACTTCTTGAGGACAGAGTAGATTCAAATGCCGATTTCTGCGGTGTTAAGGGAAGCTTTATAAATGCCGATTACTCAATATCGAATGTGGAAGGCAAGGTATCGGAGGTACAGGCGTATTCACTTTCACATCTGTTCAATACCGCGACATGGTTAGATGATACGGAAGGACTCAAACCGGACTCTGAGGAAAATAGGATAACCCTGGGAATACTCAATAACAATGAGCATTATGCGATAGCTCTGTATAAAAACGGTTTAATATGTATAATCAAGAACACAGAGGGCAGCGATACGGAAGAGGTATCAAAGTTCCGCTTGAAAAATGCTTCGATATATAATGATATAAAGAACACTTTGACAGCTTGTGATCAGGTTCATCAGATAATTGATTGTCCTGTAAACCTTCAGTCTGATTATGCAGTCGTTATCAGAAATAAAGACGGCGCACAAAAGGCATATGTGATAAACGAACCTGAGTATGACAGCCTTGCAGATGCTATTGCTGCTTGCGAATGGACACGTTTGGATACTGTTTATAGAAGTATACTTCAGGAAGACGGGACAACCAGGTATGAAGTTGATGAAGAAAAGGTAGCACAGAACGAAAATACCTTTACGATAATCTTAGATAATGATTATTTAGTAGTATATGATAACGATCAGGTTTATTTGCATCCAGGTGGAATATGCAATATAAGCGAAACGAACCATCTGGCATTGGATACACTTACAAAAGACCTCGATGAAAATCTGAGTGATGATGAATTCGCAGATTTCCTGATAAGCTATATTTTACGTCCAGCGGATAATCATTCTTATTTTAGTCTTACATATTATAATATTGGTGGTCAACCTAAGACAAGAGATACAAATGATCCATACGAGATAAGCGATTGGCTAAGAGAATTGGAATGGACAATGCAGGAGAATTGTGAGCTTAATGGATTTGAAAAGGAATGGGTTGCATTCTATAGCGGTTTTGAATATATCCCTGCCTATATAGATCGTGAAGGCAATATGAAGATCAGGATCGGCGAAAAGGAATACTATTTCAACACTGACAATGAAAATTTCTCAGAGTTATTTGACAAAATCGTAAACTATAAATAATGTATTTAGCAGATATTAAATAAGATATTTTCTCACATTTCGCATACATGATGTGGAGGGATTTGCCGATGCATTTCTGCCTATTCGGTCGGGGCAGGGATGCATCGGCGCGTTTATTGACAAAAACTGTCCTTTAGATGTATAATCTTAGTATGATACGGTAATTTATCGTATAAGAATTATATGTGAGGGAAATATATGAAACAACTGTCGTTTTTGACAAAAACAGTGCTTGCCTTTTGTGCAGTCAATATATATGCTGTATCTCTGATGTATTTACACGGAGCAGTGAAGGTGCTTGCAATAATTGCAGGGATAGTCTTTGTATTTGTTCTGTGCGCTGTTCCGTGCAGGTCAGGAGAGGGCGGCAGGCTTGGACGTATGCACCGCGGAAGCTGTCTTATGAAGATATTCCTTGCAGATACTACGGCGGAGTTGATCTGGACTGTTTATTTTGCCGTAAGCGGAAAATGGGACGTTACCGTCACTGTGAATTGTATAATTGCGGTCATACTCCTTGCGGTAATGTTTATGACGGCGGCTGTGAGGATATACACAAGCTCGGTACAGATAGGAATAAAATGGAGGGTATTGGGCGTGATATTTGCCTTTATCCCTGTGATAAACCTTATTATCCTGTTTAAAATGATAAAGCTTACTGACGATGAATACAGGACAGAATGTGATAAACTCGCTCTTGACCGCTCACGTGAGCAGGAAAGGGTATGTGCTACAAAATATCCCATACTTATGGTACACGGAGTTTTTTTTCGTGATGTAAAGGCTTTCAACTACTGGGGAAGGATACCGCAGGAGCTTGAAAAGAACGGAGCTAAGATATACTACGGCTGTCAGCAGTCAGCAGACTCCGTGGCAGGCTGTGCCGCAGAGCTTAAAGCGAAGATAGACGAGATAGTGGAGAGGGAAAAGTGCGGCAAGGTAAATATAATAGCTCATTCAAAGGGCGGACTTGATTCAAGATATGCCATATCAATGCTGGGAGCAGGCGACAGGGTAGCGAGCCTTACCACGGTGAATACTCCCCACAGAGGCTGCCAGTTTGCGGATTATCTGCTTAATAAGGTGCCCGAGGGCTTCAAGAACGGACTTGCTGATAAATACAATGCCGCTTTGAAAAAGCTTGGTGACACAAAGCCCGATTTTATGGCGGCGGTTACAGACCTTACCGCATCAGCCTGCGAGGAAATGAACAAGGTGTGCAAGGATGCCGAGGGTGTATACTATCAGAGCATAGGCTCACGGTCGGTATCGGCTATGGGCGGACGCTTCCCATTAAATCTTTCATATCATTTCGTGAAGTATTTCGACGGACCGAATGACGGGCTTGTATCAGTGGAGTCTATGAAATGGGGCGAAAGGTTCGTTTTTGCCGAGCCAAAGGGCAAACGGGGCATAACTCACGGAGATATCATAGACCTTAACCGCGAGAATATAAAGGATTTTGATGTAAGGGAATTTTATGTGGGAATTGTCAGTGACTTGAGATCAAGAGGTTTTTAAAACAAATAACCCCGAAGGTGACATCGTCATCTTCGGGGTTATATTATATCTTCTTATCTTATCTTTGAACCGACAGGGATACTGTCGTCAACGAATATTACCTTAACGCCATCTGGAGTATCGGCTGCACAGATCATTCCGTTGCTGTCAACTCCTCTGAGCTTTACGGGTTTGAGGTTAGCAATGAGCTGGAGCTTCTTGCCGATGAGGTCCTCGGGAGCGTAATACTGCGCGATACCCGATACTACCTGTCTGCCGCCCATGCCGTCATCGAGTTGTAAGCACAGGAGCTTGTCGGACTTTTTCACCTTTTCGCAGGCAATTACCTTAGCGACTCTGATCTCAACCTTTGCGAAATCGTCAATGGTTATCTCGGGCTTGAGCTCTATCTTCTCAGGCTCGGCAGGAGCTTCGCCCTTTTCGGAAGCTGAAAGCTTAGCCTTTGCTTCCTCCATATTCTTTGTGAGGATAGCGTTGAGTTCTTCTATTTCCTTGTCTACGTCTATTCTCGGGAAGAGTATCTCACCCTTGTGAACAGTTACGTTTTCGGGGAGTATACCGAACTTGTCAAGCTTTTCGTATTCTACATCAGCATCAGCAGCACCTATCTGCTCCCATACCTTAGGCATTGTTGTAGGCATGAACGGTGCAAGAAGAGCGGAAGTTATTCTTATAGCTTCAAGGAGATTATAGAGAACGGTTGCAAGACGAGCCTTCTTTGTCTCGTCCTTGCCAAGCTTCCACGGCTCGGTCTCATCAATGTACTTGTTAGCGCGTGAAACTATCTCGAAGATAGATTCGAGAGCCTGCTTTATCTTTGTTTCATCAATAAATCCGTCAACAGTTGAACGCAGACCTGTAACAGCTGCCTTGAATTCATCATCTATAGCATCAGCTTCGCGCTCTGTCGGGAGAGTGCCTCCGAAATATTTGTCAGCCATTGCAACGGTACGTGAAACAAGGTTTCCGAAGCCGTTTGCGAGGTCGGAATTGATACGGTTTATCATTATTTCATTGGAGAATGCGCTGTCTGCACCGAGAGCCATTTCACGGAGGATATGGTATCTTATAGCGTCAACGCTGTATCTTTCGCCGAGCATGAACGGGTCAACAACGTTGCCCAGTGATTTTGACATTTTCTCGCTTTCGCCGTTTTTGCTCTGCATCGTTATCCAGCCGTGTACAGCGAGGTGCTTAGGGAGCGGCAGGTCGAGTGCCATGAGCATTGCAGGCCAGATGATAGCGTGGAAACGCATGATGTCCTTAGCTACCATGTGAACGTCAGCAGGCCAGAATTTGTCGAATTCATTGTATTTGCCGTTGAGATATCCGAGAGCTGTGATATAGTTGGAAAGAGCGTCTATCCATACGTATACGACATGACCCTCATCGAATGAAACAGGTATGCCCCACTTGAAAGTAGTTCTTGAAACACAAAGGTCCTCAAGACCCGGCTTTATGAAGTTGTTTACCAGCTCGACAGCTCTTGTCTTTGGACGGAGATAATCTGTCTCAAGGAGAAGCTTCTCTATACGGTCTGCAAAGGGAGACATCTTGAAGAAGTAAGCCTCTTCCTTAGCAAAGGTAACGGGTCTGTGACATTCCGGACAGCAGCCGTGCTCGTCCAGCTGAGAGTCTGTCCAGAAGCTCTCGCACGGAGTACAGTATTTTCCCGAATATTCGCCCTTGTAGATATAGCCCTTGTCGTAGAGTTCCTTGAATATCTTCTGGACGGATTCGATATGATAATCGTCTGTAGTGCGGATATATCTGTCATAGGATATATTCATATATTCCCAGAGCTTTTTGAAGATGGCAACGATGCCGTCAACGTACTCTTTAGGAGTAATGCCCTGTTCAGCAGCTTTCTGCTCAATTTTAAGACCGTGTTCATCGGTACCTGTGAGGAACATTACGTCATAGCCCTGCATTCGCTTGTAACGGGCAATGGAATCACAGGCAACTGTTGTATAGCAGTGACCTATGTGGGGATTGCCCGAAGGATAGTAAATCGGCGTTGTGATGTAAAAGGGTTTCTTTGACATAAAAATCGCTCCAATCTGAGTGTAAAGATTCCGTTTCCGAATGAAAGAAACGGTCAAATTCTATTATAACACTTATTTTAAGATTTGTCCAGTATAACGGTGGACAAATTTGAGCTGAAGTGATATAATATATAATTATATTACAAAATCTAAAAGGAGATATAAATATGAAAGGTGCCAAAATAGCTTCAATACTCAGTTCTGTCTGTCTTACATTCAGTATGGGCGGTACGCCATGTAAAGCTGCATCGGTACAGCCTGATCTTAAAAAAGATAAGCTTGTCAGAGAATATGATGATATGGAAATAGATTTTGATTATTTCGATGATCACGTTTCTGTTGTATGGTGTGATGAAAGCGGAGATGTAGTCATACCTTCAAAGGTAGACGGACTTCCCGTGACTAAGATCGAGGATGGTGCATTATATGCTCCGAGAATGACGTCACTGGTCCTTCCAGATACCATCGAAGAAATAGGCTCGCATATGTGTGTCGGCTGCGAAAAGCTTAAAAGCGTTAAGCTGCCTTCAAAAATAAAGACGATACCGGAATTTGCTTTTGAAGGCTGCAGGTTACTTGAAAAAATAGAGATACCGTCAGGAGTTACCGAGATAGGACGTTCGGCATTCTCTAACTGTACTTCACTGAAAAAACTGAAGCTTCCCGAAAAACTTGAAATTCTCGGGGACGGTGCGTTTGATAATTGTTCACTTGAAACAGTGGATATACCCGAGGGTGTCAGGGAAATCCCTATATGGTGCTTCATGGATAACAATTTCAAGGAGTTAGTTCTTCCCGAAAATGTTGAAAAGGTAGGCTCATGGGCATTCAGTGACTGCTCGGATCTGGAAAAAGTAACAGTTCTTAACCCGGAATGTGAGTTTGCGACAAATTTTAATCTGGGACTTGAAGAAAGAGATGAAAACGGTTACGTTATAAATGATAAAAGAGACAAATGCACATATTACGGCTATAAAGGTTCGACTCTGGAGAAAATGGCAAAAGACGAGAAAATAAAGTTCGTTGCTCTTGATGAAGAAAACAATGAAAGTCTCGGGGATACAAACGGTGACGGAAAGGTGGATTCTGTTGACGCATCATATATCCTGAAAGCCTATTCCGAATTCTCGACCGGCACAGCACAGCCTACCGAGGAGCAGCTTGCCTGCTGTGATATCACTAATGACGGAAAGATAGACTCTGTCGATGCTTCAAAGGTCCTGTCTTATTATTCTGCTGTATCAACAGGAAGTACGATAAGCTTCACTGATTTCTTAAAGAACGGTTAAACTGAAAAAGACCTCATATGGGGTCTTTTTCTCTTGACATCAGAATACTTTTTGCCTATAATATAAGTAACAGATATCGGACATATTATAAAGGAGGTATTCTTATGATAAGATCAAGAATTTTGGCAGGTGTTGTATCGGGAATAATGGCGGCAGCTGCGGCAGCTTCGGCTATGACAGCATCAGCTGATGAGTTCAGGCTTGGTGACCCTACGGGCGATGGTCTGATAGATGCCATAGATGCTTCGTATATTCTCAGCCTGTACGCTGATATCTCCGTGCATGACGGAGTAAGCCTGGCAGATGAGGTAATTGCGGTCTGTGATGTCGATAAAGACGGCAAGGTAAATGCACTCGATGCTTCGCTTATCCTTTCATATTACGCAGATCAGTCCATAGGCGATATTGAGGTGTCGTTAGAGAAATTCATTGAAAATCTTGAGAACAAGGTAACATCATGGTGGGACGAAAATGCAAAGGATCTGGATCTGTCTGCATTTGCTCCCGATGCCGAGTGGGACGACATATGGAGTCAGGCATATCCTTGGAACTGGGGCGATTATGACGGAATAACCTGGGATCCCGAAAATACCGACTCGGAGAAAACTCCTTGGGGAAATGTATGGTCATGGTGGGAAGGTACTTCTGCATGGAATCCGACAAATCCTTATCCATGGGGAGAATCGTGGGAGAGCCAGTGGGGCGATACAGATGAGCTTCAACGCGCATGGCAGGACTATAACGATCTTCTCGGAGAGGTAGATGCTGAAAGCAATGCTATTGCCGAAGGAAACAAGTAAAAAACATAATATTGTTAAATGAAAAAGTCCTCTTGTGAGGACTTTTTTAATTGTTTTAGTTATTTAATATATAATCTATTGACATACGCATATATAATTTATATAATATAATTAGAAAAATATTGATAAATCATAAGGGGGTATGATTATGAATATTAAAAGATTAATTGCAGGTGCAGCCGCAGGTGTCGGCGCACTGACACTATGCGCTCCGTTACAGATTAATGCAGCAGCTTCAGATGATGAGTATGTTGAGCAGACAGACTTTCCGCTCATATCATACCACATATTGAATGATCATGTTGAGGTTGTGAAAAATCCGAAGATAAAAGAGCTTGAGGATATTATTCTCAACGGAGTTGCGGCACAGGTGGAAAAAGCACAAGCTGAGCTTGACAGCCTGCTTGCCGGGATAACGACAAGTGATATCATCATACAGGATACGATAAACGGACTTCCCGTAACGGGGATAGCTTATCAGTGCTTTTACGGTGATGATACCATAAAGTCTATCGTTCTGCCCGACACTATCACCATGATAGCAGGAAGTGCTTTTGAAAAATGCTCTGAGCTTGTTTCCATAACTATAAAAAATCCTGATTGTAATTTAGTAACAGGAGTTTATTATTCCATATCAAATGATACGGAAAGGCTGGAATGGAAGGAAGGAAAGAAGCGTTTTTCAAAGTATGTCCCGAAATTCAGCGGTACTATATACGGCTATGAGGACTCTACTGCACAGGCATATGCTGACAAATATGACTTTAAATTTGAGCCTCTTAAAAATGAAAATCTGAGTTCGCTCCTTGGAGACCTTAACGGTGACGGAAAGATAGACTCGGTTGACGCATCAAATCTGCTTCAGGCTTATGCTGTGTTTGCAACAGGACAGGCTCAGCCTACCGAGCATGAACTTGCTGTAAGCGATGTGAATTATGACGGTAAGATTGACTCTGTTGATGCTTCAAAGGTGCTTTCGTACTATGCATATATCTCATCGAGCGGAAGTCAGAGCTTTATTGAATTCTTAAAGAAGATATAAACAAAAGCCCTCATTTGAGGGCTTTTTTCATATTAACCGATATTTCGACAATATCCCCGATATGTAATCTTATGTAACAGTTTTTTTACTTGACATATATATCCTTTTGACTTATAATGATAACAGTATTACTTTTACCCTTAAAACTATACTACAGGAGGGATATTATGATCTGTAAAAAATGCGGAAGCGAGCTTCCCGAGGACGCTCTGTTCTGTACAGAGTGCGGAGCATCGCTTACTGAAGAAGAAAAAAACAACGACACAAACACCGAGAAAAACGAAATGACCATAGAGAATGAAGCTGAAAACATTGAGTCTGCCGAGGCAGATAACGAAGCAACTTCCATTCTCCCGCATCTTGAAAAAGTAATAGCCGATAATGAGGAGACTCTCAGCCTCACACAGGAACAGGTTCAGATGCTCAATGATGAGCCCACGGAGATACTCAGCACTACCGAAAAGATAGAGATACCTGAGCCGTCACCGATCCCCGAGCCTTCGCCTATACCGCCTGTTGAGACAAGCTTTGAAAAGCCGGCGGACTTCCCGAAGCAGGAAGCTCCCGCACCTGAGGTAAATGTGCCCGAGAGCTTCAATGACAACAGCGATACAATAAAAATCCCCGTACAGGCAGAGCCTGTAAATACAGACGCTAACACAGGCGAGCACAAGTACAGCATCAATGATAATGTACAGCCCCCTGTGAATGATGTTCCGCAGCCACAGTATCAGCCGCAGCAGCCTGCTGTTGAGCCTGCACCTGCACCAATGCCTCAGCAGGAGGAACAGCCCAGGGTTCGCAAGAAGGTGGGCGGCGGACGTATTTTCGGAGCTTCAGTAGTTTCCATATTCACGGTGCTGTTCCTGCTGATTTGCAGTCTGCTCGTTGCAGTAAAGATAGGTGCTAACGGAAATGTCATAAGAAAGAGATGCCTGAAGCTTGACGGCGAGACAGTCCTTTCTGCTCAGTATGACGGCAAGGAGCTTTCAAAAGCCTTCTATAACTCAATGGGCTTCAGAACAGCAACAAGAGGCAATGCTGACGAGGCGGGCTTCAAGAGGTATATGCTCAATACTGATTTCCGCGAGTATATTGGAAGAATTGCCGATGATTACCTTGATTTCATCATTGACGGCGAGGGCGGCGATCCTTCACTTACCTCAGAGGATTTTGTAAACGACTTTATCAAGGTGAACAAGGGCGCAGCAGTAAAGGAATTTGATTACGACTTTACAGACGAGGATTATGAGCTTATCGCAAAGAACCTTGACAAGGACGATTTCACCGACTCTCTCAACATCAGAAAGTGGAACAGAAAATCGGGATTCAGCATAGACAAGCTCAGCTATATCTTCTCATTCATAACAATAGGCACTATCGCTGCATTAGTTCTGCTTTTCCTCATCTGGATAGCTTCTATAGTTGACAGACGCGCAAAGCACGTTACCGGCTTCTTCGGATTTATATTCACATTTACGGGAGCTCTCCTTACTCTTGGCGGACTTGCTTTATTTATCGGTTCGGCAATAGGCTTCACATTCACACATAAGGTAGGATATTACCTTGCAGAAAATCTGCTTTTGCCGTTCACGCTTCTTATCCTTATAATAGGTGTGGCTCAGCTTCTGATAGGCTTTATTTTCAGAAAGACCTATCTCGGCATAAAGAGAAGGGCAAAGAAAGCCGCTGCCGCAGCAGCTGCTGAAAACGCAGCAAATACTGCTAACTGAAAATATCAACAGGCGGATATGACAAAGTATCCGCCTGTTTTTTGTATATAATTTCATATGGTAATAAAGCGTATCACGCGGTCTGACTATGTCCTGTGAGGTGCGCTTTTTTATATTTAATATTAAGCAGGATATACTGATGAAAAACAAAGTTTTGAAAAAGACACTTGCGACAGTTCTTGCGCTTATTGGCACAGGACTTTCGACGGCTGTCGGCGATATCAAATTCTGATAAATCAAGGGCGGCAGGTAACACTGCCGTCTTTTTGTCGCTTATTGCAGAAAAAAATAATGAAAATTTGTATTAAACGATAGTTGATACTTAATGTGAAATATGCTATAATACTTTTTGAACGAATTATTAACGGAGGAATATTATGAAAGCAGGTATAATCGACAGTCTTAATAAATTCGATTTCTGGAACTCTTCCATAGGTGAAGCATTTGATTTTGTAGTTGCTGCTGACATAAGCGAGCTTTCCGAGTGTGATGTTCTGCTGATTTCGGAGGAATACTGCGGCGGAGCTATAGGCACGGTCATGGAGAATATCCGCGCGTCCGAGAAGCTTGGCAGGATACCTGCGGCTGCTGTGACCTATGAGCGGAGCTGCGAGGATCAGGAGATACTCTTCGGTCTGGGCTTTGACGATATAATACTTCTTCCTGCCTGCCCTCAGCTTTTGCAGTGCAGGGTGCTTTCGCTTTCAAAAATTACTCCTTCATTCTGCTCCGACAGACGTATAAGCATCGACAGCCTTATGAGAATTAAGGACGGCGAATGCGGAGCTTACTACGTATGCACAGATGATTTCGAGAATATATACAGGTTCGTGCTGAGGATACTGGAGCGCACAAAAAAGAATGCGCAGGTGCTTGTGCTGACCCTTGAGGATAGCAGGAACTGTGATGCTATGGCTTGCAGGAGTGAGATAGATACACTTACAAATGCGGTAAAGCTTTGTCTCAGACGCGGCGATATGGCTACAGTCTGCGGCGATAACCGTATGCTGGTACTGCTCATAGGTGCTGACGATGAGGGCGGACACCTTGTTGCAAACCGCATAGTCAGCAGCTTTTACAGCGAGTGTGATGACTCTGATCTGGAGCTTACCTATGATATCCGCGCAGTAAGAGCCTGAAACAGTGATGTTATCTATGTGTTGAACGCCGAGGGTGACTCCCTGTAATACAGGGAGATGTCCGAAGGACAGATGGCCGCGGCTCCTGTTGGGAGGCGTTCACTGCAAATTATTCTTACGCAGTTAAAATAAAGGCTTCCCTGATCGGAAGCTTTTCTTAATGTTAAGATTTTTCTTGCTATTTTTTGGGTATTGCTGTATAATTGTAATGTAGAACCATTCTGAGTGAAAGTCAGGAGGAATGATATGAAAAACATAAAACTATTTGCTGTATTATCAGCGTCAGTTCTGTCAGCTTCTTTTTTTGGCGGCTGCGGCAATAATAACGACGTTGAGATCATCGAAAGACCGAATATAACTATCGTTACGACAGAAGCTGATATTGTTGAGTGGACTACCAAAGCTCCCGAAACTACGGCGACGACCGTAAAAAAGACAAAAAAGGACAAAACTACTGCAACTACGGCTGAAAATACCGAAAATGTCACTTCCAGGAATAAAAAGAAGGATAAGTCCGACAAAAAGACGACATCTGCCGAGACCGAGAATGTTACTACCGAAACAGAGTCTGTATTTCAGGCCGATGATGGTACATACGTTGAGTATCATTTCCGCAGCGCAAAGCTTCTGAATCAGCATTTCGAGAAGCACGGCGCAGAGTTTGACGGCGATTTTGATTACGAGACCGCTCAGGACTACGAAAAGGGCGCAAGCGATGTTATCAATAATTCCGAAGCTCTTCACAAGACCGAAGCTGAGGACGGTGACGGCGTTTACTATATCGAAGCTACAAATGAATTTGTTATCCTTTCAACAGACGGATATATAAGGACATATTTCCGTCCTAACGGCGGGATAGATTACTATAACAGACAATAACTGAAGGGAGCGTCTTGAAATGAAAAAAGCAGCCATAGCAGCTGTTTCGATAATTATGGCAGGGATCATGTGCGGATGCGCAGGAAAGGGCTCAAAAAGCAAAAGAGCCGATGGCAGGGAAAGACCCACATCATGGTCGGTCGCACAGCGCAGCCTTGAAGATATTACTCCCCGTGACGGCGAAACACAGGTGTTTGTCAAGCGCGATGAGGAGGACGATGATATCATATATCTGATACAGGGTACCCTCAGTCCGGACCCGGTAAATAACAAGGAAGATGCTCTTGACGTTATAGCTTCATATTCCGAGGTCATGGGCTTTATTGATGTATATTCCGAGCTTCAATTCAGTAAGACCATAGAGTACGACAGAAAGATAGATTATATATTTGACCAGTATTGCGACGGCATGAAGGCAGGCAAGGTAGAGCTTACCGTAAATGTTATAAACGGCAATAAGGCAGAGGTGCTCAACAGCAGTTATATGGATCTCTGGGGCTTCAGCACAAAGCCGAAGGTAAGCGAGGCAGAGGCGATAAAGTGTGCAGAAGCAAAATACAAGGTCGGAAACGGCACAAAGGCAGAGCTTAAAATAATTGACGGACCAAAGCTTGTATGGGACGTGCCGGTTACTCATACCTATATTACAGAGGTATATGTAGATGCAAATAACGGTGACATCGTGCATGAAGTCGAGGTAGTATACTGATATAAAGAAAAAGGGATACATTCCTTGCGGAACATATCCCTTTTGCTTTGTTTTTTACTTTTATCTTACTTAACAATGAACTTGTCGATCTCTTTAAGGAACTTGTCAGCATCATCTGTGTGCGCATTAAGCTGGATTGGCTTTGAGAGGTCGAGGCTGAAGATACCCATGATAGACTTAGCGTCTATAGCATATCTAC
>Ga0310786_10001779_pt1 | contig 34347 bp, 45 predicted proteins | sample AusTroGonzalo_MG_FD_203881 | JGI IMG/M metagenome (GOLD analysis project Ga0310786, IMG submission 203881) | Bovine rumen microbial communities from tropical cattle in Woodstock, Queensland, Australia - Gonzalo_03 (v2) (version 2) | ecosystem: Host-associated > Mammals > Digestive system >... | reverse complement strand
GTTTTGCTCTCGCTGAAAACAGTTTTGGGGGTCAACCCCCAATGGAGAAAAAGGATATGACGAAAGAAGAAAGTCTGAAAGTGTTCGGATCCACGGATTACAAGTTCCTTACGGATCCAGAGAGGACGGTTTTCCGCTCCACAGTGGAAGAACTGATGGAGCGCGACCTGTTCAAGATGTCGGATGTGCCGGTCATCGCTTCCTATTCCAGGAACGTGGTGCTCGCCCGGACAGCCTCGAAGGATGTGCAGAAGCTGGGCACTGTAATCAAGTTCTACGACCGTGGCTGCGAAAAATACAAGACCAATCCGGCGGTGGACATTATGAACAAAGCCCAGATGGCCTATGAGTCCACGGCCATCAAGCTCGGGCTTACGCCTACCGGCCGGAAGCGCGTGCCGGGGAACGGCGGAAAGAAGTCGGATCTGGATAACTTTATCGAGGAGATGAACAATGGCTGAAGTCCTGGAACGGGTCAACCGCTACGCATCGGATGTCTTGTCCGGGAGGATCCCCAGCTGTGAGACGATCCAGCTGGCTTGCCGGCGCTGGCAGACGGATCTGGAGCGAGAGGATCTGTATTTTGATGAGGATGTAGTGCGGAAATTCGTGTTATTTTCCTCAAAATTCAAGCATTACAAGGGACCGCTCGCCGGCACCGCTTTCCGGATCGAGGACTGGCAGCTCTTCGTCGCTGCGAACATCCTCGGGCTGAAACGGCGGTCGACGGGTCTCCGGAAGTACCGGATGGCGGACATCGAGGTGCCCAGGAAGAACGGGAAGACCTTCTTTGTTGCTATTCTGGCGGCGTGGTTCCTGTTGATGGACGGAGAGGCCGGCCCAGAGGTGTATACGGCAGCTGTGGACCAGGCTCAGGCCCGGCTCTGTTATGAGGCGTCAGAAGTTCTCCTGGAGAGGTCTATTTTCTTCCCTCTGGTTAAGAAGTATCAATGGGGGATCAAGGTTCCGAAGACGGTCGGCGTGTTTAAGCCCCTGTCTAAAGACACGGAAAACAAGGACGGCCTCAATATTTTTGTGGGGATCTGCGACGAGTGCCACGCCTGGCCGAACACTGAGATGCTTGACGTGATTAAGACCGGTATGGGTGCCAGGAGTCAGCCGATGCTGCTCCGGATCTCCACAGCCGGCGTGGACGTCAGTGTCCCCTATTACCAGGACATCGGTGTGTATGTTGAGGAGCTGAAGGGCATCCGGCCCCTGGAGGACGATCACTTCTTTATGCTCTACCACCCTGACGAGGGTGATGACTGGGAGGACGAGGACGTCTGGAAGAAGCTCAATCCAAATCTCGGGGTGTCGCTCACTTGGGCCTATATGCGCAGCGCGTATTCCGAAGCGAAGGCCCGCGGAGGAAGCTACGCTGCCGCCTTCAAGACGAAGAACTTGGATATGTGGGTCGACGCTCCGGATGTGTGGATTGAGGATGACGACGTGGCGGCGAACAATGCGCCCTTTGACAAGGATCAGCTTGTCGGCGAGGATGTTTACGTCGGAATCGACTTGGCGTCGAAGGGAGACATCTGCGCGGTCGCGTATTTCTTTCCCAGATACGGTGTCGTGCGCTTCCGTTTTGTCGTGCCGGAGGGAAAGCTGGCGGAGAAGGAGGACCGTGTCGATTACCGGCTCTGGGCAGAGCAGGGGTGGCTGACACCGTGCCCCGGTAAGGTCCTGGACGAGGAGTGGTTTATGGAGCTGCTCTTCCAGGATCTTGCGCCCTACGAGGTGCGCGCCATCGCCTATGACCCCTGGGGGATGTGGGATCTGAAGACCCGGTTTGGGAAGTACACGGACGTCCTCATCGAATATGCCCAGAGTATGCGATATATGTCTGTCCCCACGAAGCGCGTGGAGAGTGATGTCCTGAAGCACTCCTTCAACTTTCTGGATAATCCAATTATCCGCTGGATGTTCCGTAACGTGGTCGTATTCCGGGATCCAAATGCAAACATCAAGCTGGACAAGGCCAAATCCAGGAACAAGATTGACGGTGTTGTCGCTCTGGTTGATGCGATTGGCGGATGGCTTCAGGTAACCGGCGGAGAGTCGGAAGAAATATATCAGGATCACGAACTTCGGGTCGTTCCGAGGATATGGTGATATAAAGAATTCATTAAAGAAAAACAGGATTATTTTAAGGTTTTTCGGATTTATTTAGCAAAATCCAGATTATTTTCAAGAAAAACCCGCCCTTCATAAAGGCCTTGCGCACGTTTCACGGTAACTTTGCGTAGGGTCTTTTTCGATGGGACAAAAGGGATTATTCGCAAGGTTGCAGAGCCTGCGGCCTCTTCGGGGGCTGCAGGCCGAGCAGCGTGGTATCCGGGTCGGGATTTCTGACGGTGTTTCGCCGGCCGGCCGTGTCGACACCTTTGGGCAAGAGGTCACTAATGATCGCGCACTAAAGGTGACGGCCTTCTATTCCGGCATCCGGCTGATCAGCGAGAACGTCGCGTCCCTTCCGAAGGTCGTCACCCTTACTGGGCATAATGGTCCAGCCAGGGACGCCGGCCATCCCGTCAACTGGTTGCTGGATCATCCGAACCGGTACACAAACGGCAACGTTTTTTTCGGTCTCATCGCCACTTGGGTGAAGGGCTGGGGCAACGCCTTCGCCATCATCAAGAGAGGCCGTGACGGGATGCCGGCCGAGCTGCACCAGGTACATCCGTCGGAGGTGCTGGGCATCGCCCTGGTCAACGGCCGGAAGTGGTACAAGATCCAGATGGCGGATCCGGATAGATCCGACTTGAGCGGAACGTACAGTGACGATGACGTGCTGCACTTTATGGAGCTTACGCTGAACGGGATCGTGGGTGTTAATCCGGTCCTGTACAACGCGATGGCTCTGGGCAAGTCGATGGCGACCGAAGACTTCGCGTCTGACTTCTTCCGCAGTGGCGGGAACATCCGCGCTGTTATGGAGACGGATGGTAACCTGGGCGAAGGGAAATATAAGTCCTTTATGGAGCACTTCGTCGAGGCGTCGAAAAACTTTGGCACGCCGATCCTGGAATACGGGGTCAAGTACAAGCAGCTCTCCGTGGATCCAGTCGCCGAGCAACTCATTCAGAGTGAGACGCTCAGCATCCAGGACGTGTGTCGCATCCTCGGGATCCCGCCGCATATGGTGTGCGACCTTTCGCGCGCAACCTTCAGTAACATCGAACATCAGACGATCCAGTTCGTGCAATACACGCTCCGGCCGATCGTCAAGAAAATGGAGGTGGAGCTGGAGAACAAATTGTTCTTCCGCAGCGACGGCGGAAGACACAATGTGAAATTTATCCTGGACGGCTTGCTCCGTGGAGACACAGCTGCCAGGTCAGCATACTATCACAACGCCATCCTGGATGGCTATATGTCCCGCAACGAGGTCCGCGCCCTGGAAGGCCTGGAGCACAAGGAAGGCTTGGACGAGTTCCTGGTTCCCCTCAACGAGGGGGTCGCGGGTAAAAATGACGAAGACAATGCCTAAGATCTATTTCAGACATCACGCATCAGAGGTGCGGAAGGATGAAGGGGGGAGCCGGAGAGTGACGTTTGTCGCTTCTGACGACACCCGTGATTCCGTCGGCACCGTCCTCAACCCTGACGGCTGGTCCCTGGAGCGCTTCAACAGTAACGGCATCATCGGCTATCAGCATAAGGTTTATGGAAGCTGGTCCGATACGGAGAATCCCGACAACGTCATCGGCAAGGGCCGGGCTTACATCGAGGACCGGAAGTTGATGGTGGACGTAGAGTTTGAGCCGGCGGAGATTAACCCGCTTGCTGAGAAGGTCTACCAGAAGATTCTCTTCGGCTCTCTGAAAGCCGTGTCCGTGGGATTTCTTCCTATCGGTCGCGGATCCTGGGGCAAGGGCGAAGAAGCCCTGGATGGAGAGAATCCGACCTATTACTATGCCGGTCAGGAGCTCCTGGAGATTTCCGTGGTCAACATTCCCGCGAATCCCAAGGCGCTCAAGAAGGGCCTGGAAGAGGATGAGGACGAACTGAACGCTCTCCGTAAGGAGGCCCAGGAGGAGGCCGTCAAAGACGAAGCTCCGGAAGGGGGCACTGTGGATCCGGATGACGCTGTCGAGGCTGAGGCCAGAGAGCTCGAGATCCGTGCAAGACTAACCATCGCAGGGGCGGCCCTGCTTTAAAATAATTTTAACCCTATGAGAAAAATTGCAGAAATTCGCAACGACATCGCCGCAAAGATCGCGGAGGTGAAAAATCTCGATGCCAAGACTCAGGCCGAGGAGCTCAGGAGCGCTCTCGACAGTCTTGACGCTCTGCAGCTGGAACTGAGGGCGGCAACTGAAGCAGAGGCCGCCGAGCAGGTTCTCGCTGAAAAGAAACTCGATGACTTCCAGAAGAAGGCCGGCAGGTCTTTCTCCCTTGTGAAGTTCATCCGTGAGATCGCTGAGGATCGTCACCCTACCGGCCTCGAGGCTGAGGTCGCCGAGCTGGGCGCCGAAGAGTACCGTCGCCTGGGCCTGACTCAGAACGGTCACGTCATCCCTTCCGCGATGCTTCGCGCTAACCTCGGTCAGAACTACACCACCAATGCTGACGGTGGTTACCTGAAGGAGACGATGGCGACCCGCTACGTGGACGTCCTCAAGCAGAATCTCCCGATCGCCAAGCTCGGCGCCACGATCCTCACCGATCTGACCGGCACCGTGCCCGTCGTGAGTTCCGCCCAGATCGCTGCTGGCTGGCTCGCCGAAGGTGCCCAGGGTAGCGTGACCAAGGCCGCCTACGCCCAGGCCACGATGACTCCTCACCGCAACTTCGTCCGCGTCGCCTTCTCGAAGGATTTGCTCCGTCAGACCTCCTTCGATGTCGAGGCTGACCTGATGAACCGCATCAGCGAAGCCCACGCCAACCTGATCGAGGAAGCGGCCATCAAGGGCTCCGGTGCCAACAACCAGCCTTCCGGCATCCTGACCGTCCTCGGCGCTCAGTCCAACACTCCGCACATCGTGCCCATCGGCGGAACTGGCGGTCCTATCACCTGGGCAGGTATCGTCGCCCTGGAGACCAAGGTCAACGCCGACAACGCCCTTCGCGGTAAGTGCGGTTACCTGACTAACGCCAAGGTCATCGGCGCGATGAAGACCATCGAGCGCACCAGCACCAACGCTCGCTATCTCCTGGATGGCGACTATGAGAAGCTGAACGGCTATCCGATCGAAATGACGAACCTGGTGCCGTCCAACCTCACGAAGAGCACCGGTAGCAACCTGTCGGCCCTCATCTTCGGTAACTGGAAAGACCTCTACATCGGTCAGTGGGGCGGCATCGACATCGTCGTCGATCCTTACAGCCGCGCCGACTACGCTGACGTGGTCATCACCCTCAACGCCTGGAACGACGTTCTGGTCGCTGAGCCGAAGAGCTTCGCCGCTATCGTCGACATCTCCGCTTAGATCCTCTTGAGACGATGATGACTTCACGGACATACGATTCCACGATGTACACCGGTTTGATGACTGGTTTCAAGAAACATCTCCGGATCACGGGGACGGATCTTGACGATCAGCTTGACATCTGTCTGAAGGCTTCGATCAATTCGGCAGAGCAGTTCGTGGGTGTGTGTCTCGTGAAGTCGACCATCGTCGAGGACGTACCTTTCGCTGAGAGGACGAAACTGCCGAGGCCCCTTATTGGTGTATCGCAAGTCACCCTTATTGTAGAGAGAGGCGGTGTTTATAACGGTATCGTTCTCTTACCTACGGAGTACAAGGTTGAGGGGTCTTATCTCGTCATCACTGATTCTTCCCTAACTGGAGACAGCCTGACGATCACGATGACCGTCGGGCGCTCCATTATGGAGGATGACATCAAGGCGGCAATCTACCTTCGCGCTGCGAAGCTGTTTAACAACCCGGCCGACAGCGTCGAGACGATGATCAACGCCTCCGACAATCTGCTGGCACCACACCGGCAGATAGATGGAGAATAAGATCAACATCGGTGAGCTGGATACCAAGATCGTCGTCCAGGTGCCGGTGAGCACTCGGGGAACGGAAGGTCAGCTGAAGAAGGCGTGGACGGACACTTATACGCCCTTCGCGAAGGTAGAGCGCCGGACCAGTGAGACGGTATCCGAGGGGAATCTGGAGGAGTCCCAGACTCTGACGGTGACGATGTACAAGATCTCCGGGCTTAACACCCGCTGGCGCATCAAGGTGGGCACGCAGCCCTACGAGATTTCCGATATAGACCCTGTCAGCCGTATCTCTCCTCTGTGTATCTTGACGGTGCACGCAATCGACGACTGATATGGAGCGGATCGAGGGTCTGACTGATACGCTGAAGTTCTTTGACGCACAGCCGGCCAATGCCAAGCGCCTTGTCAACAAGGCGATGAAGGACGGCGCCAAGGCCGGCGCCAAGGCCATCAGACGGGAAATCCCGACGCGATGGCGCAAGCTCATCCGCACGAGCGGTGGGGTTGACGCACGCAGTGAGATTTGGTCCCGCTTCGGTGCCTATAACAACCGGGTGGCACAGGGCCACCAGCCCAAGCAGTACGAGGGGCGGGACGCCCAGGGCATAACGGACTGGTTCAAGTTCTACTGGCTGAACTACGGCACGCTTGCGCGTCGTGACCAGTCCCACAATTTCACACGGAAGGTCCGGCCAAAGGTGCCGACCCGCCGCAACAACATCGGGGTGGCTCCCCGGAACTGGTTTGACCGGGCGGTTCCGGCCGGCAAGCAGGGATTTAAGGATGCCTTCGAGGCGTCCGTACAACGGAACTACAGGAACGAATTGTTGAAGAGATGACGGACAGCCTTGGACAGGATTTGGTTACGGCGCTGGCTTCGATAGTCGTCACATATCTGGCGGAAGCGGAAGTCAACGAATACCCCTACTGCGTCTATGATCGCGTTATACGTGAGAAGCGTACCAAGGACGGCGTCTATGACATACAGAGCGAACTGCAGCTGGATATCGTGGCGGATGACTACGATACGGCGAAGACCAAGGCGGACGCGGTCAGGGCTGCAGTGGAGGGTCTTGGAAGCAAGTACCGCATAGTGTTTATGTCCGCCGAGCCTATCTGCACGGAAGGCGTGTGGGACTACAGGATTGACTATAACATTCATCAAATATCGTAAATTATGGCTGGAAGTACATTTACCACCCTCAACGGATACAACATCCGGCTCAAGATCGACTCCAAGTATGTCGTGGGTGTCACCCAGGATGACCTGCAGGTGACCGCCCAGACGAAGGAGTCCATCACTAAGGATGACGCGGGCGTCAAGCAGTCCGCCGTCGTAGGTCAGGAAGTCACCTTCAAGGTGGCGGGTCTGATGGTCGTCGAAAGCGGCGGGACCACGAAGTTCGACGTGGACGATCTCTTGGCACAGGCGCTGAAGACCGGGGCAAACGCCATCATCGGCTTCGTCTATGAGCGGAGCAGCGGCGAGAACTACAGCGGCAACTGCATTATGACGGACTACGCGGAGAGCACTCCCGCGGATCCGGACAGTGACGCCACCTACACGGCTACCTTCAAGGTGTCCGGCGCGATGTCCAAAGTATCGCAGTAGGCTATGAACGCGGACCGTATCGTCATACGCGGCAAGGAGTACCGTGTCGAGGTCAATATGCGCGTCATAGATGCGTATCTGAGGGGCCTCGGCACGGACGACCTGTCGGAGGTCGGAGGCGGGCTGCCGTCCGATATGCTGACGCTGCTTTACCTTTCTCTGGTTGAGGGAGCCCGTCTGGACGGTGTCGAGCTTGACATCACGGCCGAAGATCTGGCCTGTATGCGCAGGCCGGAATACGAGAGCGTGATGCTCGCCTTTGGGCCCGTGTTCAAGGCCCAGACGAGTCCGCAGGTTCCCGAAGAATCGGGCAAAAAAAAAGTGCAGACGGCAGTGAACCCCTGACGATCGGGATGGTCCGGGGCTGGGCAATCGGCCTGCTCCACCTGTCTCCGTCGGAGTTCTATGAGATGCGCTTCGGTTGGCTCCTTGAAGGGCTTGCCGCGTATAGGGAGGCGAAGGACGCCGACCGTCGGCACATTGGGGAGTTGGTCCGGGGCGCAGCTTTGCGTTTGTTCAACCTGGAGCTAAAGCAGCAGGACCGAATAAAGGATCCGGTGGAGTTCTGGCGGATGCCCTGGGATCCGGAAGATGACATTGAGGCCGAGGTCGCTTCCTGGACGAAGGAAGAGAGGGACCGGAAGGCGAAGGAATTTTTAAAACGGATAGGCGAAGATGGCGAATGAGCCCAATATGAAGGTCACCTATACATCGGACTCCTCGAAGTTCGTGCAGGGGACCCGTCAGGCGAAGGCGGCGGTAAAGGATTTCCAGGCGACGACGGACAGTGCGCTGGAGGAGATCGGTAACGCCTTCGGCGTGAATACCGGCAAGGTCGGTCAGATGACGTCCGCCATCCAGGGGATGGGCCAGAAGATGTCCGCGTCGAGCAACGAGAGCGTGCGCGCACTGGGCAATATGATCGCGTCCCTGGATAAGGTCAAGCTGGCTGTCGCAGGTCTTGGGATCGGTGCGGCCATCGCGGCCTTCAAGTCCCTTAACTCTGTCGCTGAGGCCTTCAAGAACACAGTGCAGGGCGCGAACATCGAGATGATGACTGCGGCCTACGTGGATACCTACCGTCAGGCCTTCTATGATATGAACAGCGCCCAGGGTCAGACCTTCGCCAACTTTATGGCCAACGTCAAGAAGGCCGGTGCAGCTGCTGGGGCTGTTTTCGGATCGTTGCTTGTCAACCAGGGGCAGAAGACTTCCACGGCGCTTTTCGGGCTCGCGGATCCTACGTTCTGGAAGGACACTATCGGCTCGATGAAGTCGGCCAATGAGAAGGCGACGGAGGCGGAAGAGATCGCCGGCCGGATCTATGAACTTCAGCGGCTACGCTCTGACAAGGCTGTCGAGATTGCCAACACAGAGAACCGGATCTCGGAACTGAAGAACATCATCTGGGACAAGAGCAATTCTGAGGTGGAGCGGGCCAACGCTTTGAAGGAGGTGCAGGATCTGATCCGGCAGAAATACACAGAGCAGTACGACATTGAGTCCGAGATTGCGGACCTGATGGAGCAGCAGAACAGTCTCACCAGTTCAACGCCGGCACAGATCGACGCGGCCAACCAGCAGCGCATCAAGGCGAACAGCCTGGTGTCGCAGATGAATGGCGAGCTGAAGGGTCTGCTCAGGCAGCAGAACAGTCTCACCGGGTCTGTGAAGGCCACCACTATAGCGCTCGGCGAGGAAGCGGAAGCGATGTTGAAGGTGATTCAGGCGCAGCAGATCCAAGAAATTGCGAACAGGCCAGAGTTCCAGAACCTGGGCGTGTCCGGCATCTCCCTTCCCACCGGCGCCACGACGGAGCAGAGTACCAATCTGGCCGGCGATCTGGGCAAGGTGCAGGAGGTGAAGCGGGCGATCATTGACATCAAGTCCGAGTTGAGCGGCCTCGCTGCGGAAGGTGCGTCTGCCATTGGCAGTCTTATCGGTGACCTTATTAACGGTGAGAACGCCTGGGCGAATTTCGGTAACGCAGCCTTGGAAGCTCTGGCCGATATGGCTGTGGCGGTGGGTAAGACCATCCTCCAGGAGGGTATCGCGGTTGAAGCTGCGAAGCTCGCGCTTACCACGATGAGCGGCGTGGGGGCCATTGCTGCCGGCGCGGCTCTGATTGCCATCGGCTCAGCGCTGAAGACATCCCTGAAGAACGCCGCTAATGGAAGTTACAGCGCATCGTCTTCCGTGGCGTCATCCAGTTACCGCGGTAGCGGATCCGCCGGTGTCGGTGGATATGACCAGCGGGAACTTCGTGTTACCGGCGTGCTCAAGGCCTCCGGCAGTACGCTATTAGCTGTGATTGATAGTGAAGAGAATCGTAGATCACACACAACATAATGGCATCATACGCGACAAAATATCTTTTCAAGTTCGAGGCGAAGAACGGGGACGAGATGACCATCCAGATCGAGAAGGACGGTTATTCTGGCGCTATCATTCAGCGCGCATTGGGCGGGGCCCCTATCCTCCGGCGCGAGCGTAACGGACACGTGTGCGGCACTTCCCTGGAATTCCTGGCGGAGTGTTTGACGGACGGGGAGTTCGCGGAGTTTTACACTTCGGATCCGAAGATGTTCCGGGTGACGCTGAATAATAGTAACAACAACGTCCCTCCTCTCTTCCAGGGATTTATCAGTCCGGAGTTGTATGCAGAACCGGACATCGCCCCACCGTATGACGTGAAAGTGATAGCCACGGACGGGCTCGGAGAGCTTCGCCGGTATGAATACGAGCCGCAAGGACAGATAATGCTGTATTTGCTTATCGAATATCTTCTGTCTTTCACAGGCCTGAAGACAGATTTCTTCAGTAACAACAGCACCCTGGTAGGCGGTCAGACGGAGATTGTGCCGGCGGCGGATTTCTTTGATTCCACTTACATCAACGTGGATCACCTCGCCGGCAAGACTTGCTATGATGTTTTGACCTACATCCTGGATTCCATCAATGCGGATCTCTTCCAGCACTGCTCCTGGGGTCTGCAGCAGTGGCAGATCCTTCGGGAAACGGATGTGGAGGATGATACGGAAGTCGTGTTTGACAGGAGCAAGGTGGATCCCGCCGTCGACCAGAAGGTCCAGCTCACCGGATTCGGCTCGATGCAGAATTACTATTGGTGGCCGATAGGCCGGATTGAGTCTGAGGTAAAGCCGGCTTGCCGGCGCCAGGTCATCAAGACCGATGCGAACTACAAGGAGGGATTTGTCAATGCAGATATGACATATTCCGGTGGGTGGAGCGTGTCAAATGCGAGCTACGACAGCACCCTCGGTGCGTACAAGATCACCTCGCAGAATGGTTTGATTAGCCAGAGGCTTGACTTCGCGGAGGCTGTCCAGCGCCGGCTTAAACTGAAGGTCTTTCTCCGGCAGTACCGGTCAACATCTGGAACAGGATCCGCCAGTACGGCGCAGATTATCGTGAACATCTACGGACGTGCCTACGGTGGGGGGCTTACGTATAGATACCTGACGAAGGATGCTGATGGGAACCTGGTTTGGTCTACATCATACGACAGCATTGACGTCGATCTTCCGGCCCCTGTGTACGGCCAGACGGAGGATGCCTGCACGGTCGTCGAGTTGGAGATCCCCCTATACAACGAAGGCGCCCGGTCGCACGTCAACGCGAATTGGATCGATGTTGGCATCAGGCGCGACTCCTCAAATCAAATACTGCTCATTCACTCCGCCTCCTTGACGATGGCCGAGCAGATCGCAGGTTACCAGGACACAGTTATATTCGATAACGGTGCCAGGGAGGACGCGGAAGAAGTCAACTCCCTATTCCTTCCGGCTGTATCCGGCAGGTACGGTACGCCGGTAGAGTTTATGTACAGTGTGCCGAAGATTATCAGCAGCGGTTCTTTTGTGCCTATTGACCTCTTTACGCCGATTGCCGGAGACTACGCCAGAAGTAACGGTGTGAATCGTCTAATCAAGCGTGGGAGGCTGAACGTCCCGCCCGGGGAGAACATCCCTTTCGCCTTTATGTATGAAGACAATGCCGTGTATCTCATCAGAACCTTCGAGTGGGATCTGTTCAACTGCGAGATGACGGTGGAGCTGCTGAGTCTGCCTGCGGTTTCCGTCAGCATCGCCGAGCAGAAGGTTGAGGAGCTTGTCTATAAAGGTGGATCGGGGAGTTCTTCCGGAGGTTCCTCTTCCGGCGGGGGCGGGGGCGGAGGTGGCGGCACCGTCACCAGCGTCGGCCTGGAGATGCCGACTGGTTTCCTTGTTAGCCAGAGCCCCGTCACGTCATCCGGCACGCTCAAGGTGCAGATGGCGGACGGTTACAGTGTTCCCACGAACACGAAGCAGGGACAGTGGGACGAGGCCTACGGTTCAAAGCACTCGCACAGTAACAAATCTGTCCTGGATGATATTTCGGAGTTTAGCGTGCAGGATTGGGACAGTGCTTACGCATACAGTCACGTACATTCCAATAAGAGTATCCTGGACGCCATTACCCTCAATGACGTCGCCTTCCTCCGAAAGAAGATGCAGGCGCTGATCCTGGTCCCTCCGACCGTCAAGCGGTTCAGGCTCCAGGCAAATACAACATCACTTAGCCAGGAGCAGCCGTGCTTTTTCGTGAGTCATCCCCTGATCGCCATCGAGAACCTGAGCGCGGAAGTGTGCCTGATGGTCTACCGGAAGCGGAACGGCGGCGGCGGCACCAGGAAGGCCCACCGGAAGGGGTGGTTCCTCGCGTGCGGCAACGGCCACGCGGCTGCTGCCGCATATACGGCATACATCGCCCCGGAGACGGGCCTCATATCGCACCTGCTGCCCGAGGCCGACCTCCTTAACGGCATAGCGAAGACCTACCTCCAGATAAGGAACAACGCCATCCCGTTCAGCAGTTACGCCGATTGGCTGACCGCCGTGGCGAATGTCTCCGCGTATGGCGATTTTGGCTTCGCCGGATGGTATCAGGCTGAGAATCTGAAGAAGAAGATCCATTTTGGGCTCGCCATCAGGATCGAGAATCCGGCTTTCCAGACGTATGTCGACCCGGATCCCGGTATTGAGCTCCTTCCGGACACCGGGAGCATCCAGGGAGTCCCGAGATACCTGTACAGCGCCGTGGCGCCGCTGACGGCGAGGATGTATGACAGAAACACGGCCGGTGCCGAGAAGGGGAAGGTGGTGTTCGAACTGCTATAAAAAAGGCGGAGCACCTCCTTGGATGCTCCCCCGAGGAAGGCACCTACTTGGATGCCCGCCGAAGATTGGCACCTCCTTGGATGCCACCCGGAACAAAGATAGACAGTTTAACCAAAATATACAAGAGATATGATCGAATTGAAAGTCAACGGTGAGGAAGTATTCCGCATCAACGGCAAGGCCTTCGCGGTGGTATCGCCCGACGCCTTCACGCTCAACTATTCCGCCGACGGCGAGAACTTTACCGCCTGGGGTGCCGAGACCCCTGCGCTGGAGAACCTTCAGGTGATCAACTTCGCCCCCGGCACGTACTTCAAGCTGGTCGGAAACACTTCGACCGTGACCGTAACCTACTAAACCGTCGGCCTATGTTCATTGATTTTCTTGGGGGGAGTGACTCCGGAGCCCTGGAGGCCCTCAATGCCAAGCTGGGCAAGCCGGGTGGCTACGCCTCCGTCGATGCCGCGCTGGCGGACCAGGAAGTGAATCTGGTCTATCCGGTTGCCGCGGTGACAGTCAGGAAAAGTGCCTCTGCGACAGAGAATATCGCTGCAAATGACAATCTGCAGATCTTCTGTGACGACGGGAAGGCCTACACCGTGGCACAACGTAACGTCGCCTTCGTGGAGAACGGCTATTCCGCCGCGGGACTGCCCGCTCCTGTCGGCGTAGTCTTCACGCTGGCGAGCGGAAAGAAGGTCGTCCTGTACCTGGACTTCTTCAACGATACGTTGTACCGGATCGACGGATCCGCGGCTGACACCGCCGCGTCTCTGGCACACTCGCCGTACAATACGATCGGTGCCGTGACGGCAGCTGCTTCCGGTACGGACAGCTCGACAAACAAGGACTGGTCCATCACGTCCGATGACACGACTGACGAGTGGATCCTGTATACGGAGAACACGAAGCAGTCTTTCCGGGTCCCGAAGGGCATCAACTATGTCAACGTTTACGGTGACACTGACGACTATGCCGAGAGAACGGAGAGTCTGTATCAGATAACTGAATGGCTGCGCCATCGTATGGCCGTCGATTCTGGCCTGACGACGGAGGCGGCTGACGGCACTATCGCAGAAGTCGAGATCCTCGACGCCAATGGTGACCAGGCAGCAGCCGGCACCGATATGTACTTCTGGGTGGGCGGAGAGAAGTCCGACCTGAAGGCGATGTACAACAAGAACAACCTGCACGCGACGGCCGCGATTCAGCTGACGGATACCATCCGGACAAACATCTACAACGCCCAGGTGACTGCCGGTATGAATATGAACGACACCGGAGTAAACTCTTCGACCAAGAAGCTCCTGGCGCCTGGGTGTAAGGGTGCCGAGGCTATCGCGGTAGACGGGAAGTGGATGATCATCACGCCGTATCTCACCCAGGTCGGAAATCTTACGCAGTGTTTCGGCGACGCTCCGGCGGTCTACTATGTCCGCAGTAAGGGGAAGGCTCTTCCTCCGACGGAGCTGGGTGATCGGATGTACTTCAACAAGACTCCCCTCTCCGGCTGGAGCACCTACTTCTCGACTGTCGAGGGGCTCAGTCTGACGTGGTTTAACCTGACCGCGACGTACTGGTATGCGGGTCGCAACAGTGCGGCTAATGCGTGGTATGTCACTCAGTCCTATGGCACTCGGAACGTCAGCAGTACCGTCGGTCGCTACAGGGTGGCCGGGGCCTCGGGGCTTTTGTGAGCGAAACGAAGGTTGAGCGAACCAAGCCGTGCGGAGCACGGCGATAAGAAAGGACAAACGCAGATATCATTATGCTGAGCAGACGGAACAGGAGGATCCTTGAAAGCCCGATCATCGGAAGAGTGATTGAGCTGAATAGGTATATGTTGCAATACGGCAAACAGGCGTACAAGGTCGTGCAGCACAACTACATCGACAGTATCCTGCAAGACGGTTACATCCTGTTCCGCTATGCCCGGCGTCAACTCATCGGAAAAGACTACGCGAAGCGGGCCATCGAGCTCTGCGAGGAGATCGAGGCCGGCGCTTACTTCGTCTGTGCGTTGGGCGGGTGGCCCCGTGAGGTCGCCGGTAACATCAACGTGATGACGGAGGACATCGTCAAACAAATAGAAGCGCATAGTAACAGTCAGAATCATATACCTGATCAGGTAAGATGAGAGAACAGTTCTTGAAAAAAGGTCCTCCCACTTGTACGGCCGTACAAGTTACTCCAAAGGCGGAGGATGAGGTTTGCGCGGGTCGCAACAGTGCGAATAATGCGTGGTATGTCAATCAGTCCAATGGCAATCGGAACAACAACAATACCAACAATCGCTACAGGGTGGCCGGGGCCTCGGAGTTTATCGCGAACTGGCAGGAATGGCTGGCAGCTGAAGAATCCTCATACCATAAGAAGCATCATAACTTCGATGCGGCGAGGGTCCACTACCACCTTCCTGAACTGTATGCCCTTGCCGATGAGGTCGCACGCGGAGAGTACAAGCCGCGGCCGATGTCGGCGTTTGTCCTGACTTATCCCGTATTCCGTGAAGCCTTCGCTCCGGACCATATCGACTGCATCGTCCATCACTATACAGCTCCGCTCTTCACGACCATCGCCGAAAGCGTGCACGCAGAGAACGGAGATATCTCGCACGGTAACCGGATCGGACATTCCGCCCAGGGAATGGCAGAGAGGATCCGGGAGGACGTCCGGTTCATTTCCCGTGACTACACCCGGCCCTGCTACCGGGCTCATCTCGACATATCCGGCTTCTTCCTGCACATCAATCGCCGGAAGGCTTACGAACTGGTGGCTGAGCTATCGAAGACGTATTACCAGGAACCAGACCGCGAGGAAAAGCTGCGTCTCCTGGAAGTCACTCTGACATCGGATCCACTGGAAGGCTGCACACTGAAATCCCCAAAAGGAGCCTGGAAGAACGTGCCGGCAAACAAAACACTGTTTAACGGTAAGCCCGGCTACGGCCTTCCGATCGGAAAGTATCCGTCACAAGTGGTGGCGGGTATCTATCTCGCACCCGTGGATGCTGCGCTGGTCCAGGTGCACGGCATCAGAGAGGAGCACTTTGTCGACGACTACGACATCATCGCCCCGAGCGTGGAGAAAATCCACGAAGCAGTCAGGGTGATGGAGCCGGTCCTGGCAGATCTCGAGCTCCAGCTACATCCAAGAAAGCGCTCCATCCAGCCGGCACACCGGGGAATGCTGTCCTGCGGACGCATCGTGAAAGGCGAGCGCATCTACATCAGTAACCGGACAGTCCGTGCTTGCCGGAAAGCCATCGAGAATCTGCCTGTGACACTTGCGGGCGCCCGGGAGCTTCGGCAAAGCCTTAACAGCGTGCTCGGGCTGATGAGTCACTGTAACACATACAACGTCCAACAGCGTCTTGCCTGTATGGCGCTGGAGAAATTCGGCGAATGGATCTATTTCCGTGTCAAGCCGAATCACTTTATCTGTACACTGAAGAAGAAATACACACCGGCTGCTATGGCCGTAGAAGAAATATCGACAATACTGAATAGCTATGAAGTTAGGAAAGATCATCAACGGAACTGTCACTCTCGTAAGAGTCGAGAATGGCAAGGTGGTCGGCGGCAAGCGGACTGAAGCCCAGCTGTACGCCGAAGGCTACAAGAAGGCCTGCACGGCGCCGGAAATCTCCGGTGCAACAGAGGTCTGGCACGACTATCCCAACTGCCTGGTGCAGGAATGGGTCCTTCCGGATCCGGAGGAACCGGAAGGTGACATCACAGCACAAGAGGCTCTTGACATCATTATGGGGAGGACTGAGATATGACACTGTTAGAACAGGCTATCGCCTTCCGTCGCCTGATCGTGAAGGCCGCGTCCACCCAGACGGACAAGGACGCTCTCGAGAGCGTCGATCTCTATGACACCTGGGAGTCAAAACTCCCTAAGGAAGGACAGCAACAGGGGGAAGAGGTTGTGATCGGCGAGAGACTCCGTCACGCCGGTAAGCTCTGGAAGACCCTCCAGAAGCACAAGGTCCAGGCCGACTGGGAGCCCGGAAAAGTGCCGGCTGTCTTCACAGAGGTAAGCGACGACGAGTGGCCGGAGATTCCGGAAAACATCCCGGCGGAGAATCCCTGGATGAAAGGACAGAAGGGCACTTGGAAGGGGGCGCACAAGATCTGTCAGATGGACAACTGCGTCTGGAATCCGGACCAGTATCCCGCGGCTTGGGAAGACGCTGAATAATGGCACGGATCATCGAGAACAAGCTGCTCCCGTTTCCGGGCTTTGTGGCGATGAACCTCTTCGGCGTCATCCTGACGCGGGACCGGTCTTCCATCACCTGGCGGACCCTCAGCCACGAGGCGATACATACCGCCCAGATGAGGGAGCTCTTGTACATCGGTTTCTATGTCATCTATTTCCTGGAATGGATTTACCGGCTGGTGTTCCACACAAAGACCGCCTACCGGGGACTGTCCTTCGAGGTGGAAGCATACGATCATCAGGGCGAGGATGATTATCTGATACACCGGCGCCGCTTCGCCCAGTGGCGCCACAAAGACTGAGCACTACTATGGACTTTATGGAAATCGCCGGTTATCTGGGCTCCGCTCTGGGCGGGGGCGGTCTCGCCACGCTCTTCAACTGGCGCTACAACAAGAAGAAACACGCCGCCGATGTCAAAAGCGATGAGATCGACAATATGCGGAAGGCGATGGAGGACTTCTACAAGCCCCTCGTCGATCAGCAAAACAAGCGGATCCACCAGCTGGAAGATGAGGTCAGTACGCTCCGAAAGCAGCTTACCTCTGAGCGGGACGAGCATCAGCGGCAGATCAAATCCCTGCAGCAGCAGATCGTCGAGATCACCCGCGTTCTCGGAATCCGGGCCAACAACCAGATCCGGGACGAGAAGACAGGCCGGTACGTCAAGAAAAACGAAGACTGAGAGATGCGCTATCCGGTCATCCTGATAGATAACGGACACGGGAAGGAAACACCCGGAAAGCGGTCACCGGATGGCCGCTTCCGGGAGTATTCCTGGACAAGGGAGATCGCCGAGCGGATCTGCGCGGAATTGACAGCCCGGGGATACACCGCCTTTCGTCTCGTGAAGGAGGAGACCGACGTCAGTTTGGTAGAGCGGGTCGCCAGGGAGCACTCATACTGCCGGACCTATGGTACCAGGAATGTGCTTCTGATCTCCGCTCACAATAATGCAGCCGGAAACGGCACGCAGTGGATGAAGGCAAAAGGATGGTCGGCTTACACGACGAAAGGGATTACAGCGGCCGACACACTGGCCAAGTGCCTGTATGAAATGGCGCCGATTGTTTTCCGGGGCCGGACGATCCGGAAATACAACGGAGACCTGGAACCGGACTTCGAGGAAAACTTCTACATCCTAAAGCACTCCTATTGTCCGGCGGTCCTCACGGAAAACTTCTTCCAGGATAACTGGGATGATGTCGTCTACCTCACCAGCGAGACCGGAAAGGCCGCCTGCGTGAAATGTCACGTCGAAGGTATTGTCAACTACATCGAAAAGTATTGGAGATTATCTAATTCAAATTTATCTGGTATATGAAATTCAGTGAAGTCTTAGAGGCGCTGAAGAATGGCGAGCGCCTAACAAATAGCAGCCTGTCTGGCACCGGATTCATCGTCCGGCAGATCCCGACGTATGTCGAGAAGGAAGTCATACCCAAAATGACGAGCCTCCCTGAAGATACGAAAGAGTTTCTGAAGGACCGCGGGGATATACGGTTCTATGATCAGGTTCTGCTCGTGCAATGGAGCCCTATGCAAGAGGCGTATTTGGCGACCAGCTACATTCCTACCTGGTACGACATCTTCAGCGAAGACTGGACGATATGCTGAAAGGGCCACAAATAACCTTGCTTTTTCTGGCCCTTTGCGCCTGCAGTCCGAAGGTCCTGCCACCAGTGATCCAGATCCGAGACTCCATCCGCATCCGCGACCGGATCGTCCACGACACCGTCTCCTTCGAGGTGCCGGTCATCATCGAGAAGAACGTGACCCGTGACACGGTATCACATCTTGAGAACGCCTGGGCGAAAAGCGATGCCACGCTCCAGGACGGCTTCCTATGGCACACCCTCGAAACGAAAGGACAGACCGTATACATCCCTGTCACGACCTACGTCCACGACACCCTGATAGTCGAAAAAGAGCAGCGGATTGATACGGTCCAAGTGGAGAAGGCCCTGACACCGCGCCAGGAGCGCCTGATCAAACGCGGAAAAGCGGCCACCTGGGCGCTGGTCCTGCTGTGCGTCGGAGCGCTTGCGGCGGTGGTCCTCAAGCTACTCGGGAAGTGGCCATTTGGATAGCAGCCGGTGCCACCTGATGTGTCACAAAAACAAAAACCGCTGATAATCAGCGGCCTTTGTGGAGATAAGGGGACGAATAAAAGATGCCCTGCAGCGCTTTCAGAGGCCTGCAGGGCTTTTTTATTGGCTCTTTAAGGGTCATAAAGGCTCACAAAAGACCATAAAAATGTGTCACCGCTGCAGCCTGTCGAAGAGTGACATCGCCTCAGCCCTGGCCGAGTCTGCCACTGCGATGTAGGGCTTCATCGCCTGATAGTCGGAATGTCCCGTCCACTGCATTACCGTGGTGGGCGGGATGCCCATTGTCAAGGCGTTGCAGATAAAGGTCCGCCGGCCAGCGTGGAAGGTGAGCGCCTTGTACTTCGGCATCTCTATGTCCTCGCGCTCGGATCCGTGCCAGACAGTGAAGCGCACCGGGGTGTCGATGCCACACTCCTCCCCTATCCGCTTGAGGATCCTGTTCGCTACCTGGTTGTGTGTCCTGGGGAATACGCGGTCGTCGTCAAAGCCTCGGTCCACCATCCGGCCAAGGATCTCCAGGGACCACCGGTTCAGCTCGATCACCAGGGGGTCGGAGGTCTTGACGGTCACCACACGGACATCCCGGTCTGTCACGGCTGACCAGCGCAGATCCTGAACGTCCGACCACCGGAGTGACGTGAAGGCCGAGAAACAAAACATATCACGCACGTCCGCCTCCATCCGGTCGCCGGGCTTCCAGTCCCACACGGACATCAGTTCCGACCAGGTAAGGAAAACAACGGGCCGGACTGACTCCCTGAGCACCGGCTTGAATCTCTTCCACCCGTCATCCCCCAGCAGTTTCCTGTCGTCGGCCCAATGAAGGAACCAGCGGACATAGCCGATCTCCCGATGGATCGTTACGTCGCGCATCGGGATGTCGTCACGGAGGTGCGCGACATACCTCGTCAGGTTCGCCTCGGTGAAGCCGTCCATCGTGGCAAGCGGCTCGAATCCTTTCAGATGTTGGCCCACCGTCCGCATCTTCTTCACGGTGCCCTCTTTCCAGGATCCGGTGACGGAGCTCTCCCGGAAGAACTTGTCGAAGCAGTCCGCGGTGGACTGAAGGGGTGCTTCGTCCAGGCCCAGCTCGAGACGCAGCGCTGACCTCACCGCCTCAACGGAAGGCCACCTGTCCAGCCTGGCGAAGACGGCTGCAGCTGCGTCCCTGTAGCGATCCATCTCCGTGTCGATGACAGCTGCCGGGATGCGGTTCGAGCCGTGAAAGGAGCGAGGCTTGGGCCGGCGGGCCCGAGCGTCCCATCGCTCCTCGTCGATGACGAAGCCCAGGTTGAGGTAGACAGCCGACCGGCTGCCGTCCCACGTGATGCGGGCCTGCAGGTGAGGAGGTGCATCCGCCGTCCGGCGATGCAACTGGAAGAGAATATTATGGTGGACGAACATCCTACCGGCGTTTAATGGCGAGGCCGCTGATGGTATACTGAGAGATGCCGGCAGCATCGGACTGGAAGGTGAATTTCAGATCCACAATACCATCCGCACCGTATTGGATCGCCTGCTTGTAGGCGAGTTCCAGAAGCTCGGCGGCGTCAATCTTTTCGCGAACCATACCAACGGAATTGTAGGCACCGTCGACAAACTTTCCCTGTGCAACTGACTTCGCCGGTACAAGGGCAGGCGTTACGTTCACAAGAATCTCGCCCAGAGCGTCGAAGTTTCCCGTGTACGGATCCGGACTGAGGAGGAAGCCGGCATCCGTGTAGGGACGGAAATCTATAAAGCCTGCCTCGACGACACGAGGTTGACGGGCCACTGCACAACCGGCAACGATGACGGCCACCAGGATGAAGACAAGTTTTTTCATTGTTTGTTCAATAAAATTTGGATTGTACGTTCTTTTTCCTCGACAAGTTTCTCGAGGAGAGTAATTTTTTCTTGACAACTCGACTCTGCCGGAGTCACCGTGCTGTTGATTGCAGCGATGCTGTGATCCTTCGCCACAGCCTGTGCCCCACCCTCCTGAAAGAAGTACGAAGGCGGCACGTCGAAGATCTCGGAACACTGCCGGACGATAGCGGTGCTTACATCATCTTTCTCCATCAGATCGTAGATGGCTTGCCGACTCTTGCCCAAAAGTCGGGCGAGGTCCACCGCAGACAAATTTTTCTTGTCTGCTAAGTCTTTGATAATAAATCCAATACCCATAATCGACAACTTTTTTACACTTTTTCTTGCCAGAAATACTTGACGGTTTGTAAAGTTTTCCTTACTTTTGCAACACCATAACAAAACAACAAAATAAAAACGACAAATGCAAGAGATCATCGCAGACAAGGGAATGGGCTTCGGGAGAGTATCCGTCCTTCGGACACTCGCCACGATGCAGGCCGGCGAGACCTGGAACACAACGGCCGGCACGGTCAACGTCCAGACAATCCGCTCCGCCGCTTCCCGCTACGGCAGCCTGTCCGGCACGAGGTTCAGCATCAGCACCCAGGGAGACGACATCAAGGTCACCCGGATCTTCTGATTTACACTTTTTCGCCGAATGATATTTACCGGAAACAAATCTTTTGAAAAATGAAAAAATACACAGTCAGGATCTACAACTACTACAACAACGTAGTCCAGGAGTTCCATCACAACAAGTTCGAGGTAGCCAAGCGCTGCGCCCGGAGATTCGCCCGCTGGTGGGCCGACATCATCGACACTGAATTCAACACCCTTTACGTCTATGACGAAAGAACAGGCGAAGAGTATTTCTACAACACTAACCTGGTAGCAGAATGAAAAAGATCATCCTCACCCTCATCGCGGCGGTCGCCTTCATCGGCCTTTTCGCCACAAACACAGACGGATCGCTTCCCGTCTACTGGACCGCCGGCTGCATCGCAGCTCTGTACCTGGCCCTCCGCGGCCTTTCCAAGATCCTCGACCGCGAGGAGATCCGCAACAAGTTCGAGAACGGTGACGAGGTGCTGCACCTCATCGACGATCTCGGGCTGGAACGTACCGACGCATCAGACTAAGTCAGCATAGCAAGAGAGAAGAGCGCCCGGCCGCGAGGTCCGGCTATCCGACAACAACACTTTTTCCAGGGGGCGGGTCACAACGGGACCACCTGTCCAAGAGTTTTCCAAAACAGACAGGAAGAGAGTTCGAGCCTCTTCGCCCCCTCCAAGCGCAGTGATGCGCCTCTCCATTTGGCTTTAGGTTATACACGCAGGGCGGCAGGTAGCGACGGTGAGTCAGGACCGGAACCCTCTCCCCGTCCCCGGTTCAAGTCCGGGCGCCCACCCACTTTAAATTTTGAAACAATGAACATCTCTCTCGACACACCGTTATCCCAGCTCACCGTCAGGGATCTCCTGGGCATCATCGCGCAGAACAGCGACACGCCCGGATCCGTCCGGGGCATCGAGGGCATCGCCCTAATCTTCGATGTGTCAATATCCACCGCAAAGCGCATCAAAGCCTCCGGCATCATCGACAAGGCCGTGTCCCAAAAGGGGCGCGTCATCGTCACTGACGTCGCTCAGGCACGCCGTCTCTGGGCGGAAAGCGCACACGGCCGCCGGCAGAACACATTCAAATCCTTAACTCATTGAAATTATGACTGACAAAGAAAAAAATCCTGGAAGCGCTATCGGATGCGGTAAAAGACCTCATCCGGACCGCCAAGACTGGGCTCGACAGCTCCGGGGAGATGTCGTGCCTGTTCCTCTGCAGCTACAAGACAGCCACCGCAACACTGATCGACGGAAAGGGTGTGAACATCGTAGCGTCTCTCTGTCACGCAGCTTCCACGCAGCCGGACTTCGAGGGTCTCTTGCATCTGGCCAGCAAAGCGCTTCGCTCCGATGAAGGAAAAGCCCTAATCAAGGAACTACGCCCGAAGACAATCTCTTTAAACATACCGACAAATGGAACCGTTAAAAATTGAAATCAACCTGGGCAAAGAGACCCGGGAGTGTCTCCTGGAGGTATCCGCTTCCATCGCCGCCGGCCTCATCGCCATAGGTGGCCGGAAGGAAGACTTCCTCCGGGCGGTGAGCCGGAATTCAGAATCAGAAAAGGAATTCCGAAAAGAATCAGAACCGGAAAAGGAATCAAAACAGGAACCGGAAAAGGAACCCATCCAGGAGCCCGAGCCGGATCTGCCTGCTGACATCTCTGATCCGATCAGCGATGAGGCTGTGATCGCCGAAGTCGCCGAGACCAAGAAGACCGTGGCCCCGAAGGTCATCCGTGAACTGTTTGACCAGTACGGCATCCCCTGCAGCACGAAGTGTCCCCAGGACAAGCGTGCCGCCCTGATCGCCGACCTAAAGAAGCTCCGCGATGCCCAGTGATCACGCAATCCTCGCACCTTCCGCCGCAAAGCGGTGGATGACGTGCCATCCGTCCGCCCGGCTTGAGGCCCAGGAGCCCCAGAAAGACACCGTCTACACCCGGGAAGGAACCATCGCCCACGCCGCGGCGGAGATGCTCCTGCACTTCTACCGCAGTCGTCACTTGCTCCCCGCTGAAGACATTCTCAAAGAGGTCGAGGCCTGGGACGGTGAGTATCGCAAGGCCCTCGACAATCTCCGGGCCCAGGCCTCCGAGATCGGCGCCGACTTCGACGAGATGCTTGTCACGGTGCACGACAATTACGTCGCCATCGTCATTTACGATTACCTGGATCTCCAAAAGAGAGATCCGGACACAGTCCTGCTCATCGAGGAGCGCATCGACCTGTCCGTATTCGTCCCGGAAGGCTTCGGATCCAGCGACGCGATCATCGTATCCGGCAAGATTATGACGGTCTATGACCTCAAATACGGAAAGGGGGTGAAAGTATTCGCAGAGCACAACCCGCAGATGATGTGTTACGCCCTGGGCGCCTTGGTGGGCCAGGGTGAGACCTATCCTGTCGAAGAGGTGGAGATGTGTATCATCCAGCCCCGTCTGCAGCACGTCTCGCGTCATCTGGTTTCTGCCCAATACCTCCTGTCCTGGGGCTTCACGGAGCTTCAACCCGCGGCGGATCTCGCCTTCAAGGGACTGGGGGATCTGGTGCCCGGCGATCACTGCCGTTTTTGCGCTGTAGCGCCCCGCTGCAAGGCCCTCGCGCAGAAAGCGAGGACTCTGTCCACCGCGGGCGCCGAGCCCGCTCTGATGAGCCTTTCCGAGATTGCAGGCATCCTCCCCGAGTTGGACGCGATCAAGACCTGGATCGCAAGCGTCGAGAACTATGCCCTGGAGAAGGCGATCGCCGGTGAAACCATCCCCGGCTACAAACTGGTAGAAGGACGCAGCATCAGGAAGATCTCCGACCAGGCGGCCGCGATGAAGGTCCTGCAGGACGCCGGCTTTGAGGAAAGCAGCTACTGCCGTCCGAAAGAGCTGAAGACCATCACGGATCTGGAACGTCTCCTGAAGAAGAAAGGTTTCCAGGAACTGCTCGGCAACTTCGTTGAGAAGCCCCAGGGCAAACCGGCACTGGCGCCCGACACCGATCCCCGGCCGGAGCTCTCTTCCGCTGAGCTTGACTTCAAAGACGTGGAGCTATGATCAAGGTCAGCCAATGCAAGGCGTGCCACTGTGACCGCCTTCACAGAAAGTCCTATGGACTCTATAACACCGGGCCGTTCTACTGCTCAGCGACCAAACAGAAGGAACTGATCCTGGAACTCGACAAATGCCCAAAAAACCGTATCAAACCAAACAACCCATAAAAAAATAACCGTTATGACAGACAACAAATCGACGAAAGTCCTGATCGGAGAAGTCCGCTTCTCCTACGTCCACCTGTTCCAGCCCCGTCAATCCAGCCCGACCGACAAGGCGAAGTATTCCGTCTCACTCATCATCCCGAAGTCCGACAAGGCCCTTATCGACAAGATCAAGGCCGGCATCGCGGCAGCCTACAACGGCGGCGTGCAGCGCTTCGGCGGCACCCTTCCCCCGAAGGGAACCTGGCGCAACCCGCTCCGTGACGGTGACCTCGAGAAGTCCGAAGATGAAGCCTACAAGGGCAGCTACTTCATCAACGCCCAGTCCCAGACCAAACCTGGCTTGGTGAAGCCGGATCCGTCCGGTATGTCCAAGTTTATCCCGATCACTGATGAGGAGGAGCTGTACAGCGGCTGCTACGGCTACGCCGCGGTCAACTTCTTCGCCTACAACAACGCCGGCAACAAGGGTATCAGCGCCGGCCTCAACAACGTCCTCAAGACCAGGAACGGAGATTTCCTGGGCGGAAGGGTCAGCGCAGACGCAGAGTTCGACGACCTCGACCTGAGCGCCATCGGTCAGATGCCTGACTCCCCCGCCGGTGATGACGACATCTTCTGACACCCGTGACAGCCGGGAAAGACCGGCACTCTGGCTGGATGGTATAATGGTATGATCGCCGAGACGCCCGAAACGGGGATTGTTGCAAGCAGTCCGTCGTCGGAGATGAGGGTCGACTCCCTCTCCAGCCTCTATGACACACATATACACCACAAAGAATGTCTGCCTGTCTTGCTGGTTCTACCGGCACGGCAAGTGCCTCGCAGGGAAGGGAGACTACTGCAAAATCCTGAAAGACACTTTTTGATATGGACAAGCCAAAACTGATTCTGGACTTTACGGTCCGGGTCCTGGAAAAACGGAAGCAAGCCGTGGAGGCAGCAATCCCCTACACGGACTTCAACGACAAGAACTGGTACAGCGGACAGGTATACGGGCTCCAGCAGGCCCTCGACCTGCTCAAGTCCAGCATCGAAAGCATAAGCGTGGAACTATGACGGAATTTGACCTCGATCTCGCCATCTACCGCCTGACAGCGCTTTACAAGGAGGCGATGATAGACTGCCCGGAGAAGATGCGGACATACTACCAGGGGAAGCTCGACGCCCTCCAGGACGTAAAGACCTGGTCCGAAAAAATCAGCAAGCTATGAAGGCGGAAGATCTCGAGCTGTACGACTGGGTCCTCGTGAACGGCCGCCCGATCAGGGCGACCTCGCTTACCATAGGAGCGGTCTACAACGCCCAGCCAATCCCCATCACGCCGGAGATCCTCGACCGATACGGGTGGATCCTCAAGAGCGGGCTTTGGGTCCTGAAGAGCAAGAAGGCCCGCCTCGGATGGAACGAAAGGACAAAGGAAATGATCGTCGGCTATGGAACCTTTCCGGCAAAGATTGAATACGTACACCAGCTGCAGCATTTGTTGAGGCTGCTCGATATGAAAGATATGACAGTATGAAACCAGGAGACAAAGTTAAGCTCAAGCTAAACGGCAGAATCAGGCAGGCCGTCGTTTACGACTCCGTCCCTACACTGTGGGGGGGCAGCAACTGACCGTCATAGTGGGGGCGAAAGAATTGACCATTGACGAGAAATCCATCATCCGTGAAGACGCTACACATAGACATTGAAACCTACTCCCCGGAACCCCTTGCGGACTGCGGGATCTACCGATACGCCGAGAGTCCGGACTTCCGGATCCTCCTGATCGCCTATGCCGTGGAGGACGAGCCCGTACAGGTCATAGACGTCGATAGTGGGGAAAAGGTCGACTGGTGGTTCATAAAGGCCCTGAGCGACCCGTTTTACGTCAAGACGGCGCACAACGCATCCTTCGAGCGGGTGTGCTTCACCAACTACTTGCGACGCTCCAAAGTGCTTAAAGATGACGAGTGGCTCGATCCGTCACAATGGGTCTGCACGATGGTCCGCTGCCTGCGTCGCGGACTCCCCGCAAGCCTCGCTGAGGCCGGCAGAGTGCTCGGGCTGACACAGCAGAAGATGACCGAAGGAAAATCCCTGATTAACCTCTTCTGTACACCCAGGAAGGCCCGCAAGACTACCGGCCTCTTCGGTGAAGACGACGGGCGTAATCACGCGGCAGACTTCCCCGCTGAATGGAAGATTTTCAAGGATTACTGCATCCGGGATGTTGAGGTAGAACGGCAGATTGACAATCTAACCAGATGGCCCGCGGTGCCGGAGCCAGAAGAAGCCCTATACGCCCTGGATCAGCGGATCAACGACCGCGGTGTCCTGGTGGACCGGCCGCTGGCAAGCGCCGCCGTCAGGGTGGACGCCATCAGTAAAGGACGCCTGATGGAGAGGGCCGTCCGCCTGTCTGGGCTCAGCAACCCCGGCAGCGTGACACAGCTTAAGGCGTGGATCGAAGAGCGGACAGGGGCACAGTACACATCCCTGACGAAGGCCCTGGTCGCTGACCTCATCAAGACTACTGACGACGACGTGCTGCGAGAGGTCCTGTCCTTGAGACTGGAGCTGGGGAAGACATCCGTCAGCAAGTACAGCACGATGCTGGACGTCCTGTGCAAGGACGACCGGGCGCGCGGGCTGACGCAATTCTACGGATCCAGGACCGGCCGATGGGCCGGCCGGCTGGTCCAGCTTCAGAACCTTCCGCAGAATCACCTTGACGCTCTTGAGGCAGCGAGGGACTGTCTGGCTACCGGTGACACTGAACTTCTGGCGCTGAACTTCGGAAACGTGCCGGACACCCTGTCCCAGCTGGTCCGCACCGCCTTCATCGCGCCGGAGAATAAGCTGCTCGCCGTATGCGACTTCAGTGCCATCGAGGCCAGGGTCCTGGCGTGGCTTGCCGGCGAGACCTGGGTGCTCGAAACATTCCGTGCCGGTCGTGACATCTATTGCGAGACCGCTTCCAGGATGTTCCGCGTCCCCGTCGAAAAGCACGGCCAGAACGCCGGTCTCCGGCAGAAAGGAAAGGTGGCCGTCCTGGCGCTCGGCTATGGGGGCGGTAAGAACGCCCTGGACAAGATGGGTGGCGCACGTCTCGGAATGACCGACCAGGAAGAGACCGATACCGTGGTGAAATGGAGGACGGCAAACCCCTCCATCGTCAGCCTCTGGGCCGAAATAGAGAGCGCCGCGAAGGAGTGCTGCATCACTGGCATCCCGACCAAGGTAAAGACCACCTTTGCCCGTCTGTGCTTCGAGATGCAGAACGGCACGCTGCTGATCACCCTCCCCTCCGGGCGTAAGCTCTGCTACTGCGATATGAGGGTCGGGAAATACTACAACGCCAAGAAAGGCGGAGACGAAGTCGGCCTCCACTACAAGGGGGTCAACCAGGAGACGCGGAAATGGGAGACCACCGGCACCTTTGGCGGGAAGCTCGTAGAGAACATCACGCAAGCGATCGCCCGGGATTGTCTCGCCCTGGCGATGACGATGATTGACCAGGCAGGCTTCCCGATCGTCTTCCACGTCCACGACGAAATCGTCGCGGAGGTTCCTTTCGGAGTGGCAGCCTTCGACCTGGAACGGATCCAGGGAATCTTCTCCATATCGCCTGACTGGGCTCCGGACCTCCCGCTGAAGGGGGCCGGCTACTTGACACCGTTTTACAAAAAAGACTGATATATGGCATTTAAGACAACCATACGCGACGCAGACGTACTGAGGGCTCTCCTGGATCTCTGGGAGATCACCTGCGTACACCCCAAGGCTGTCAGCCTGGCAAAGTTCCTCAGACAATACCCGGCCCTCGCCGGTACCGCTTGCAACCTCTCCCGCGCCATCCACGATGAGCACCTTGTCACCATTGAGGGGCGCGATTCCACCACGACCTACCTGCTGAGGTGGAACAAGAACCGGTGCGCGGCTCCGACACTGCTGCAGGCAAGGGACGTGCTCGAGCGATCCAGGTCCACCACGCGCAAATACGTCCGGCAGGCAAACCAGCGCAGACGGGCCGCAGCCGGCGATCCGGTCTTGATGTCCATCGAGCTCCACCGCTCTGACGGAAAGACCGTCACGGAGCTGGTGCCCGTGTGCAACGAGATCGCCGGCGTCATCGTAACCGGTGACGAGATTCTCGTGCAGCCGGTCTTCAGGGATCCGTTCCAGGCAGACCGTTTGAACGACACCCTGGAGGGGGCCTTCCGTCGCCGGCTTGTCGAAGGATCCTGGATAAACATTGAACCTTAAAAAGCAGAATAACAATGAAGCTCCGTGCGAAGCCTTTTCGTTTCCGTACTTCAGCCGGCGTACAAACTGACTGGGTAATATATTATTATGACTTTACAGGGTGGAATATGCTCTTTCATCGAGGCTTTGTTAAGTTCAGATCGAAAGCTGACGCAGAAGAATATGTGCGTCTATACAACGCCTGCAAGAAAAGGAGGAAAAGGAATACAAGATCTTAAAGAAGAATGGACAAGACCTACACCATAGCCGTCGGAGGATCCAGGACGGAGACCCGATGGCACAATCAGAACGTGACCTGGGCACAACTGCTCAGAAAACTCTCCGCCCCCGTGAGGACCCCGGAGACGGTCGAGGACTACGCCCGGATGCCCAAGGACCAGCGAGGCCGGCTGAAGGACATCGGAGGCTTCGTCGGAGGATGCCTGGGTGAATTCGGTGAAGGGGGGAAAATCGTGGAGGGACGCCGGAACGCCGGATCCGTCCGGACACGGTCTCTTCTGACACTGGACATCGACTACGCCAACGCCGACTCTATCGGCATCATCCGCGACACCCTTGCCGGATATAACTGGGCCCTGTATTCGACGCACAGCCACACGACGGCATCACCCCGCTACCGCCTGGTCATACCGCTTGCCACGCCGGTAACTGCGGACCAGTACATACCGATTGCCCGTAAGGTCGCCGAAGACGTCGGCATCGACACTTTCGACGACTCCACCTATGAGCCGCACCGCCTTATGTACTGGCCGTCCGTAAGCCGGGACGGAGAGTATGTCCTGGAGCAAGGATCCGGCGAAGATCTTAACGGCGGCAAGCTGCTCCTGGAGCGCTACCGTAACTGGGAGGATCCTGCCGAGTGGCCGGTCAGTTCGCGCATCAGAGCGGCCCTGCGGAAACATTCCGCAAAGATGGAAGACCCCACCCAGAAGACCGGCATCATCGGCGCTTTCTGCAGGGCCTACAGCATCACGGAAGCGATGGACGCTTTCCTTCCAGGAACATACGAGAAGGCGCACGGGGAAAACCGCTACACCTACACGAAAGGATCCACGGCCTGTGGTGCCATCGTCTACGAGGACAAGTGGCTCTACAGCCATCACGGATCCGATCCTTGTGGCGAGCGGGAGGTCAACGCCTTCGATATGGTGCGCCTTCACCGCTTTGGCTCCCTGGACGCTGACGCTGCGCCCGATACACCGGTCAACCGGCTGCCGTCCTTCCAGGCGATGACGGATCTCGTGATGGCTGACGAGAAGGCCGCGGGACAGATGGCCGTGGATAAGTACAACGAAGTCCAGAACGACTTCGGAGACCTCGCCCCGGCTGAGGACTGGGTGAAGAAACTGAAGACCGACAAAAAGGGCAACTACCTCGTGTCGATACAGAACTTCTACACGATCTTCCGACACGACCCGAAGATCCTGAAGGGGGACGTGAGACGGGATGCGATGCGCCAGAAGGACAGGGTCTTCGGGCAGCTGCCTTGGGACCGGAACAACGCATCCGCCTACTGGACCGAGAGCGACACGAACAACCTGCTGGTGTACCTCGGGGCGGATCCGTACAACCTGAATGGCGGGAAACAGATGATCCTGGACGCCTGGGACGCTGCGATGTCGCACCGCACCTTCCATCCGGTCCGGGACTACCTGAACGGCCTGCCTGCCTGGGACGGCGTCCCGAGGCTCGACACACTGTTACACGATTACCTGGGAGCCCGGGACACTGAGCTCACCAGGGCGATGACCAGGAAGCAGTTTACCGCGGCAGTAGCCAGGGTCCTGCAGCCGGGCGTCAAGTACGACTACATCCTGACCTTCGTCGGCCCGGAGGGCATCGGCAAGTCCACCCTCATCAGGACCCTGGCCGGAAACGGGAAATGGTTCAGCGATTCCTTCACCACGTCTATGATCGGCGACAAGGAAGCGATGGACCAGCTGCGATCCGCGTGGATCTTCGAGATGTCGGAACTGAAAGACTACAAGCGGAACACAGTCGAGGCCTTCAAGTCCTTCATCTCAAAGTGTGACGACATATACCGGGCGGCCTACGCCAGGACGACGGAGGTCAGGCCCCGCCAGTGCGTGTTCTTCGCCTCAACGAATGAGAAATTCTTCCTGAAGGGGGACACAGGGAACCGGCGCTTCTGGGCTGTACAGACCGGGGTGGAAAAGCCGGCGAAGGATCCGTTCAACCTGCACCGCGACCAGGGCACCATAGACCAGATCTGGGCGGAAGCGCTGAAGCGTTTCCGGGACGGTGAGCAGCTCTTCCTCTCTCCCGAGCTGGAGGCCCTTGCAAGGGCCGACCAGGAGCGCTTCAACGAGATTGCCGGAGACGACCGTACCGGTATGATAGAGGCCTTTCTGCGGCGCCGGCTGCCGGCGAACTGGTGGGATCTCAACCGAGACCAGCGCTGCGCTGTAATGACCGGCGGACAGTTCGAGATGGAAGCCGTGTTGAGGCGTGATACCATCTGCGCGATGGAGATCCAGTACGAGCTCTTCGGGGAGAAGAAATATGACCGGTACAAGTCGAAAGAACTGAATCAGATCCTGACGAAAATGCCGGGTGCGGAATACATCGGATTGACCAGGCTGGCGTATATGAAAGACGGAGATCTGACTTGGGACCCGGTATATGGACCTCAAAGGAGATTTCGTCTGACGGAGGATTTCTGGAACGAAGTAGAAGGTAACAAAGAGAGTAACAAGGAGAGTAACAACAACGTAACAACCGATTCGATGTTACGTAATACAACGTAACAAGGTCCTCACTGTTACGTTGTTGTTACGCTTTTTGTTACGTAGGCTTAACTGTTGGCTATCAGTACATTAGTTATAAAATGTAACAACGTAACAAGAAAAATGAAAAGTAAAGTGATGAACCAATTAGGCAAAACGAGTCTGCCTAATTCAACATATACTCATAAAATGCGCGCGCGCGTAGTTACGCAGGCGCACAGGCACGTGACACACGCATAAAGAAGACCGATATGAGAGACCAAGAAAGTGAAAAAACCTTGGAAGCCCGACTGGTCGCAGAGGTCAAGAAACGGGGTGGTATCGCTGTGAAGAATACGTCACAGTTCCATCGCGGGCTACCTGACCGGCTTGTCCTGCTGCCCTTCCACACGCTGTCCTTTGTCGAGATGAAGAGCACCGGCCGGCCCCTGACTCCGCTGCAGCAGACAGTTCAGTCAAAGCTGTGGAATCTGGGATACACAGTGTATGTCATTGACTCCACGGAAGCGCTGGAAGGATTCCTGGCAAAGATGGACCGCCGGATCAACAAGTGCAAGGCGCAGGAAGAAAGTCTTCTGGCGGATCTGAACGACGAGGCTTACGGAGAGGAGCGATGAAGTTCAACCCGCATCCATATCAGCAGAGGGCGATTGACTTCGTCATCGAGAAGCCCTATTGCGGCCTGTTCCTGGGAATGGGCCTGGGAAAGTCCGCCATCACGCTGACCGCCATCGACCGGTTGTTGAATGATTACTGCGCCGTAACAAAGGTCCTGGTGGTAGCGCCGAAGTCCGTGGCTCGGAATACCTGGGTGAATGAGGTGGCGAAATGGGACCATCTGTCAGGACTCCGGATGTCCGTCGTGATGGGCACGGAATCGCAACGCCGGAAAGCCTTGGAAACCGAGGCGGACATCTACGTGACTAACCGGGACGCTGTGACCTGGCTGGTGCGGTTCTGCCTGACGTCCCCGGGAGGCTGGCCTTTCGATATGCTGGTTTTGGACGAGAGCTCTTCCTTCAAGAACTTTCAGTCCAAGAGGTGGAAGGCCGTGTGGAAAGTACGTCCCTTGATCAACCGAATCGTGTTGCTGACAGGAACACCGGCCCCGAATGGCCTTCCGGATCTGTGGGCCCAGATCAAGTTGCTGGACCGCGGAGATCGCCTCGGGCCCTTTATCGGAGGCTTCCGCAGCCGGTGGTTTCACGCCGGTGCCAGGAGCGGATCTGTCGTGTATGAGTGGCTTCCGAATAAGGGTGCCAGGGAGGACATCGCCAGGAAGATTTCGGACATCTGTCTGTCGATGCGGGCGGAGGATTACCTGGAAATGCCGATGCTGATCGACGGCGGTATGCAAATCGAGCTTCCGGAGCTGGAGAGGTACAAGCGCTTCGAGCGGGACAACATTATGACGCTTCCGGATGGCGAGGATATCGTCGCCGTCACGGCGGTCTCCCTGACGAACAAGCTGCTGCAGTTTGCGTCCGGTGCCGTGTATGATGAGGATCACGTATGGCATCAGGTGAGCAGTGCAAAGGATGAGGCGCTGTCGGATCTCCTGGAGCAGACGGATGAACCGGTCTTGGTGTTCTACAACTACCGGCACGAATTGATCCGGATCCAAGAGCTGCACCCTGACGCGGTGCCCTTCGCCGGAGAGCCGGAGATCCTGGAAGACTGGAACGCGGGGAAGATCCGCGTAATGCTGTGTCACCCGGCGAGTGTCGGCTATGGGCTGAACCTCCAGGAGGGCGGGCGCATTATCGTGTGGTTCTCCCCTACCTGGAACTTGGAACTGTATGAACAGGCAAACGCCCGGCTGAACAGACAAGGTCAGACGAAGCCGGTGATCGTGTATCACCTGGTATGCAAAGATACGATGGACGAAGTGGTGATGGGCGCGCTGAGGCGGAAGTCCGACACCCAGACGTCCGTGCTGAACTATATCAAGAAACTTCGCAGAAACATTGCAAACACTTAGAAAGATGGAAAAGATTTGTGGACGATGCCTGTATGGCAGTTTCCGTCAGGTTCCTGACATACCTGGAGCCTGGGAGTGGAAGGGCGTGTGCGTCGCGACGAAGCGGCCGCACTATGTAGAACAGAGCTGGAAGTGTTCGTGCGGTAAGTACGACGCTCGGCCGATAGCAAGAACCAGGAATGAAACTGAGGTGGGATGCGACGAAAAGAATTGACAGGAGAGATGGGGGGTACGTCCGCCCAAGATCGGATGACCTCTATCACTCAGCACGATGGACAAGAGTGTCCAGGGCGTGGCGGCAGGCCCACCCTTTGTGTGAAGAGTGCAGACGACACGGAACCGTCACGCCGGCGACGTGTACGGATCACATTGTTCCCTGGCCGATATGCCAGGATTTCTTCGATGAGTCCAACTTCCAGTCCCTGTGCGAGCCCTGCAACCGGCTCAAGGGAGAGCGGGACCGTAAGCGGATCCAGCAGTGGAAGCGGGAGCACGGAGAGCAGTGAAGAATAGTTTTGATCAGGAAAAATGAGAGCAGGGGGAGGGGTATGAGAGGCCGGTAGGGGGTCTAAATCTCTGAGCGAGAAGGCCGTAAGAC
>Ga0310786_10001778_pt1 | contig 34350 bp, 31 predicted proteins | sample AusTroGonzalo_MG_FD_203881 | JGI IMG/M metagenome (GOLD analysis project Ga0310786, IMG submission 203881) | Bovine rumen microbial communities from tropical cattle in Woodstock, Queensland, Australia - Gonzalo_03 (v2) (version 2) | ecosystem: Host-associated > Mammals > Digestive system >... | reverse complement strand
ACGAGCAGCAGCGCCTTATCAGCCCTCTTAGGAAACTGTTTTGCAAACGAAAGGAACATCGCCGAGCTGTATGACGATACCGCAAATGATATCCTGTCAATGCCGTAGCTGTCCAGCACCTGCGCTATCCATATTGAATCATCGTATCGGTATTCGTATAAACTACAACGGCGGACGCCTCGCAGCAGGCTTCTGCCGCCTTTTTTATGACATAGCCCCGACCCGGATCCCTGAGTCCTGTTTTTGTCGGCAGATCAGAAATGCTATTGACAAAAAGGTTAAATAGGAGTAAAATAAACTAAGATTATTAATCTCAGGAGGTTAAATAATGGGTAAGGCTGTAACTCTTTCTGATATTGCAAAAGCCTGTGACACAAGTATCGTTACCGTTTCCAAAGCATTGGCGGACAAAAAAGGCGTGAGCAGCGAGTTGAAGCTGAAAATAAAGCAGACCGCCGAGGAGCTGGGCTATGTCGCACTGAAGCCGCAGCAGAACGCCAAGAACGATAACATCGTCGGGGTGGTCATCCCTGCAAAGTTCATGAACCCCAACGGTTCCTTCTATTGGGCGCTGTATAACGATCTTGTCAAGCTGTTCGGGCAGAGCGGATATTTCTGCCTGATAGACATTCTTTCGGATGAGGACGAGCAAAGCCTTACCATGCCGAAAATGATTACCGACGGCACGATCTCGGCGCTGGTTTCTCTGGGTCAGCTCAGCCGTGAATACGTCGTTGCGCTCAAAAGAAAAATGCCCAAAATGATACTGCTCGATTACTACATCCACGGCCTTGACTTTGACAACGTCACTACCGACGGCTACTGCGGCGGCTATGCCCTCACCTCCTATCTTATCGAAAGAGGACATACCGAGATAGGTTTTATCGGCACAGTAAAAGCAACCTCCAGTATTTTTGACCGCTATATGGGTTATATGAAGGCAATGATAGACCACGACCTTGAAGTGAAGAACGAATGGACACTCGATGACAGAAACGAGCGTGAACTGATGAGGATAACGCTGCCCGAAAGCCTGCCTACGGCATTTGTCTGCAACTGCGATGAGACCGCATTCCGCACGATAAAGCAGCTTGAGGAGAAAGGTCTGAGAGTGCCCGATGATATCTCTGTGGTCGGTTACGACAATTATCTTATCTCGGATGTTTCCAATCCCACCATTACAACGATCAATGTTGATTCATACCGAATGGCTGACAAGGCGGTCAAGCTGCTGATCAGCAGGATTGAGGATCCTCTGCGTGATACATCATCTGTCAAGATCTCTGGCTGCCTTATAGAGAAGGCATCTGTAAAAACCATCTGAGCCAAGCTGAATTATCAAGCCCTTCTGCATAAAGCAGGAGGGTATTTTATTTAGTTAAAATTTAGCCTTGTTCGCATCCGTCTTGCACTTTGTAAGACGATTTTTTATGTAATCGTATACATAAATTGTGCAGTCTGCACAGGAAAGCGCTGTCCGTTTTGCACTTTTAGCCAAATATTAAGTTAATTTGTAATTTACTTTAGCAAACCTATTGACTAAATTCTTGAGCAATGATATACTTTTACATAGCTAAATTAAGTATGAAGCTAAACTAAGTTTAATTAAACATGGAGGTATCATTATGAGAAAAGGCAAACTAATGTCAGCACTTCTGGCAGCTGTTATGTCAGTGTCAGCAATGGGTATGCTCTCGGGCTGCGGCAGCTCTGACAGCAGCAATTCGGGCAGCTCTCCGACAGGCTCGGAAGGCTCGAACCAAAACAGCACCGAAAAGGTAACCCTCGAGGTCTTGACCCACCGCACCGACAGAGTGTCAGACGGCAGCTTCGATGAGATGACAAACGCTTTCGAGGAAGCCAACAACTGCGAGGTCAGGTATGTAGCATACGAGGACTATGCAGGAAACGTATCTACCAGAATGGGAACCAACGACTACGGCGATGTTCTCTGCATCCCCGATGACGTTGCAATTTCCGACCTGAAGAACTTCTTCATCCCCCTCGGCACCTACGACGAGCTTTCTGCAAAGTACAGATGGGCTGACACCAAGATGGATGCGGAGAAGAACGTTTACGGCATCTCGACAGGCGGCAACGCAGTCGGCATCCTTTACAACAAAAAAGTATGGGCTGATGCCGGCATCACCGACACACCCAAGACTCCTGAAGAGTTCATTGCCGACCTCAAGAAGATCGGCGAAAAGACCGATGCGATCCCGCTCTACACCGAGTTCGCAGCAGCTGATTGGACACTCAGCCAGTGGGGCAGCCTCGTAGCATCTGCAACAGGTAACCCGAACTACGAGAATGATATCCTTGAAAAGAAGCTTGACCTCTTCGCAAAAGACGGCGGCTACTACAAGGCATTCAAGCTGATGTACGATGTATTTTCGATCCCCGAGATCCTTGAAGAGGATCACGCCAATACCGACTGGGAATCCTCTAAGGTATGGTTCGGCGAAGGCAAGATCGCTACTCTTGCTATGGGCTCATGGGCTATCTCTCAGTTCCAGGAGAATGCAGGCGACAACGTTGCTGATATCGGCTATATGCCTGCCCCCTTCACTGCTCCTAACGGCAAGCAGTACGCTGAGACATCCTCTGACTACTGCCTCGGAGTTAGCAAGCATTCCAAGCACACAGATCTCGCCAAGAAGTATGTAGAGTGGTTCGTCAACGATTCTGGCTATGCTCAGAAGGAAGGTCTGATCGGTGCTGCTCTTGATTCTCAGATGCCCGATAATCTCTCTGCCTTCAAGGATGCAGTTACATTCACCAAGAATTCCGCTCCCGATAACCTTATCGGCAAGTGGGACGAGATCGACAAGGACTCGGGCGTAGGCATCTGGGACGGCTCCAATGACAACTTCAAGCTGAAAATGGCTGAGGCTGCTTTTGCAGGCAAGGGCGAGAGCGAATTTGAAGCTATCATCAAGGACGCAAATGAAAAGTGGGCTGCCGCAAGAGAGAAAGTGCTCGGCTGAGAAATGCAGGCATAGCTTTATAAACAAATCATTTTCTTCCTTAAATCTTTAACTTGAGAACGCTCTGCGCATAACCACGGCAGAGCGTTTTCAATCAAAGGAGCGGATTTATGAATAACAAAACAGGGAAAAAAGTCTCATTCAAAAACTGGATCAAGACCTACGAGGGACAGAAGTTTTACATATCTGTGCTTTTCCTGCTGATACCCGTTGTGCTGCTCGTGGTGTTCACCTTTACCCCTGCCGTCAATATGATAATATACAGCTTTCAGGACAGAGACAAATACGGCGCTGATGTGACTTGGGTCGGTCTTGAAAACTACAGGACGGTCTTCAGTGATGCAGGCATTCTTTCCACCTTCAAAAACAGCCTTTACTACCTCTGCGGATCTATCGTGCAGCAGGTGTTGGCGCTGTTGGTGGCCTCAATTCTCTGCTCTAAGATAAGAGCAAAGGGACTGTTCAAGGGCATACTTTTCTTCCCGTATCTTATGAACGGCGTTGCGGTATCAATAATCTTCAAGAAGTTTTTTGTCAAGGGCGAAAGAGGCATCGTTCCCGAGGGCACGCTTAACTACCTGCTTTCGGCATTCGGACTGGATCCGATAAAATGGATAAGCGCAGAATCCCCGATGCTCGCCAATATCTGCCTCGTTTTCGTTTCGATATGGAGATATGTGGGCTTCGACATCATCATGTATATCGGCGCTATTAACTCTATCAGCCCCGACCTCTACGAGGCTGCCGACCTTGACGGTGCCAATCCCTGGCAGAGGTTCAAATACATCGTCTTTCCGAGCATAAAGCCGATAATTTCTCTGCAGCTGATCCTTGCGGTCAAAGGCGCTATATCTGTATTCGAGATCCCCTACATCATCACAGGCGGAACGATGAACACCTCCACCTTCGTTATCGACACTATAAACACCGCATTCAGCAAAAATAAGGTCGGTCTTGCAAGCGCTATGGCTGTGATACTGTTGGTGATAATCATAGTCGTGACCCTGCTGCAAAAATACCTGTTCCGTGAAAGCAACGACAAGGTAAAACGGAGCAAAAGGAAAGGAGCAGACAAACGATGAAAACAGGATCTGATGCTGTACAAACGCACGTTAAGCCAAAAAAGCCGATCTATTGGAGCCGCATCATCATCAGCGCTCTTTCGTATCTTGTGCTTATTATCGGCTGCCTCGTGGTGCTGATACCGATACTCGCAGTCATCTTCGGAGCCTTCAAGGACAGCAAGGAGATCGCCAACACAAGCGCACTTGCAATACCAAAGAATTGGGTGTTCGATAATCTCAAGACCGCCTTTATCGACGGCAAAGTGCTTAAAGGCCTCGGTAACACCGCTGTAATAATCGTTATCTCCTGCTTCGGAACGATAATGACAGGCACGATGACAGCCTTTGTCATCCAGCGCTTTGACAGCAGGATGACAAGGTTCATCAAGTCCGCATTTCTGGTGGCCACTCTGCTGCCCAACATCTCCATGCAGGTAACGGTATTCCAGATAATGTATAAGTTGGGACTTTACCGCACATTCGCTGCACCGATCGTACTCTATGTCGGAACGGATATCATATCCATCTATATATTCATGCAGTTCCTGTCGCAGATCCCTACTTCCCTTGATGAGAGCGGCATCATCGACGGCGCAAGCTACCCGAGGATTTATTTCTCTATCATTCTCCCGAACCTAAAGCCTGCCATAGCAACAGTGCTTATTATAAAGTTCGTCGGGATATACAACGATTTCTATACCCCGAACCTCTATATGAACGAGAATGACCCTGTAGTATCAACAGTGCTTTACAGCTTTATCAGCGGCAAGCGCACACAGTGGGAGATCGTGTTCGCAGGGATCATCCTCTGCATAATACCCACTCTGATCATGTTCCTCTCGCTGCAAAAATACATTTACAACGGCCTTGTTTCAGGCGCAGTCAAGGAATGACACGACAAAGGCAGAAATATTTAAAGCCGCAGGTATTCACTTCGGAATACTGCGGCTTTTGTTATTTAAGGCAACACCGCACAACCCACGGCTAACGCCTCTGCACGTCATCTGCCGTGTCAAGCCTGCTTGACGACCGGCTTATGTGTTTTTTACATATTAGTACACGGATATTACCAAGACGGACAAATCGACCCCTCAGACGACTTTAACGACGTACTCCCATTTCTTCGCCGAAAGCAAGCGCCGCGCGAGCAATATCATTGCGGATATTATTGAGGAAAAAGGCGAAGACTAAAACCACAAACTTACGATCAGATCAATAACCCAAAAGCGGCGGGAGCTCTGAAAACGAGCTTCCGCCGCTAAAATGTTACATATTTCAAGGAGGACTCCCGGGATTTTGTCATATGTTCAACCCAGCAAAAATTCCGATGTCCTCCTACACAGCTTATGCATCACACTCTGCGTCGGCAGATGCTTACTGTGCAGCAGTATCCTTTCAACAGGGCATGAGAATATCCTGTCCGCTTTTGCAAACACCCTGTCAGAAGGGAAAAATATATCATTATCCGATGCTGCGATAAGTACAGGACCTTTGTACCTGCGCAGCTCATTTTTGCTGTACTCTTTCGGAGGCCGCATCTCCATTTTGTATGATGACATCATCAGGTCAAAGAACTCTTCCCAGATCTTATCGTCACTTCCGCCCATGACCTCAATGATACTTTTCAGTGATGAGCTTTGCGGTCTGAAATAATACTTAATGAATGGCACTGCGGTCTTTGAAATTATCGGCAGTATCGCTCCGTGCGCTATCCCCGACGGGACGAGCAGCAGCGCCTTATCAGCCCTCTTAGGAAACTGTTTTGCAAACGAAAGGAACATCGCCGAGCTGTATGACGATACCGCAAATGATATCCTGTCAATGCCGTAGCTGTCCAGCACCTGCGCTACCCATATACCGTAGTCATCGCCCTTTTTTATCGTGCGGTAAGGCGAGCTTTTCCCGGGCATACCGACTACATCGGGTGCAAGGATACAGTGTGTTTCGAGCAGGTCTGCAAACAGTTTGAGATTGAGCGTTGTGATGCCGTTGCCACCGTGAATGGTGCATATCATCGGCTTGCCCGGATCACCGACGAGCAGGCAGTGCGTCAGTCCGAACGATGTTTCAAAGTATCGTTCGCTGTACGAAACGCCGAGAGCCGCAAGTGTTTTGTCGTAAAAACAGAGCATCTTTTTCCTGCTCTGTTCGTCTGCGTAAACGTATTTTCCTTTGTTACCCATATCATCAGTCCTCTTTGAGAAAACGTGTTATCATCTGCTTTTCCCTGTCCGTCAGAGAATGCATATGCCCTCTACCCCTGAGCAGATAGACCGAGCAGTTTCTGATGATCTTCTTTGCTCTCGGCAGCACTCTTTTTGCAGGGAAAAGACAATCCTTTTCCGCAGCCATAACAAGCGTCTTTGCACTGCACCGACCTATAAGTTTAGCAGATGCGTTGCTTGGCATGCCTGCCTTGACTTTTGTGTATGTGATGCTCATTTTCGCTGTTTCGTACAGGTCGTCTGTGATGTCATTTTCGCTTACTGTCAGCGGCATCAGCGTCCGCCTCAGCCATTTGTCCTTGTGAGTTATCAGGTACATCATCATCGGCAGAGCCATCTTTATGCTCGCAGCAGACGGCGCATTGTTTATACCCGATGGAATATACAGCACCGCCTTTTCAACTTTTTCCGGACATATGCACATCGTCTTTGCGATGATGCCTGCACCGAACGAGCCGCTGAAACATCTCATCGACTTGTATCCGAGTGAGTCGATGACCTTGCCCGCCCATTTGCCGTAGTCATAGTTCTTAGGCGACAGACTGACAGGCGCACTCTTGCCGGGATGACCGATAGTGTCCACAGCATAGATTAGGAAATCTTTCATCAGGAAACCGCACGAAAGCAGAGTGTATGCCGTTGTTGAGTTGCCGCCGTGAAATACCAGCAAGGGAATGCCTTCGGGGTTTCCCGTTCTGATGATGTGTGTCCTGCCGAAACTCGTATCTGCCCATATATCGCTGTAATCATGCCCAAGCCGTTTGAGCTGTGAATCATACAGCGCAAGTATCTTCCGCCTGCCATCCGCCGAGGTGTATATCGTCTTTTTCATGCCGTATCACTCCAGTATCTGTTTTACAAGTCCTCTGACCAGCAGCCTTGTACTCTCTCCGATGTGCTCTTCACCCACGACCTGTTTGTACATCCCGCCGAACAGTATCATCGTGAATGCACCCGACAGTGCCGCGGAATCAAGTCCTTTGTTCTCTGCGATCTCAGCAATTATCCCGCCGCCGATATCCCTGTCGTCCTGCCTGTGCTTTTCCAGAACCTCCTGCGGCAGCTTTGAAAGCACAAGCTGCATGTTCACAGGGTCAAGCAGGATCTTAAGACACGATCCCTGCGTTATCTTCATCGCACCGAGCACCACATCGGTCACCTCGTCTGTGTACTGCGAATAGTCCGTGGTAACATTCGGCTTATCGCCAAATATCTTTTTCAGCCCGCTTGAGATGTACTCATCTACCTGCCCGTGAAATTCCTGTGCGCAGTCAAAAAGCAGCATCTCTTTTGACGGGTAGAACAGATAAAATGTCCCTTTGGGTATCCCCGCACGTTTCACAAGCTCGTCAACGGTCGTCTTTTTAACGCCCTTTTCCTGCATCAGCTCGTTAGCCTCCGCCTTGAGCCGAGCGATTATTTCGCATTTCTCCTTGTCGCTGTAAACCTTCGGCATAATGCACCCTCTCCCCCTTTTTTGACTAAAAATTCTGTTTTAGTCATTATACACCCGTCCGCCCGTTTTGTCAAGTCCCGACTGAACCGAACCATAAATAACGTACAATAACCAAAAAGCGGCGGGAGCTCTGAAAACGAGCTTCCGCCCGAAGGACACCCTGCCTGTCTGCATGCCCGAGCTTTCAGCCGCCGACAGCAGAAAGCTCTATGTTACCTGGTTCGGTCATTCCTCAGTGCTGGTGCAGATGAGCGGAGTTAATATCCTCATCGACCCGATGTTTTCAGAGTAATCCTCCCCCGTCCCGGTCAGAATGCTCAGACGCTTTTCCCGCCCGTCAGTCGGGATAGACAGTCTCCCGCATATAGATGCCGTCCTGCTCACCCACGCCTGGGACGACCCGCCGGAGCGCTTTGCAAGAGAAGCCGACAAGTGCGGGCTTAGCATCATCACTCCCCGCCTCTGTGAAACAGTCTGCATTGATGACAAACCTCAGACAGAGCGGTGGTGGAGGGAATACAAATAGATCAGAAGCCCCCGCAGCCGAAACTGTGGAGGCTTCTTGTTCTGACGGCGTTTTTGCTGTCCGAGTTCAAACTGACGCTGATGTTATAACACAATGCGCTCATCGATCCTTCTTGCAAAGGAATATGTGTACGGTCCAAAATACTTGCCCCAGAAATTAAGCGCAGTAGGGTTAAGAGTTTCGCAGTCCACACCGAGGTGAGTTACGCCCTCAGCTTTAAGCGTTTCAATGATAAATCCAAGCAAGCCTTGCGCTGTTCCCTTTCCGCGATACTTTTCAAGTCCCGTTTGCCGCACCATCATCTGTTAACAAAAAAGATGACAAGGGCTCAAATGACGTAGATGCGTCGTTTGAGCCTCTTGCTTTGTCAAATTTTTTTATATCTTAACCGAGGATGACATTTTAATAAAAACGCAGTCCAACGGGACTTGAACCCATACATCACCGAATATTATCAAACAAATTACCGTTATGGGCTTCGGCTTCTTTATGATGGCAAGGAAGAGCATATGAGTGCCCTGTGTTATCCTTGCGGCGGTATGGCTGTGCCATATCATTTATTTCTGTTTCAGGGTCAGGACAATACAGCCCGGTGAAGATCAATAAGATAAGCACAAAGCATAAAAACGGCGTATCTCTTACCCGCCCTTCGGCAGGAGAGATACACCGTTCTTTTTTTCGGTATTTCTGGATTATAACGAGCACATCCGGTCAGGTCTCTGCTGCTTATCTCACCTGACTTTGAGGCTTGCTTTTCCTCGCTCTTTATAAAAGCGCTCTTTCATGGCATACATCATCATATCAGACTCTTTGAGCATATCATCCACAGGCTTTTTACCGTCCGGTGAATAGCTATATCCTACAGAGCAATGATATTTTGTTTCGCTGACATTTGTCTCGATGCGCCGGATCAGATCCATCATTTCGTCTTGCCGGGCTTTCCGGCAAAGAATAACGAACTCGTCACCGCCTATCCTGTAGCCGAACTGTCTGCTTTTCAGCGCTCTGCGAAAGCAAAGTGCCAGCGTTACCAGCGCTTCATCTCCGGCAGCATGACCCTGAGTGTCGTTTATGACCTTCAGTCCGTTCATATCAATAGATATCAGGGCTGTGATCTCCTCAGGATTCTTGCAGATATCTGCATTGTAGGCGTGCCGGTTGAGGAGCCCTGTCAGAGAGTCTTTTTTTGTCTGCTGCAGGATCTCGAAAACGTAATATATGAACAGCGCTGTGGCGATAGTAGAGCAGAAGATCTTGGAGAAATCGCTTCCGAATACAAATGGGAAGATCAGATCAGAAAGCAGGGCGAGGCTGAGGAAGGCAATGGGAACGATCTCCATCAATTTCATGTTGCATCTTTTGAAAAGGAAACAGACCAGAGCAGCGCAATACGCCCCGGCAACAATGAAAGGCAGATATCCCAGCGAGCCGCGGGAAAAGGTGTTATTCTCGTCTATCCTGAAGACGATCCCTGTAAATATCGAAACGAAGTCGATGACAGTTAGTATGATCGAGGGGATGAAGATATACAAAGTCTGTTTCTTCACAAGTGTATAGATGATCTGCGAAATAATAAAGGGCGTCGCACTGTATCTGATCGCCATCAGAATGCTGCGCAGGGTCCTGTATTCGACCTGCGCTGTGCAGTTGAACTCTACAAATACGACAAGAGAGAGCAAATACACGCCGATTATCAGAACATACATACGCTTGATCGTTTTTTCATCCCAGAAGACCGTGATTCGGAGCGCTATCGCAAACGCCGCCAAAACCAGTATCAAAGACCAGTTCTGAAGCAAATATTCTTTTATCATGAGATATCCTTTCACAATAATGTGATCAGGTTATTATACTGTTAGTTATTCACATAGCCTTCTTATGAGAGCAGGCCGGGTGTATCCTGTATAATTATAGTATAGCATATATATCCGCAAATTGCAATAGGCCTGTGCCATTATATATGGGCACTTTCTGATCCTCCGGATGCTGCTGAAGAGTCACTCGCTCCAGAGGAGCTTTATGTTCGGAAGGGTCAGTTTCATAACATCCTGTATCTCGTAGGCGACTCCGTTATCTTTCAACTCCTGCAAAAAGCCGTTTACATAGACAGGATCGGAAAAAGGCTGGATAATATCAAAGATGAACCTCCCGTTCACAGCAGAGATCTCAATGATTATACCCCTGTCAGGGCATCGTGTCCATGTTCTGAAATCGCGGATATACTTCTCCGCATCGCCGAATCCGGCCTTACCGACATAGCTTATCACAGCTGTCATGTTCCTGTTCAGCATTTCATCGGCAGCAGACATTGCATCAAGGCGCTGCTGATCTGTCTCCATATTTTCCAGCATCTCTATGATCGAGACAGCAGCCTTCGCCCCGGAAAGGATCGTTTCGTCACAGGACTGTTCAAAAACCCTCCTGCGGAATTCCTGCACCTGCCGGTCTATGGGGAGGCTTCGCAATCCATCATCGTATTCCAGCATTGAAAATCCCACAAGGCTTTGGTGCGCTGCGGGAGCCCTGAAGGCTTTTCTCTGATTTACACACAGGATGCTCCTGATCGGTGCATCCGCATCCGGATTTAATTTTGCAACAGCACGGCTCAGCAGCAGCGCTGTCATCGTCCCCGGGCTGCCCTTATGCTTTGCGTTGAAACTCATGAACTCCGCCTCGGAGAGGGCTATGCTGTAAACAGTTTTACTGCGGTCGTTCCGAAGCTGGAGAACCCCGGTCAGATCGAGAGCCGGAGCCATTTCCGCCGTCTGAGTCGCCGGATTTCTTTACGGTGGGGTCGGTTATAGTGACCTCATCGGAGGTGCTTATCATCAGAGCGATCTTATCTGCATCACTGCTCTCGTAGGTCTTGTTGTCATCACGCTGCGACTTGGTTATCTCGGTCGCCGCATCGTAAACGACCTCGCTCTGACTTCCGCCCGGACCGCCTCCCGGCTCTCCGTCGGGTTTGCCATCAGGCTTGTCACCGTCCGGCTTATCAGGCGGTGCGTCCTTGTCCTTACCCTGCTCGCTGCTGTCCGAAGCCGAAGAGCTTGAATTGCCTGATGTATCCGCTGTGCTTGACGAATTGCTGCAAGCCACCATAGAGATCGCAAGTATTATAGCTACTGCCATTGAAAGTATTTTCTTCATATTATAGACCTCCTTGTGTGGATTTATTTTATTGTGACCTTATTATACACAGGTTATCTTAAATATACTTTAAACAATACCGCTTATTGACAAAATCTGAAAGATGTGATATACTCAAGGTGCTGAAACTGTGATGAAAGGAGAGACAGGTATGATAAATTGCAGTGCAAAAGCTCCATGCAAGGTTTGAGGACACTGCATGGAGGGACGTGAGTATGTCCTCGGGCTTTGCATTTCCGATATATTATATATAAAGGAGCAAAGTCAGAATGAAAGATCGACAAAAAAGTTTAAAACAATATCTTCTGTTATGGAGCACACAGTCGCTTTCGACACTCGGAAGCGGTATGACAAGCTACGCACTGACGCTGTGGCTTTATCAGAAAACGGGGCTTGCGCTTGAAACGGCAATGCTTCAGATATGCACCTACGCACCGTATGTGCTGATGAGTATTTTTGCGGGGGCACTGAGCGACCGCTGGAACAAAAAGCTGACAATGCTGGGCTGTGATCTTTTTGCGGCTCTGAGTACGGTGGCGGTGCTTTTGCTTGCAATGACAGGAGAGCTTTCGGGGTGGCATCTTTACCTGATAAACGCATTCAACGGACTGATGAACACGATCCAGCGTCCTGCGGGAGATGTCGCTGCCACGATGCTGATACCAAAAGAAAAATATCAGAAAACAAGCGGTCTGCGTTCGCTTTCGGAGTCGCTGACCAATATTCTTACACCGGTCATTGCGACTGCGTTGTTTTCATTCGGCGGACTTGAAGCGGTGATAGCGTTTGATCTGTCAACATTTGCTGCTGCATTTATTACGCTGAGTTTGTTCATAAAGATCCCTGAACCGGATCACGCTCAGAAGGAAAAGACCTCGCTGCTGAGATCGGCAGGAGAGGGTCTTTCGTGGCTCAGGAGCAAGCCGATGATCCTATATCTGATACTGTTTTTAGCAGGCATAAACCTTGTAGCATCTGCATACAACGCAGTGCTTCCTGCGATGGTACTGTCAAAGCCAAATGGCGGAAAGACAGTGCTTGGACTGGTGAACACAACGGTCGGTGCGGCGACGCTTGCGGGCAGCATCATCGTTATGGCAATACCTAAGCCCAAAGACCGCATACGAATGATATGGCTCTCGCTGTTTCTTTCGATGAGCACTGAGAACTTTATGCTAGCGTTCGGAAAAGGTCCGATCATCTGGTGCATCGGGGCAGTCTGCGGGTGGATAGCGATACCGTACATGGGTGCGAACCTTGATGTTATCCTGCGAACGGAGATACCAAAGGATATGCAGGGACGGGTGTTTTCCTGCCGCAACACGCTTCAGTTTTTTACGATACCCGTGGGGTATTATCTCGGCGGAATGCTCACAGACAAGGTGTTTGAACCGTTTATGCAGGACAAAAGCGGTACACTGCTGAACACGCTGTTCGGAAGTTCAAAAGGCTCGGGTGCGGCAATGCTTTTTGCGGTGCTGGGCTTTGCGGGCATGGCGGTATGCGTTGTGTTCGGAGTGCTGCTGCGAAAATACAAATGGAGCGAAGATAAATAACGATACTGACAAACAGGAGCTGTCTGCGGCGCGCAAACAGCGCAGGGATAGGCTTTGCGGAGCCGTAAGCGTCAATAAGCGTCAAACCCGATTTTAGAGCAAAAAAAGAACTCGCAAACGCCGTGTTTGCGAGCTTTTCATTTATGCGGCAAACGGGACTTGAACCATAATCCTCTTATCTTCACAGTTTCTCATAATCAGAGCAAGTTATCGTAATTTCGACGTTTACAAGGCTTCTGCTTAGTGTAGCTTATTCTATCTTTCTAAACTATTAAAGACAAAATAAAGGAAAACCGAAGAAATAAAAGGAAAATAAAAGTAAAAAACGAGTACAAAAAAATGTACTGTAAGGCGAATCGGTACTTAGATAAATAAAGATAATCTCGAAATAATATAGTCTATTTCCCAAAACCGCAAATAGTTTGATATTGGGGAACAAGCTCAAATTAATCGTTAGTAAGCCAGTCCGAGAAATCTACGATCTTGATGCCCTCATACTGATAGGCTTCGTGCCGAGTCCTTGCGATGAGCATTTTCGGATATGCGTCCTTGATGGACAGCAGCGGTGATACCTCACGCTGAAAAGTCTTCTCATCGGTGATATTATCCGAGACCTGTATATAAAGCTTTTCGTCACGCTTAATCGCTACAAAATCAACCTCTTTCTTGTAAAGAACACCGACATATACCTCGTATCCCCGGCGAAGCAGCTCGATAGCTACGATGTTTTCAAGAACTCTGCCGTAGTCCATATTCTTGGTGCCGAGCTTTGCGTAGCGGAAGGAATGGTCGCTGAGGTAGTATTTCTCGGTAGTCGAAAGATACTTCTTGCCTTTGATGTCATATCTTCGTACCTTATAGAACGCAAAGGCGTTGCAGAGGTACTGCATATATGAGCTGACAGTCTTATGGTTGATCTTGTCCTTATGGCTGTTAAAGGTATCGGCAACAGCTCTGGCGGATGTGAGGTTCGAGATGTTATCCATCAGGAAATCTACAAGCCTATCCATAAGGGCTGTATTGCGTATCTTATACTTTTTGCGAATATCCCTGACAATCAGGGTATTGAACACTTCCTCGATATAGTCGTACTTGGCTTCCTGATCCTTATAGACATAGGAACCTGCCATACCGCCTTCGTTTACATATTTATCAAAGGCAGTATAAAGGTCAGTATATCCGAAATACCTTACATACTCGGCAAAGGAAAATGGATAAACCTTGATCTCGAAAGTCCTTCCGGTAAACAGTGTAGCGAGATCAGAGCTTAAAAGGAATGCATTTGAGCCGGTGATATAAATATCATATTTCTCCGAGGCGTGCAAACCGTTGATCGCTTTCTCAAAATCATTGCACATCTGGATCTCATCTATCAGGACGAAATTTTCTACGCCTTCCTTGTACTCGGAATTGATATGATCGTAAAGAGGACGGTATTCTGTATATTCCTCATATTCAGGCAGATTGAAGTTGATGTGAATGATATTTGCATCGGGGTAGTTATCCATGATATACTTTTTGAACGCTTCGAGCAGCTTGGACTTTCCGCTGCGCCTGACACCGGTGATGACTTTTATATCCGGTGTGCCGATCACATTGATGACCTTGTTCAGATAATCGGTTCTTTCTATCAGTTTCATAAGCACTCACGCTCCTTGTCCCTATTATAGCACAACTATTTCCCAAAATCAAGTGTTTTTCAATTTTTGGAAATAGAAATAATCGACATTTTCAGCTTATAGCATTCATTGAATATTAGGTTTTCTATAGCACGCATATTTTATCAAATTCCGAGGCCTCGAATTTTGAAATGAAAATCTTAAAGATCCAGAAAAAATGCTTGAATCTTACGATTATTATACTTTTGGACGTTTTTGATCAACACATCGTTTACAAGGCTTCTGCTTAGTGTAACCTATTCTATCTTTCTAAACAATTAAAGACGAAAAAAGGAAAAATCAGCAAAACAAACGGGAAATAAAAGGGGAATTAAAGCACATTTTTTTGTACAGCTCAAATCAAATAAGTCCTGTCGTGTATAGTTTAAATGAAATGTGCCGTCTGATATCAGTGTCAGACGGCACTGTTTTATTATATTGCACTATCGTCAAGCAAAAACTCCGTAAGCCCTATATTCAGCACACCACTGTCATCATACCACCGCTTGCGAATATCCCTGCGGACGATGATCTTCGGGAACGAGTCCCCTGTCAGCGAGAACGGACGAAGCTCCTGCTCTGTCTTGGCTTCATCGGGAAGAGCCAGCGCCGACTGGATATATACCTTCTTACCGCCCTTTGACGCTACAAAGTCTATCTCTTTCGCCGTCTTGGTGTAGCTGCCCGAGAGGTTCTTCTCGTTGACATAGACCACGCCCACATCTACAGAAAAGCCCCTGATGATAAGCTCGTTGTAGATGATGTTCTCCATAATGTGCGTCATTTCCTGCTGACGGAAGCTGATTCGGGCGTTCCGCAGACCGATATCCTCGCAGTAATACTTGTATGGATACTCGAAATACTTGCGCCCCTTGACATCATAACGCTTGGCTTCGCTGAACAGGAAAGCATCCTGTAAATGGTCAATATAGGCAGAGATAGTATTCTGCGATATGTTTTCACCTGTCTTGGAGCGGAGAGTGTCTGCTATCTTCTTGGGGTTGGTCAGTGAGCCTACCGAGGAACAAAGCAGGTCAAGCAACTGCCCGAGGATATCCTCACGCTCGATCTTCTTTCGCTCAACGATATCCTTGATATACACCTCCGAGAACAGCGAGGACAGATAGTTCGCCTTAGCAGTATCGTTAGGGCGCGATAGTACCAGAGGCATACCGCCGTAGAATGCGTAATCCTCAAACGCATCCTCCTTGTCGCCGCCGACAGCAGAGTAATACTCCGCAAAACTGAGGGGGTGTACCTGTATCTCGTCGCTGCGCCCGCGGAACTCGGTCAAGATATCCTTAGAAAGCATCTTTGAGTTACTGCCGGTCACATACACATCAAGGTTTGGCAGCGACCGCAGATCGTTCAGGGCATCATAGAAAGTTATCTTCTTGCCATCGGGATTGTACGGGTTCTTTACCTCGTCCGACATCTGTATCTCATCTACAAACAGATAAAACTGTCCGTTCTGTCCTTCGACCTTGCTGCGGACATACTCCGACAGCGCAAGCGGGTCACGATACTTGATATCCTTTGTCAGATCGAGTTCGACAGATATGATATTTTCGGAAGAAATGCCATGCTCCAACAGATATTTCCTGAACAAGGTATTCAGCAGAAACGACTTGCCGCAGCGGCGGATACCGGTTATGACCTTGACCTGTCCGTCCCACATATATTCTATGACCTGACGAAGGTACCTGTCTCTTTTGATCTCCACGCTATCACCTCATTGAAAACTTTTGCTAGTTTTGATATTAGTTTTCATTATTATACCACATAATTGAGTGATAAGTCAATAGCAGGTGAAATAATTCAGTCATGAGAGTGAATTGCCTGATATTTTAGTAATCATATTTATGCCTCCGTATATGGTTTATTTAAGGCGTTTCCTATTCTCTTTTCTGATAAGTTTTGCCGTTACCATATATACGTCGTTTAAGTAAAATTGCAAGATTTTAAAACAAAGAGAAAGAGCTGTGTACCCGCCCGTACACAGCTCAGCTCGTTTCGTTATGAAAAAAATAAGTCGGATTATCCAACCCGTTTGTATTATATCATATATTTTTATGCTTGTCAATGCCATTTAATATTTTAATTTGGAGCTGAATTTAGAACGAGTTATGGAACTCTTTAAATATGTCTTGACAATTTTGGCGATGTGTGAAATATTTTGTGTGTAATCTACTCTTCAATTCCAGTACAGGTCACTAAGCCGAGTTCAGAAAGCTGTGCAGATGCATTATTTGCGGAGTTTTTCTTGGTTTTCATCTTTGTCAACCACTTGTTTTGAAAGAAAATAATTTCATAGATATTCTATGCAACTAATTCTCCTGCTGTACGGGTTTGTTACGCACCCGTTTACCCCTCTCATATAAAGAGACTGGGAAAGTCATTTTGAGAATAGTTGTTGATTGCACTTCCCTTCCAAGACGTTACATACCGCTTATCAGAATTCAACTTATGCTACAACAAGAAATCCTTCCTCCGATAATCGGAAGAAGGATTTTATTGATATGATCGGTTTGTTTCGTACTCAGAAATCCGCAAGGAAAATATCTATCCCTATCTGTGTATAGCTTTCAGAACGTTTCTTGATGCTTATGATCCTGGCGATCAGGAGCTTGCCTGCATCCATGAGCCTTGAAAATATCACATTGTCCTTTTCGGGGACATAGCCCAGCTTTTTGCCTGATTCCGTAAATATCATTATGGCCTTGTCATCAAACTTGTTGTCTTCGCGTTTGAGCACCAGCTTGTCATTCAGGGCGATCTCGTCAAAGACAGATTTATCTTTGAGATATGACGTCCCGGCGATGTATGAATCAAAAAGCTTTATCTTTTTTATCAGCGGCTTCGGTAAACAGGAACAGGTCATCATCGGTATAGTTTCCGTTCTTGCGCCAGAACTTGCTCTGGATGTCATAGGCTTCCTGGATGGTCATGGGGGTCACTTCCTTTACGGCAGGGAATTTTAATTATCCGCTAAATTAGCAACAGGAATGTAAACCTTTTTCAAGGGTATAATCTGCCTGTACTTTTCATCAAGCTTATCGTAGTATTCCAGAATTAGATCAACCAGTTCGTATCCTTTTATTCCTCGGATAATTGGATTCTTTTCAAGAAACTTTTTCGCATTGGAAGTATAATCAGAAAGCGTTACAAACAGTCCGTAATCGCCATCTAACATTGCTCCTTTAAATGATTGCACTACGCTTTCCGGAATATCATTATTTATACTTTTAACTTGAACAAGAACACGCGGAGGAAGTTCATCTTTGTAAGCTATAATATCAATTCCATTATCTCCACCATGCTTGGATACTTTAGTTCTGTAACCCATGGCTTCAAGAAGATTTGCAACAAAATCTTCTAATGGATAACCTTTATAATTCTTGTAAAGAGTCTTCAAAATATAGTCTTTTGTACTCAGATCTATTTCTTCGGCGGTTGCTGCTATCGTTTCATCCTCTGTTGCTTCCTTATCTATGATGATTTTGAAGTCTTTATCCAAAGCAGAAAGAAACTCCTCAGCATAGTTTCTAACTGAGAAAAAAGTCAATGCTGATCCTATTTCATATAAAGCACCCTGTGAAAAAGATGTTCTCGGAATATGTTTCAGCCACTTTACATTACGCTTCTGAACATAATCATGTTCATCGGCATCATGTCTGTATTCACTGGTTATCTGACCTATGTTCACATCACGATTTGATTTTGAAGGGTACACAACATAATCTCCGGTTTTTGCTTCATGTACAAAACGATAGAGCATTCCGGCGCAAGTTGGAATACTTCCTTTTTTAGCTTCTTTGTATATTTCGGCATATTTTTCCTTAAAAGCTTCTCTGTCATTCTTTATTAACGATAAATCGCCCATTTCATGCCAGCCGATAGCTATAACATTTTCTTTAAGAAAAAGATTGTCATCATAAGTATGAATGCCCCATACTCTGATTTCGTCAGACATATTATTCCCTCCAATCACATATCAGCATTATCCGCCCACAGCTCACACTGCTGCATAACAGTAGCCACCGCATCGTCCATACCCTCCGGCGGATAGCGATGACTTTTCAGAAGTTTCTTTATCATCATTCGCATTCTGGCTCTTGCACTCTCACGCTTCTGCCAGTCTATCGTGCGATTGCGGCGGAGTGTGTCTGCAAGCTCTTTTGTAATAGCGATAAGCTCCTCGTTCTCATAAAAGTCTTTTATCGCCTGTGGCTTGGTGAGAGCATCATAGAATGCAAGCTCATCGGCGGTCAGGCCAAGTTCTTCGCCTGCTTCTTTGGCTTCCCTGATCTGATTGGCAAGATTGAGCATTTCCTGGATGACCTGCTCATTGGTGAGCATACCGTTCAGATAACGGTTCATCACATTCTGCATTATCTCGCTGAACTTGTCCGATTTTACAAGGTTTGTCCTCTTGTAAATATGCACCTGCTCAGCGATCAATCGTTTCAGCAGCTCGACAGCAAGGTTCTTTTCCTTCATCTTAGAGATCTCCTCCAAGAATTTCGGATCAAACAACGAGAAGTCCTGTTCCTTATCTGAGAAAAGGTTGATAACACCGTCGCTCTTGATGCTCTGTTTCAGGAGTTCGTTTATCTTTGCGTTGATCTCCGGCAGAGACAGCTTCTTTCCGCCGCCCTGATTGAGAATACGCATCAGCAGTACACGGACGGCTTCAAAGAAGGCGGCTTCGTCACGCTCTGATTCCTCTGCAATAGATGAACACAACGACAGGGCCTGCTTCAAAAGCAGAGCTTCCTTGGTATAGCATTCCCTGTCTCTTTCCCTGCTTCTGTCCATAAGGAAGTTGACCGCACCCGTTATCGTTCTTCCTGCGGTCAGCTCGTTGCCGCCGAAGAAATCGGAATAATCATATTCATGCAGCAGCTCACGGCAGATGGTTAGCTTCTCCTGGAACTTGGGATATGCGACCTTTGCGATATCGGTGTTGCCGTAGTTCTTCTTGTCACGAACGGTATAATCGTTCATAGCCTGCTTCAATGCACCTGCAATGCCGACATAATCAACTACCAAACCGCCTTCTTTGTCACGGAACACTCTGTTGACACGGGCGATAGCCTGCATCAGATTGTATCCCATCATCGGCTTATAGACATACATCGTCGCAAGGGACGGAACATCAAAGCCTGTCAGCCACATATCAACAACGATAGCGATTTTCAGCGGACTGTCATTATCCTTGAATTTTGTGGCAAGTTCCTCTTTATGGCGCTTGTTGCCGATGATACCGTGCCATTCCTCTGGGTCTTTGTTAGAAGCCGTCATGACCACGGCAACCTTTTCTTCCCAGCCCGGACGAATTTCAAGAATACGCTTGTATATCTTCATAGCGATAGCACGGGAGTAGGCAACGATCATCGCCTTACCTGTCAGCAGGTTCTCACGATAGTTCTCATAATGATCGAGAATATCGTCAACAAGCGATTTTATTGTATCATCGTGACCGAGGATAGCTTCCATCTGTCCAAGCTCACGCTTGCTTTTCTCTATCACATCGGGATCAGCATTCATTGCCATGATATCATATTCGGTATCTATCAGTTTCAGAGTGCTTTCATCGAGTTTCAGCTTCATGACACGGCTTTCATAGTAAACAGGACGAGTAGCACCGTCCTCAACAGCCTGCGTCATATCGTAAATGTCAATATAGTCACCGAAAACCTCACGGGTGTTCCTGTCCTCTCTGGATATAGGAGTGCCCGTAAAGCCGATATATGTAGCATTTGGGAGCGTATCACGGATAATTCGAGCCGTACCGATGACCTTACGGGCAACAAGCTCGCCGTCCTCATTCTTAGTCATCTTGATCTTTTCGGTCAGACCGTACTGACCTCTATGGGCTTCATCAGCCATGACGATGATATTTCTGCGCTCGGACAGCGGTTCGCCCGATTCCTCAAACTTCTGCATAGTTGTAAAGATAATACCGTTTGCCTTGCGACCGTCAAGCAAAGTTTTCAAATGCTCACGGCTCTCTGCGTGGACAGGCTCTTGACGGAGAAACGCCTTGCACTTTGCAAACTGCGAATAGAGCTGATCGTCAAGATCATTTCTGTCCGTGATAACAACGATAGTCGGGCTTTCGAGGGCAGATTGGAGCAAATGCGCATAGAACACCATAGACAGCGACTTGCCTGAACCCTGCGTATGCCAGAACACACCGCCCTTACCGTCGGTTACAGTAGCTTTCTTGGTGGATTCAATAGCCTTGCGAACGGCAAAATACTGATGATAGCCTGCAAGTATCTTATAGCTTGTCAGCCCCTCATTGGAGAACAGGATAAAGTTTTTCAGAATATCGAGCAGACGGTCTTTCGTGAAGATACCCTCAAAGAACGTGTCAAACTGGGCAAACTGCGTATTTTCGTAGCTGCCGTCCTTTGTTTTCCACTCCATATAGCGATCTTCGCCCGAAGTGATAGTACCTGCACGGTTCTCCGAGAGGTCACTCATCACGCAGATAGCATTATAGATGAACATAGACGGAATGGAGTGCATATAGTTCCTGATCTGCGTGTAGGCTTCGGAAGCGTCCGTTTCCTCACGGGAGGGTGATTTCAGCTCCATAAGCACCACGGGCAGACCGTTGATGAACAGCAGAACATCGGGGCGCTTCTCGTCATTCTCGATGAAAGTCCACTGATTTGCCACGATAAAGGAGTTATTGTCCGTGTTCGCGTAGTCAACAAGATAGCATATCGCAGAACGCTCCTCGCCTTTGTCGGTGTAACGGACTTCAATGCCGTTTTGCAGATAGTCCATGAACACAGAGTTTTTCTGCACCAGCTCGCCGTTTTCAAAATTCTGGAGCTTAAAAAGCGCATCGCTGATCGCATCATCGGGGAGCGTGGGATTGAGCCGATAGAGTGCTGCCGTAAGCTCGTCCATATACAGCGGAATCCTATAGTCACGGTCGATGTCCGGGCCGTAGGCATGGGTGTAGCCCATTTCCTCGAATAGCTGTATAATAGCGTTTTCGTATTTTTCTTCGGTGTAAGGCATATTCTATCAGCTCCTTTGAGAGATCAACCAAAAGGCTATCTCAACTTGTAAATGCAGATACCAATCGTTCAAGTGATAGTCAAATTCTACTACATTATCGAAATATGGCTCGATTATCTTTAACTGTATTCTTGCCCATTCAGAGTTAGTTGTTGTGTATCGGTGATCTATTTCTCTTGCTATATCCATTAAATCTTCCTCGTCAGCACCATTCATACGGGCATCTGAGATGATACTTAACATAGTATCTATGCGTTCATTGCAGAAAGGCTCTCCACCGCTTTCAGCAAGTTTGATTGCTTCATCAAATGATAATCTCCAAAAATCTTCTTGAAGATATCCTAACTTTTCAAGTGCATAGCCACTTTTTACAAACCTTGTATCGTATGATATAGGTTCTTCCTCAAAATAGTAGTCAATGCCCATTTGCTGTAAATGCTGATGAACAGAAGATATTCCTGTTTTGAGTGTTTCCTGATATGCAAGCAGTTTTTCTTGCATTTCGTCATTTTCAAAATGCGCCTTTATAATGCAAATCCATTCTTTGGTCTTATCGGCATGATTTTCTCCACAACGCTCAGTAATGGCAGTTTGCAGGCTATTAAGGTATGAAACATAATCGGTAAAGTTTTCTGGTTTAGGGATAGGCTTCTTCTTGAAATTATCAATAAGCTCCTGATTATAATCGGTTATAGCTTTTATGATCTGATTTATATGCTGATACCTTTTCTGAACATAAGCAATAAGCTCTTTAACATGGATAGGTACATATTTGCTGTACTTCAAGTCATTACGATACACCGTAACAACAAAGTCAGCATTTTCTAAATCGGGATAAACATTCGGAAAGCGAGTGAGCATAGAACTTTTGCCTGAAAGAATATACGGACACCATTCCGCTTGATTACCTTGATATTCCTTATGTCGGCTTGTTTCAACAGGATGAACGGAGCATAATGAGCGCAGATATGTAAAATACTTTTCATCATTACCGTCGTTGTTCAGACCAGCCTGATGAAAAACAGAGGTATCATTCTTATTAGCACCTTTATAAAGCGGCACTACCTTATAAACCTTGCCTATAATAGTAATACATTCAATAAGGCTTTGGGTATAGTTGAGAAAATCACAAAGCCCGAATTGTCCCTCTATTTCGATATTATTGCAATGCTTTACCAAATCGTTGATACGATCGAGTGTTGCACAGATGCAATTATAAGCTCCTGCTGTTTCATTTCCACTGTTCGGGGACTTAAAATCAGCAGTTTTCTCATAAGTAAAGTTATGGTGTTCATTAATTTTTTCACGCAACTTCACGCAAAGCTGCGGATCAAGCTGTATCTTCACAATATCCCTCCTAACATAAATGAAAATTTACATCAGCTTATAGCAGCATACTATGCTGAAATATTCAAGGACTGCGAATATTCAGCAACAATCAGCGACTATGCTGACAAAGTATTTAGTGGCGGTACTCCGACCACATCAAATGAAACCTATTGGAACGGCGAGTTTAATTGGCTTTCTTCGGGTGAAACATCTCAACCGTTTATTGTTAGAACAGAAAAAACAATAACTCAGGAGGGCGTTGACAATTCTTCTACTCGGTTAGCTTCAAAGTATAACACTGTAATAGCATCTGCTGGTCAAGGACATACAAGAGGACAAACTTCATTGCTGCTTACAGATTCGTATGTTAATCAGTCTATCATAGTGATTGATTCCGAAAAAATCTATATGCCTTTTATTTTTTGGAATCTCTGCGGAAGATATGAGGAATTGAGAGTGATCTCTAATTCAAACAGCATAAGAGGAAGTCTTACAACTAAAATGATCTCGTCGTTCTCCGCACCGAAAGCGGATATTGCATTGATAAGCAAGTTTTCTGATTTAGCTTGGTCTGCCATTTATGAAATCGAGAAAAACAGCAATGAAATAGTTAGATTAACTGCTCTCCGTAACACACTCCTGCCGAAGCTGATGAACGGTGAAATTGATGTGTCCGAGGTCAAGATTTAGGCGGCGTGCAAGCGTAAATTTTCATTTATCGCAGTATTCAACTTGATTTTCTCATCTATTACCGAAAGAGTATCTACCAAAAGGTCTTGTTGTTCTCGTGAGGGAAGTAATATCGGCATATTAGCATAAGTCTGGGCGTTAATATTACCTCTTGTGCTGCCCGTATTAAACGAATGAACCCAACCTCTGTATTCTTGCGATAAGCAATAATACTTTATAAAGCGAGGATTAACCTTTGTGCTATCAATGCTGAATTTGATTAGGAATCCTGCATAGACAAATTCGCCGTCTGTGCCGTCATAGAAATAGCTTCTTCCTGTGCTGCCACCAGTTCGCGCAAATACAATATCATTTGGCTTTAACAGATACTGCTCTGCTTTTTCATCACTAACAGACATAAGACCAGATTTGTTTAATGTTCCATCATCATTTATATCCGTAATTCTTAAATAAGTAAACAGCTCATCACTATATGGAACAGCAGAAGCGGCTATTCCATAGCTACCCTTACCATTAACAGATAACTCTCCGAGATTTGTTTTCTGAAATTCCACAGTATCACCGTCCTATCCAATATATTTCCTATGCGCCAGCTTCACATTGCTTTGCTTCACCATCGCATATTGTAGTGTAGTATCTATTCTTTGATGACCGAGCAATCTTTGAAGCTGCTCGATCGGCATACCCTTGTCGATAGCCATAGTCGCAAGCGTTCGCCTGAATTTGTGAGGGTGAACTTTGCTTATACCGAGTTTTCGCCCCATTTCACGCAACCGCAGCTCTATCGCACCTATCGTCAACCTTTTATGGGGAGATCGGAGCGACACGAACAAAGCAGGATCGCTGTCCGTCCGTGAAGCAAGATAGCTCTGCAAATGGAGCTTTGTACGGGCATCGAAATACACCATGCGTTCTTTGTCACCCTTACCGACCACTATGCACTCTCGCTCGTTAAAATCAATGTCGCTGCGGTTCAGCAAGACCATTTCGCCGACACGCATCCCCGTTGAGGCGAGCATATCGATCATAGCCAGGTCACGCAATTCTACACAGTTATCGCGCATGAGCTCCAGATTCTCATCGGTGTAGGTCTCCTTGATCGTCTTGCTGGACTTGACCTTATGGATGCGGCGTACCGGGCTTTTGATTATGTAATCCTCGTCCTCCAGCCATGAAAAGAAGCTTGACAGAATACGGCGGATATTATCCATCGTGACCTTGCTTGAATGCTTTTCAGCCTGATAATCAGTCAGATAGGAGCGCAGATCGTCCGTTGTGATATGCTTGACATCCTTGTTGATGCTATCCAAAGTGGTCGTGATAGTTTTGTTATAATAATTCAGCGACTTCTCCGAGCAGCCTTCGATACGTTTGGCGGCGAGGAAATCGTCAAGCAGCGATTTGTAGTCATCATTATTCTTATTTTGCGCAGCCTCGGTGATTTCAAAGCTATCAAGCACCTGTTCAAGAACCGCCCGCAGTTCTATCAACTGAGAATTGTCCAGACGTTTCAGCATACGCTGCTCGATCTCGGTGATTAGTTTGGTTTTCATAGTTGGTACTCCTTTCAAAGTACCAACATCCTACAACCATATCAAGTGATATATATTTACGATAAATTGTTTTCTCTTTCTTTCTCGATTTCTTCTATTATTTCAATTACATCACTAAAGAAACAACAATCTTTGTTATAATCATCATGAGAAAGAACCACCATGAATAAAAGAACTATAATAAGAAATGCGCCTGATAATATGTTTAAGTCCATTTTAACAAAGCTAATCAATGTTGTATACGCAAAAAGAATAATTGCAACATAAACTTGATTCGTATTATTTTCAGTTCTTTTTTTGTTGATTATGAAGTGCTTGAAATTTGTTGTTTTTTCACTATCATCTAACCTTTCAAGCAAAGGTTTCATATAGTGTTTCCAATCGAGATAGTATTTGAATTTTTTACTTTTGTTTTTGCAAAGCTTTTTATACTCATTCAGTTCTTTTTGAATGTTTATTATTTCAAAATACGGTTGCTTATTTTTTGACATATATAGTCTCCCATAAATAGGTGAAAAATATAGTGTTATTATATCGAAGTGTTAATACGATCAATGTCCGTTTTGATTTTTCGACAGCTGCTATCAAAATCTTCAGGGAACATGGTAGAATCATTTATTCCTAAGATATCCAATTCGTTTTGTATTGTATCCTTATATTTTTCCTCTATGATAATTTGATCTATTACAATTTCTTTGTCGTTCTTATCAATAGGAGAAATCTGAAAAATGAATCTTCCATCTTCAACATCGTTTGGAAAAAAGAAATAACTACCATTTTGCAATTTTTGTCTTGTGGTCATATAAGAAGCAGTAATATAAAATGGTTTATGAATAGTGTTGTAAATTCTTTCGTAATTTGTCGAATGCATATTAACTGTTGGTTTTTCAGGTAATCCTTGTTCATTCAAAAAAGTATTTATATCATATGAATTGACAAAGAAATCCATCTTGAAAGAATTTGCTAAAACATTCAGTTCTTCTACATCTAAAGAACTCTCATTTAATTTGTTGAATACTATTATTTCAGCGTCATTTTCTTGGTTTTTCACCGCAAAATAAAGGGCGACAAGCGGACTGGAAGTAACATCCAATAAGCGAGTTGGAAACCCATAGTGTTGAAGAAGTGCCAACAGGTTGATAGGAGACAACGTAGAATTAAATCTTTCCGGGAAAAACAACTGCGGCGTTTCTATGTATTTACGTTCAAAACGCAAACTATCATTCCGATTAACTGAAGGATTAAGTTCAAATTCTTTGTTAGAATGCCCCCTAAACACATATCTACCATTTAAATATAATTTGTTTTCCAAGTATCTTATAAACTGTGATACAGTTGTTATTGTCATTATTTTCACTTCCTTCTATTATAAATGAAAATTTACGCTTACAAGCTGCCTAAATCTTGACCGCCGACACGTCAATCTCGCCGTTCATCAGCTTCGGAAGGAGCGTGTCACGGAGGACAGCAAGACGCTTATTCTCTTGATGATTAGCGGATACCAGTGCGTACATACCATTGATTTTATCAGTTATATCAAGCATTTCTGTTTCATCAGCACAGGGTATCAGACAAGTGCCAATATCAGACGGCTTTACAGACGGGAAAGTAGATGTGCTTTGCTCTGCTAACTGTTGCATTTTTTCGATGAAATCTGGACTTGTAAGAAAATGATAGATATATGGACTGCTTATGTAATCATACTTGCTTCGTATCACAGCAAAACCTGTTGAAGCTAACATATTATCTAAAGGATTGCTTATTATTCCAAAATGAAGCTGATTAGGTCTTACGGTAGAATATACTATATCGTTGGCTTTTACTATTCTTCTTGCTCTGCTTGGGAGCTTTTCAGTATCAGGATTTATTAGCTGTAGATCAGACATAACTCCATTAGTGATACTGCTTGTATCGAGGTAATTCACAAAAACCCATTTATCTTTCAGGGAGTATGTATCAGGGTTAATCTCGGCTACTTCAGTTAAGGGTCGCATAGTAATGCAGTCCAAATGCTCTGCTACCCACTTATCAAATAACGCCTGCGCCTGCTGCTCTAAATTTTCATTTATCGCAGTATTTAGATGTATTTTTTTAGAGATAGCATCAGCTATTCTTACTATTTCATGCCTTGTTTCTGGATTTGGATATGAGATTTCAAGGTTTTTTATCATATCCATATCAAATTTCCCGGCTCCAATTGTTGTTACACCGACCATAGCACTTAATGTCCTTGATTGGGATAACAGCCAATAAAAAATATATTTATTCTCTATTTCCGAACACGATGTAATACATTTTACATCTTGATTAAAGGCAACAGCTTTTTCAACTAAACATACTGGAATGCCATTAAAAAGTCCGCTACCCCTTATCAGGAATAAAATAGAACCTTCTGGAGCAAGACGACTTCCGTTTTTTAGTCCTTCTTCGGTTATCATCAAATCAGATGTACTTATTCTCTCCGTTTTCATAGTCTTTGCACTAATCCACGGAATAGAACCGTTCCAGTATTCTTCTTTCTTCTTGCTGGGCGTTCCACCTGATGTAAATGTAACTAAATCTCCAAGTTTTGAAGTTTTCCACTCAGATGTCATACCCAATCGCCCCCAGCTTCTCCCTGATCTCGTTTTCAAGCTCATGGGACTTCTTGAACATCTCCGACAGCTCCAAAGTCAGGCGCTTCATCTTTTCATCGAACGGCTCGCCGTCATCTTCCTGCTCCTCAATGCCGACATAGCGTCCCGGCGTAAGGATATAGTCCTGTGCAGCGATAGCCTGAATGTCAGCCACCGCACAGAAGCCCTTGACTTCCTCTAATGTGCCGTCCTGAAATTCCTTGAATGTGTCAGCGAGCTTTTGAATGTCCTCGTCCGTGAAATCACGGTGCTTGCGGTCAACCATATAACCCATTTTACGGGCATCAATGAACAGCGTTTTGCCTTTCTGCTGCTTGTTTTTACTGATGAACCACAGCGTCACGGGAATAGTGACGGAGTAGAAAAGCTGTGTCGGCATCGCCACGATACCTTCAACCAAGTCAGCTTCAATGATATTCTTGCGAATATCGCCCTCACCGCTTGACTGCGTAGACAATGCGCCGTTCGCAAGCACCAGACCGATCTTGCCGTTCGGTGCAAGGTGGTGTATCATGTGCTGAATCCACGCATAGTTAGCATTTCCGGCAGGCGGCACACCGTATTTCCAGCGAACATCGTCTTTGAGCTTGTCCTGCCCCCAGTTGGAGAGGTTGAAGGGCGGATTAGCCATAATGAAATCAGCCTTTAAGGTCTTATGCAGATCGTTGAAAAACGTGTCAGCGTGATACTGTCCGAAATCCGCATCAATACCACGAATAGCCATATTCATCTTAGCCATTTTCCAGGTATCGGCGTTGGACTCCTGTCCGTAAACAGAGATATTGCCCCTGTTGCCGCTGTGCGCCTGAATGAATTTCGCACTCTGCACGAACATACCGCCCGAACCGCAGCAAGGATCGTATACACGGCAGTTCTCAAACGGACGAAGTATCTCAACAAGAGTACGCACCACGCTCGACGGAGTATAGAACTCACCGCCCTTGACACCCTCATAGGCGGCAAACTGGGCGATACAGTATTCATAGGTGCGACCGAGCAAGTCCTTACTGTCCTCCGTGTCGGTCATATCCATATTGGTGAACAGGTCAACAACATCACCGAGAACACGCTTGTCCAAGTCAGGGCTTGCGTAGTTTTTCGGCAGGACATTCTTCAAGGTCTTGTTTTCGTCCTCGATAGCCCTCATAGCATCATCAATGACAGAGCCGATCTCAGGCGTGTGAGCCGCAGCGGACACCACCGACCACCGAGCCTTTTCAGGCACGAAGAAGATATTGTCCATAAGGTATGCGTCAGGTTCGTCCTCAAAGCCGTCACCCTCAGCCACAAGCTCGTTGTAACGCTTCTCAAAAGCACTTGAAATGTACCGCAGGAAGATAAGACCCACGATAACTTTTCTGTATTCGGCAGCCGGAATATGCCCCCACAAAACGCAGGCAGCATCCCAGATCTGTTTTTCAAAGCCAATATTGGCGGTGTTCTTTTCAGCCATGATAAAATACCTCTCTTTGCTAATAGTTACTTGTAGATATTATACCACATATTTGCACAAAAATCAACATCTTTTGTGCAAATATTTATCATCAACTGTCCATCTGATTGGACAGAAGCTACATTGAACCTACTCAAACGATTAAATCTATTCTTTATTTCAATCAATAAAGATAATCCCCCGAACCTTACGATCCGGGGGACGTTATCATATCCTGTTAATCCTCTCTCTGAGCTGAGCGGCAATAGCCTCCGCTCTTTCACGGTCAATGAACTTGCTGACCTCTGCATCCGCAAGGATGTCTATGATCTCATCCTCAATGCCGTCGAGCTTCGATTTGTCAAACCAATCGAGAGATGTCACAAGCTTCAGCTGTTCGCCGTGGGTCTTCTTGAAGGGCTTGCATTCAATATCCGCCGTCAAGATCTGATTGGTCAGCTTGTTGTACCACAGCGACGAGCCATTATCGAAGAGCGGCGCTGCGCCGAGCCATTCGAGCGTCTCGGGATCACGGAGAAGGCCGAAGTTTCCGAAGTGCCTGTCCTCATTCGCAATAATATAATCGAACACGATCATCCTGTCAAGTACCGGGACGGCATCAATTCCAAGCTCCTTGCACACGTTCACAAAGTGCAGATAGGCGTTTTCATTATTAGCTTTCAGCCTGATCTGCATTATCCTTGCCGCGCTGACAAGCTCGCTGTTCTTCGTTACATAGTTCTCGCATACGCTGTACGGCTTGCCGTCTATCCAAGTCAGTGTGTACGGAATGTGGTCAATACCGAGCCTGTCGAGTATCCTCGACGCGATCACCTCATTGACTGGCTGCTGTCTGTACGGTGCAGAGCCGGATTTCAAGAGGCAGCGCTTTCCGTCAATTATCTTCCAGCGCTTCTGCAGATTGCCGTCCGAAGTGTTATCGGGGGAGGAGTAATCGAAATTGATGCTCCGACTTGCGTGACCGAAGAGCACATCGCCGATATCGTCGGAAAAGTCGTTATCAAAAAAGTTAACTCTCTCCCAGGTCATATCGCTGTTTTCAGGTTTTACCCAATAATGATCGGACAAGCTGAGTCCGAGGCACTTGGTCAGTAATATCTGAGTATTATAGACCTCCAGCGTCTCGAGTGCTTCGTTGATACCCATTCTGCTTGCAGGGATAGAGCGCCCTGTCCACCATTTATTAAGTGCCGCACTAATCGATCCATTATTCGCTACACCGACGGGCAGGTGGTTTTCATTAGTTATTCTTCCGATATTTAAGATAACACCAACATCTTCTTCAATCTCTATTTCGGCTACATCAATGTTGTTATGCATCAAAGTGTATTTCAAGACGCTCACCTCTTTTCTTGTTCGTATTTTACCACAACGCTCCCCAAAAATCAAGTGCATATCACACAGAATAACCGCTCATTTAATATCCTGAACGTTCCAAACAGCACTCTGATATTATCTTTCACATCTCCCTGTTACAGATCTCCGCATAGACATTCTCCGGTATCATAGGCGAGCATATTTCCGCCAGCAGATCATCGTCTATCCGACCGGTCTCTGCATACTGCTTTCCTGCCATTCTGACAAGTGCAAGCCTCGGTCCTGTCACCTCTGCCGCTTCGGGAGCACTGAACATCGGGTTTTCCGGCACCGTGATTATTGTATGACCGTTCGGGAACATCAGCTTGAACTGAGCCACGGCAGGCTCGAAATTCTGCTTGCTGTTTGGAAATCCGCATCCGCAGATCATCACATATCTCAGGTGCTCATAGTCCGCCTGACCGACATGAACAAATCTGTCGCCCTGTTTCTTCATCGCCATGCTTGAAAGCGGCATTGTGCGGTCGATAAATGCCTTTAGCGGTGCAGGCATCCCATAGGCGTAGAGCGGATAACTGAACAGCAGGATGTCGCTCTCCAGTACCTCGCTCAACAGCTCTTTCATATCGTCATTATGTATACACTCCCCGCCGTTGCGCTTGCAGATGAAACAGCCTGTGCAGAACTCAATATGCCTGTCGATGATAATAACGATGTTGACCTCCTGCGGTGCGGCGTCTTTCATACCGTCGAGGAACGCACGAGTGATATGCATTGTATCGCTTTTTTCACGCTTGGGGCTGCCGTTGAGGACAAGTATTTTCATTTTGACCATTCTCCTTCCGGAACATAATATTGATCATACTGCTTATACCTTCATTATAAACCCGGGCGCAGATAGCGTCAATCCACGCTCCGTAGAGTAGCTATGTTTAACAGTCAAAGCAAAGATCCCCGCAGCCGGAACTGCGGGGACTTCTTGTTCTGCGGGAGAAACGGTCAGTGACCTTTGTGCTTCTCCCTGCGTTTTTGCTGTCTGAGTTCAAACTGACGCTGCTTTTCCTCGCCGCGCTGCTCTTTGGTGAGCTGACGGCGCTCGGTCTTGTTTTGCTCCTGCATCAGTTTCAGCGCTTGCTGCGACTTGGTACCGATGCCTTTGTTGGCAAGCTCTTTTCGCGCATTGCGCTGTCGCCGCTTCGGATTGTCGGCAGTCTGCTTCGTTTTTACTTTGACAGCAGGACTGAACTTCAACTCACAGTAATGCTTCTGAATGAATTCCCAGACTTCGTTGTCCTTCGGCTCGGCACCGAAGGTGACCTTTGCGGCTGAGAGTCTGCCGTTTTCGGTCAGCTCAAATACTCCCACCCAGAAAGGTTCGTCGAAAAACACCGTCAGCATACCCTTCGTCTTGTCCATATCGTTCCCTCCTAAGAAATGCTACGGACAAAGAACGGACGACCCGGAGGGGAGGGTTACTTACCCTGTGAAACAGGACGGCCGGGCTACCTACCGGCTCTGGCATACCAAAAGGCACACGTTGCGTTTTTATCTTTGTCATTGATGATTATAGCACATCTGCACCGAGGGGTCAAGGCTAAACAGATCCGGATGTTTCAAAACGCATAATTTGCACTTTTTGGGAGATATATCACCGCAATAATGCCAATAGTAAGTTGCGAAAATAGTTATCACTGATCGAGACCCTATTCTTTCAATTTGCGAAGAATAGGGCTTTTATATTTCTTTGAAATTTAATCTTGCGAGTAGAGGTCGCCCTTTGAACGGTTCTGCAATTTAGATAATCACGCACAAACAATATATTTTTATACAAAACGCGCTAAATATAGTGGGCGTTTATGCATAATTATACAATATATAGATAATGGTTTTTTATTATATAACAATCGCCCTTTTTTATTTTATTTCTTGCGAGTAGAAGTCGCCCTTTGAGCCAATTTCCTGCGAGTAGAAGTCGCCCTTTGAACCCATTTCCTGCGAGTAGAGGTCGCCCTTTGAGCCTACTTCCTGCGAGCAGAGGTAGCCCTTTGAACCTACTTCCTGCGAGTAGAGGTAGCTCTTTGAACGGTTATACAAGTTAAAAAATTACGCACAAACAATCAATTTATATGCAAAGCGTACTAAATATAGTGGGCGTTTATGTGCAATTATACAAAATGAAGGTGAAAGGTTTTATACTATAAAACAAACGCTCTTTTTTATATTTAGTTTTGCGAGTAGAGGTAGCCCTTTGAACCTACTTCCTGCGAGTAGAGGTCGCCCTTTGAGCCCATTTCCTGCCAGTAGAGGTCGCCCTTTGAGCCCATTTTCTGCGAGTAGAGGTCGCCCTTTGAGCCCATTTCCTGCGAGCAGAGGTCGCCCTTTGAGCCCATTTCCTGCGAGTAGAGGTCGCCCTTTGAACGGTTCTGCAATTTAGATAATCACGCACAAACAATATATTTATATACAAAACGCACTAAATATAGTGGGCGTTTATGTGTAATTATACAAAATAAAGGTAATGGTTTTATATTATATAACAATCGCCCTTTTTTATTTTATTTCTTGCGAGTAGAAGTCGCCCTTTGAACTCATTTTCTGCGAGAAGAGGTCGCCCTGTTGCGAGTATAACTACACCTAAATGCGGATAGAACTACACCTAAATACGGATAGAACTACACCCAAATGCGGATAGAACTACACCTAAATACGGATAGAACTACACCCAAATGCGGATAGAACTACACCTAAATGCGGATAGAACTACACCTGATCGCGGATTTTACTACACCTGACTGCGGATTTTACTACACCTGATCGCGGATTTTACTACACCTGACTGCGGATTTTACTACACCTGACTGCGGATTTTACTACACCTAAATGCGGATAGAACTACACCCAAATGCGGATAGAGCTACACCCAAATGCGGATAGAACTACACCCAAATGCGGATAGAGCTACACCCAAATGCGGATAGAGCTACACCCAAATGCGGATAGAACTACACCCAAATGCGGATAGAGCTACACCCAAATGCGGATAGAGCTACACCTAAATGCGGATAGAGCTACACCCAAATGCGGATAGAGCTACACCCAAATGCGGATAGAACTACACCTGATTGCGGATTTTACTACACCCAAATGCGGATAGAGCTACACCTAAATGCGGATAGAGCTACACCCAAATGCGGATAGAACTACACCTGATTGCGGATTTTACTACACCCAAATGCGGATAGAACTACACCTGATCGCGGATTTTCTACACCTGACTGCGGATTTTACTACACCTGATCGCGGATTTTACTACACCTGATCGCGGATTTTACTACACCTGACTGCGGATTTTACTACACCTGACTGCGGATTTTACTACACCTAAATGCGGATAGAACTACACCCAAATGCGGATAGAACTACACCTGATTTATGACTGAAAAACAGTAGATACCTGACCGAAAAACAGTAGCGGTCTGTCTGAAAAACAGTAGGGGTCTGAGTGAAAAACACTACGGGTCTGACTGAAAAACAGTAGGGGTCTGACTGAAAAACAGTAGCGGTCTGCGTGAAAAACGGTAGCGGTCTGCGTGAAAAACGGTAGCGGTCTGCGTGAAAAACAGTAGCGGTCTGCGTGAAAAACAGTAGCGGTCTGCGTGAAAAACAGTAGCGGTCTGCGTGAAAAACAGTAGCGGTCTGCGTGAAAAAC
>Ga0310786_10001776_pt1 | contig 34366 bp, 14 predicted proteins | sample AusTroGonzalo_MG_FD_203881 | JGI IMG/M metagenome (GOLD analysis project Ga0310786, IMG submission 203881) | Bovine rumen microbial communities from tropical cattle in Woodstock, Queensland, Australia - Gonzalo_03 (v2) (version 2) | ecosystem: Host-associated > Mammals > Digestive system >... | reverse complement strand
CCGCCGGAGCTTCCTTGTCGATGTTACCGACCTCGAAGCTCGTGACCTCGGAGACATTGCCCGCAGCATCCGTGCCGCGGAAGAAGACTGTGTCGTTCTGCGCGAACGGAATGGCTTCCGTGTAGGCCTGCCAGTTTTCGCTGTCCAGGCTGTATTCCCTGACCACGGAATCCTCGCTGAACACCGCGGAAACCAGCACGTTGCCGTTTGTGGTGGTCGTAATGTCGGCGGACGCGACCGGAGCCGCCGGAGCTTCCTTGTCGATGTTTGTGACAGCATACTCCGTAACTTTGGAGACATTGCCCGCGGCATCGGCGCTGCGGAAGAAGACGGAACCATTGATGATGATAATCACGCCGCCTTCATCATACGCCTGCCAGTTTTCGCCGTCAAGGCTGTATTCCTTGACCACGGAATCTTCGCTGAACACTGCGGAAACCAGCACGTTGCCGTTTGTGGTGGTCGTAATGTCGGCGGACGCGACCGGAGCCGCCGGAGCTTCCTTGTCGATGTTCGTGACCTCGAAGATCGTGACCTCGGAAGTATTGCCCGCCGCATCCGTACTGCGGAAGTAAACGGTGCCGTTTTTCGAGACCTCGATGCTTCCGGTATAGGTGAACCAGTCGGTTCCGTTCAGGCTGTATTCGTTGGAAACAGAGTTCTCGTTGAAGACCGCACTGACATGGACCGCGGCATTCGTCGGGACCGTGACATCGACTGTGGCGACCGGTTTGTCCGGAGCGACTCTGCTGATGTTGGAGACGGTATAGCTCTCAACTTCGGAAACATTGCCCGCGGCGTCTTTGCTGCGGAAGAAGACTGTACCGTTCTCCATGAACTGGATCGCTTCCGTGTATGCCTTCCATGTTTCGCCGTCCAGCGAGTATTCCCTGACCACGGAATCGGCGCTGAACTCCGCGGAAACAAAGACATCGCCGTTCGTAACAGCGGTAACATCCGCTGTTGCCGTCGGTTTGAGCGGGGCTTCCTTGTCGATGTTCGTGACCTCGAAGTCCGTGACTTCGGACACGTTGCCCGCCGCATCCGTGCCGCGGAAGAAGACCGTGCCGTTCTTCGTGACCTTGACAGGTTCCGTGTACGCCAGCCAGTTTTCGCCGTCCAGCGAGTATTCCTTCGTGACGGAATCCTCGCTGAACTCCGCGGAAACAAGGACATCGCCGTTTGTAAGCGCAGTCACATCCGCCGATGCTGCAGGCTTCGCCGGCGGGATGTTATCCGTTCCGGCTTGCACGTTGCTGATGGAGACGCTGTAGGAATCGACCTGGTTCCGGGCGAGATCGGCACTGCCTTCCACAAAGAGATAATTCATGGACTGGACGGTCATCGTGTAAACGCCGTTGGCGTACTTCGCGGTCTGGATCACGTTGTTGTTCGCATCGTGTTCTTCCACCGTCATGCCCGCCGCGCCTTCCACAACGACCTGATACGTTTCGGTATAGACGTTTCCGATCTGGTACAGGTCGGAATCGCCCTGATACGTGAGCAGGCCGGAATAGTAACCGGCAGCCAGCGTGTTCGCCTTGGCGATGGAGCCGTTGCCGTTGGCATTCTTCTCGTTGACCTTGCTCTGTGCGTAATCCAAATGGTCGACGCCAGTCATCCAGTCCGCTTCAAAGGACAGCGTAATCGTGCAGTTTTCATCGGACTGGAGCAGGATGTAGTAATCTCCGACGGGGAGATCCGCGAAGGACACGCCATTCGTGCCTCCGGCAACAAGTGTTCCGTCCTCGGAGAGAACGGATACCTTGACGTCGGTTCCGATGTCGTTCGTGACCACGAAGCCGCCGGTGGACGTTGTCCCGGACGTAATGGCGATGCCGAAGTAGCTTTCATTGAAGAGATCGATGCCATCGTAGACCGCTCCCCGGCCGGAGAAGCATCCGAGGCTCTTGAAGGCCACGAGACCGTCATCCCCAAGATCGGCGATGCTGGAGACACTGAAGCTGGCCGCCTTGAACGAAGCATTCGGGGACAGCTGCTTCTGATATGCCGTCGCCAGGTCGTACAGCAATCCGGCCCAGGACTGGATGTTTTCGGCGTAATAGCTGTCGAGATACAGCTGGATGAACGTATTGACCGTTTCGTTTGTATACAGGCGGCTCAAATACTTCTGGACTGTGAGGATCGGGTTGAAGGTCGCAATGCCGTACCCTTTGTTGGCCGGCATGGTCTTGGACAGGATCACAACGTCTTCGAGCGTCGTCTTCAGGACGGCAAGAGCAGCCTTAAACTCATCGGAAGTCTTGGAGTAGCTGCGGTCCGCCATAGCCTGCAGAACGGCATCATACAGGTCGGACTGGTAGACCGTGCTCCCATCGTAGGCGCAATTGTCCTGACGGGCTTTGGCAAGAGCGTTGATGAGGACGGTCTTGTCGGTGCTGTTGCCCGCATTGGCAACAGCCGCCGCGAGACCCTCCAGCGCAGTCGCAAGTCTGGAATCCGTGACGTCGACAGCGGACAGCGTGGAGGGAGACGATCCGTCACCTTTCTGTTTGACGTTCTGCACCAGGATCTTCGCCATTTCCTGCGCGCTCATGTCCGCAGTGATGGTGGAGAAGAAATTCTTGTACGCAAAAGTCATGCCCTGCGGATAGGACTCGGCTTCCGAAACCACGATCACTTCCGTACTCCCGGTCATTTGCGTCGCCACATTCTCCGAACCGAGCAGACAGTTGTTGAAGATGACGATCGGCACGTTGCCTTTTTCCTCCAGAAGCGCGGAGACTTCCGAAACCGACAGGGAGGTCTCCCAATCGGCATCCGTCGTGCCGTCCACGCACAGGGAACCGTTCTCCACGCCGTGGTCCCACATGATGAGGCCGTAGTTTTCGGCTTTGGACTGATTCTGCGTCCAGTCCACGAACCGTTCCAGTGTGGCGATAGAGGACGTGTCGAGTTCGCCCCAGGACTCCCAGTCCACCGTGACGACATTGCCCGGGCTGTAGGTGATCTTTCCGACGCGAGTGTCGGACCAGACGGAATCCCACTTGTACTTGTTGCCAAGCGCCAGCAGGTCGACAAGCGTGGTCTGGTTCCGGTCAACGAGGACATAGATGTCGATCTGCGAATCCAGATCGGCCTGCTGCATGGAAATCAGGTCGTACAACGCATAGGTATCCAGATTGTTGTCCGCAGCCATGTACACCATGTAAGTCCACTTCGTACCGGCCGTTTCCGGCAGACTGACCGAAATATCATACGAGCTGAAGCTTCCGGTGACAGGCGCATCCACGGTCAAGCTGTAGTTGCCGGCATTGAGCCCGTCCAGACTGATTTCGGAGCCCGTTCCCGAAAGAACGACCGTATTGTTCGCGTCGCGAATGACGTATTTCAGGCCTTCCCAGTCGCTTCTGTAGTTGGAGAAGCGAATCTTGGACGTGGCGGAACCGGACTGGTTCAGCGTCAGCAGGAACGTGTCTTCCTGGGTGACACCGTCCGTCACGGCGCTGATGCTCAGGTCAAAGAGATCGGTCGACTCCGTGATCACATACGGTTCCTCACCTTCCAGCCAGTCGGCTTCCACCTTGTTCGAGGTGAAGTTCCAATTCAGCGTGTACTCGTTGACCGCATTGTTGGCGGCCGAGACCTGAATGTAGTAGGTGCCTGCGGCAAGTCCGCTGAACGAAATCGATTCCACGTTTTCGGTCCCGCACGATTCCGCGACTTTCATGCCCTGCGAATCGAACAGGAAGAGATCAAGGTCGCCGACCGAGTTCTCGAAGCTGATGGAAACGCTGTCGCCGTCAAGGCCCATGTTGGAGAGCGAGAACTGATAATAGTCAACGTCGCCCGTCTCATGCAGATTCAGGCCGGAGACAGTTGCCTGCGGCATCTTTTCGAGATCGAAGACGGTAGCGGCCTCCGTCGAATCGTTCCGGCTGTTGGCGTCGTATTCGTCCATCTCATATCCGGCGACCTTCTTCGTGAAGAGACTGAAGGTGTTCATGGCACCGTCTTTGCCGACGACCTTCAGCAGATACGTGCCTTTCTGCAGATCCTTCAGCGAGATCCTCTCCGTGTCTCCGCCGATCGCGTCCGAAGACAGAAGCTGCGTGGTCCCGTTGGAGGAATAAAGGTAGAGGTCAAGATCGCCGAGATTGCCGTCGAAATCGATCTGGATGTAGTCATTGGCGGTTCCCTTGGCGTTCAGCGTGAACTTGAACCAGTCCGCATCGCCCGCGGAGGAGATCGCGCCACCCATCCACATCTGCTCGTCGGACAACGGTCCGATGTCAAACGCCTGGTCCGCGGTCCCGTTCGGCGCGAACACGTCCTCCGGCAGGATCCGGAAGCTCTGGACTTCCGACCAGCCGGAGATGTTGCCCGCGGCATCGACCGCCGCTGCCTGCCAGTAGTAAACGCCTTCCTTCAGCGAAGCCAGCGTGTACTGGTTGTCCGCAACAGCTGTTCCATCGCCGTTGAGGGCTTCGGTCATGCCGTAACGGACCTGATACCCTGTGACGGCGACGTTGTCGGTCGAAGCCGTCCAGGTCAGCATCACACCGGAGCCGTCCACGATCCCGGCGAGTTCCACCGGAGTGTCCGGCGCAGTCACATCGGCAACGACCAGCGACTGTATCCCGCTCCAGGCCGTATTGCCCGCCTCGTCGACGGCGGAAACGCGGTAATACAGCGTCTTGCCGGCATCTTCCGGCGCGAGCGTGAGTTCCAGTCCGCTCTGGGGCGCGTTCTGCACATCTTCCACGGCAAACGCATACTGCACACGGCTGATGAGATCGGCGGCCGCCGTCTGGTTGTCGGACGCCGTTACCCCGAACGTAATGCCGTATCCGTCCGCAGACTGTTCCGCGGCGACCGAATCGATCACAGGCAGGACAGAGTCATTGAAATTCACCTTGACGTTCCTGGGCTGGGACACATTGCCGACGGCATCATATGCTTCGATGCGGTACGTATGGTTGCCCGTGGAAACACTTTCCATCGTGTTGGATGCCGATTCGTGAACGAGTTCGTCATCGCCTCCATCGACGACACGGTAGACCTTGTAGGAAGTCACGCCCACGTTGTCTGTCGCCTCCCAGGAAAGGGTCAGGGTCGAGTTTGTGACCGAGACGGAAACATCACCGATTTCAGGCGCGGTATGGTCCGCTACGGTAAACTTCTTGGCAAGACACCACGTCGTGTTGCCCGCCAGGTCGGTCGCGGACACCTGATAATACATCGTCTTTCCGGCATGTTCCGGCGTCAGGCTGAATACCGTGCCATCCAGAACGTCCGCCGTCGCAAGTCCTTCCTTGGTGTCGGCATACCGGATGCGGTAAACGAGGCTTTCCTCATCCGTGAAGTCGTCTTCGGCGGAGGCGGTGATGTTGAACGTGTAATCACTTTCGCCCTGCTGGATCGAAACCTCCGAGAATTCGGGCGCGCGCTCATCCTTCGGAATGATCTGCAGATTAACGCTGCGGGAATTGTTGGTTTTGTCGGACTCGATCACCGCATTTCCGTCATCAGCCACGACGCGCAGGTTGTACATTCCGGCGGGAAGGGCGCCGGCGGAAATGACGAACTGATGCGACACGGAAAGCCCGCCGGAAAGCTCGCCGATCTCGACCGTGTCGAGCCTGGTGTCTCCGGCGTAGATGCCAACGACCGAAGCCGTGGCCGTGTCTGTGCCGCTGTTGCGGACCGTGAAGTTCACCGTTACGGCTTCCTCCGTGTTGACAACGTCCTTCGAAACGAACAGCCTGCTGATCCTGAGGTCGCAGAAACCGACCGTCAGCTGGACCTGTGCGCTGTTGTTCTTCATGTTGTTTTCCGACGCGGCGTTGTCCGCATTTGCCTCGATGCGGATCGCATGGCTTCCGGGAGTGAGGTCTTTCGCCTGGATCGTATAGGTCAAAGCATCTGTTTCCTCTCCGATTTTCACGGATGCCACATCCACTTCGCCGATCTTGTTTTCGCCGTCATAGATGAATGCCTTGCTCGCGGCGATCACATCGTAGCCGATATTCTTGACCGTGAACGTCAGGACGGCGTTTTCCGAAGCCGGGCAGACCGTCTTGTCCAGATGGACCGATCCGATTACCAGGTCGCCCAGGATCTTGTTCTCCACGTTCAGTGTCAGGCTTCTTTCATTGTTCGAATCGTCGTATTCGGGGAGCGAGTTCCTTTCATCCAGCACGACGCGGATTTCCTGGATGCCGGTAGACATCCTTCCCTTGATCGGGACCACGCAGTACTCTTCGCCGCCGACCATCACCGAAGCCACCGTAGTATCCAGGCGGACATCGTTGCCGTCGCCGAACAGAACGGAAACGGACGACTGGGCGGATGCGACGTCTCCCATGTTTCCGACCTTGATAAGCAGTTCCGCATCGTCCGTGACGGAAATCGTCGTGGCCGTGCTCACGTTGCCGTCCGCTTTCTTCGTCCTGATTTCGACGGAACGGAAGTAAAGGTCGGGGCGTTGTTCGACAGTCAGAGTCTTTTGCTCACTGACCGTTGCATTTCCGGCTTCGTCAAATGCGGTCACCTGATAGGTGTAATCGCCCGCGGTGACGTCGTCCAGCATGAAGAAGGACTCGCGGAGCTCATAGGTCTTGTCGTTGAGCGTCAGTGTGTACCCGGCGACACCGACGTTGTCCGTCGCATCCCACGTCACGAAGACCATGCGGTTCATGAATTCCGCCGTGACCTCGTTCAGTTCGGGCGCGGTATAATCTCTTACGGTAAACGCCTTCGGATCCGTCCACGTGATGTTGCCTGCCTCATCCTCGACACCGGCCTGGTAATACAGCGTCCGTCCGGCATCCGCCGGCCCCAGCGTGAATTGCAGCCCTGCTGCCACCTCTGCAAACGGCAGGAACTCGGCGCTGTCCGCATACCGGATATAATACTTCAGAGATTCGGCGTTCGACAGGTCGTCGGTCGCAGTGACGTTGGCGGTGAAGAGGTAGTTGCCGTCGCCTTGCGAGAAGCTCGATTCGCTGATGACCGGCGCGACTCTGTTGATGTTGCCGACTTCGAAGGCGGCAGTCTGGGACACATTGCCCGCAGCGTCGGTTTCGCGGAAGTAGACGAATCCGTTTTCCGTGAGGAGGACCGGTTCCGTGTAGGGCTGCCAGTTCTCGTTGTCCAGCGAATACTCCTTGGTCGAGTCGCCCTCGCTGAACATGGCGGAAACCAGCACATTGCCGTTCGTCGGTGCGGTGATGTCGGCGAATGCGAGCGGCGCTGCCGGGGCGGTCTTGTCGATGTTCGTGACATCATAGCCTGCGATTTCGGAGGTGTTGCCCGCCGCGTCGGTTTCACGGAAATAAACGGCCCCGTTTTGGGTGCGGAGGACCGGTTCCGTGTAGGGCAGCCAGTTCTGAGTATCCAGAGAATACTCCTTGATCGAGGTCTCTTCGCTGAACGTGGCGGAAACCAGCACGTTGCCGTTCGTCAGCTCGGTGACGTCGGCGGAAACCGCCGGTCTTGCCGGAGCGGTCCTGTCGATGTTCGTGACCTCATAACTGGCGATTTCGGAGGTATTGTTGAACGAGTCCGTCGCCTGGAAGAAGACGGTCGTGTTGTCCGAGACGGTCACGCTCGCACCATTGCTGTAATCACCCCAGTAGTACTCCCAGCTGCCGTATTCTCCGATCTTGTAGTAGATGCTGCTTAACTGGTAGTCGTCTGTGAATTTCGCGGTGACCACGACGTTCTGGCGGGTCGGTTCCGTGAGGTCCGCCTGGATGCTGGACAGGACCGGCACGGATGCATCCGTCGTGCAGAGGAAAACGAGCTCGCCGCCGTCTCCGAGGGACAGCGAATACAGCCGGTCAGAGATCCTGGTATAGTTTTCGCTGCCTGCTACGGAAAGACTGGTATAGTTGTTTCCGTCGATATTCAATTCGACGCTGCTGTTGAAGTTTTCTGCACCGGTCGCCAGGATATATTCGCCCATCTCCTGACTCGAGCTGATATTGAGCCGATAGGACGGGGTACCGGATATCTGCGACAAGTCGAGATTGGACCCGCTGCCGGGATTCTTTCCGGAGAGGTCGAAATCAAGGGTAGTGTCGTATCCGGCGAAGACGACAGATGCCCCTTCGGCGATTTCGAGATCGAAAGCCGTCACCCGGGCGCCGTTCGAGACCGTCAGCGTTTTTCCGGCGGTGATATGCGCGTTCCTGATTACAGTGCTGTAACCGCTTCCGAACACATCGTGGGTGATGGGATCGGCAAACGTTACATCGCTGTCGAGCACATAGATGGCGCCCATGATGGAAACGGCCTGATTTGCATCTTCGAGAGAACTGAATGTGTCGATGCCGATCGTGCCGTATTTATCATCTATGATCCACATCCACGTGCCGTTCCAATAACCGTTCGATTCCGTCCATGCCGTATTCACATACACGTCGTGCGTTTTCTGGACAAGATGGACTTCATTGCCTACCAACTTGATCTCGTAGGAGTCATTGTCGGTCGCGAATGCGCCTTCGCCGGTGATGGAGTTTGCCGTCAGGACAGTGGCCTCAAGCTGAGTCCCGTCGACGAACCCGTTCGCGGAGATGAAGAACGTTCCATTGTTGACCAGATCGCCTTGGACCACAATGGCTTCCAAGCCGTTGTATGCCAGTTTTGCATTCTCGGCGATCGTGATGGCATCCGCCTCAAGACTGCTGCAGACGGTCAGATTTGCTTTCACATTGATGACGTCAAAGTCACTGATGTTGTTGACCGTGGCGGCGTTGCTCACGACGAGGGTACTGACGCCGTCGACGGAGTCTTTTGATCCGTTGATGGAAGACAGGTAACCTTTGCCTCCGACACTGAATTCGGCCCGGTAATAATCCCTGGAACTGTCCCAATCGTTGATGTGCAAATCTACCCCGCCTTCGTTTGCAGTCAGAGAGATACTGTCGCGTCCGGTCAGTACGATGGTATCAGGATCGATCTCAGAGGGATAAGTCGGGGTGAACCCCAGCTCGAAGGGTGTATTCAGATCAACCCAGGGCCGACCGTTTATGCTGATTTCGGAAGGATACTCGGCGTTCCAATGATCGTAATAAACCTTGTCATCTCTGAACCTGAATATTCCTTCTCCATCGATGTTCCCCACGAATTCGATCTTGGCGGAACTGATGGCACCTGCGATTTCAATCGTGGCGTCGCCGGTCACTTTCGCACCTTCCGCAGCAACCGCAATATTCCAGTCCTTTTCATCCGAAAGGTCGGAGGAGATGATTGCAAGATTCACGAACGGAGTCTCGGCGGTGTCCTGCATCGTCCCGTAGAGGGTATCGCCGACCAGGATGCCGGCATCCACGGAGGTGAAGAGTTTCTTGTCCGTGGACAGTGTTGCGAGCTTCTTCTTGGCGCCTTCGAAATCCGTCAGGGCGTTTGCGATGGACTTGTTTTCGGTGTCGTCCCCAAAGATGAGGATGTCGCCGTTGTTCATGGTGCGGCCGGTGGACAGAGAAGTGAAGTTTTTATTGTAGTAAAGGTTTCCGACGTTGCCGTCGGACAGCACGAAAACTCTTTCATTGCGGACCAGTTCGTAACCGTCTTTCAGGCCGATGACAGGATTGACCGTTTCAAGTCCGCCGAATCCGTTCTCCATGTAGATCAGGACCTTGGTCGGGCCTTCGTAACCGGTAGCATCGATGGTCAGAGTTCCGCCGGTGCGGCGACTTGCCCAGTTCTTGCCGAACATGATCGTGCTGCCCGTGATGGAGGCGGAGGCGTTGATTTCCATGCTGTCGAACAGAGTGATCGTTCTGACATAATTCTCTCCGCCGACGACCTTCAGGGTCTTATTCCCGAGATCGGCAACTGCGACCTTGTCGCTTCCGGTCACACTGCTGACGCCATAGAGATAGCCCTCGATGTCGACGCCGTCGATGCTGAACGTGACGCTGTAGCTGCTGTGGGGTGTGCCCCAGTTCCAATCGTTACTATAGAACCCGATGCCTTGGTCGGAGCCCGTCATCGTGACATTTTTTAGATTGACATTGATGGTCCCGACTGCATTATTGGTCTTGGCGCCAAGGATGTACGACATGTCGTCGTCGCCGCTCCCCTCGAAGATCCACATTTTCTTGTAGTTGAATGTGACGTCCGTGAAGTTGATGTCGAACGTGCCGGTGAAGACTCTGGAGTCGCCGATGACCTCGATGTTGCTGTTGACCGTGCTGTTGCTCACATTGAACTCGTAGGTCTCTCCGTAGAGTGCGACATAGTCCAGCATATTGAGTCTGCCGTTTCCGCCGAGGATGGAGTTCTCGACATTGACGGAAATATTCCCGTACAGGGTATTGGGACGGGCCCAGGGCTCCTTTCCATCAATGCTGCCCATGACACCGTCGGCAAGGACGGTGTCTCCGCCGCTGCCGACTGTGGCGTTGGCAATATTGATTGAGATGTCGCCAGCGTAGATGTTGCTACCTCGTGTCGCGCCGTTGATGAGAACGGGGATTACGCCTCCGTTGATGTCCAGGTTGACATCCCGGTTGCCCGTACCAATGCGATCCATATACCCTTTGACATGGATGATCTGGCCGGGAATCATCGCATTGACCGCGTCGTCCACGTTCGAGAATGCGTTTTCGCCCCAGACCAGAGGCGCGCCGTTGGCGGCTGTCGAACCTTCGGCAATGCCTTCGCCGGCGGTGCCGAACGCCACGTCGACATAAAGATGCTTTTTAAGTTCGTTTTTCGTGATGTTCGTCACGTCGTAGTGGACCGTCTCCGAGACGTTGTTCGCATCGTCTACCGCGCGGAAATAGACCGTTCCATTTCCCGCAAACATGATTCCTCCGGTATACGGCAGCCAGTTCTCGTTGTCCAGCGAATATTCCTTCCTTACGGAATCCTCGCTGAACTCCGCGGAAACGAGCACCTTGCCGAATGTTTCGGTCGTGATGCTCGGGGTGACGACAGGCGCTTTCGGCGGGATCCTGTCGATGTTTCCGATCTTGATCCAGTTTGTGCCGATATTGCCTTCGCCGTCAAGCGCCTTGAAGTAATAGGTCGCATTTTTGATGACAGTGATTTCGTCCGTGTACGCCTCCCAGGTCTTGTTGTCGGTGGAGAAGAGGAGCTCGACACCGGGTTCCGAAGTTGCGGTCAGCGTAGTCTCCTGAAGCGGCGTCGTATTGTCGCACTCGATCGTGATGACCGGGCCGACCGTTTCCACGTCCAGCGTCAGGACATCGTCGGTCAGGTTCAGCGTGAACGTCTTTCCTGCATATTCGATCTGGTTGTCGCCCAGGTTTATTTCCTCCAGGAACGTCCCGTCTTCGGCGTAGACCGAGATATAACTGCTGAAGCTGGCCGCATTGCGGGCGAGGACATAGCTGCCCTGCATCTGGACATCGGACACAGTCGCGAGCAGGACCGGAGAGTCCTTGATGCATTCGTAATTATTGATCCGGGTCGTATCCTCCATGTCGGGCGTCAGGTCCGACACATTGAACAGGATCGTGCCGTCGTTGTAGAAATGGATTTCGCCTCCGTCGACGGTGATTTGCCCAGTAAGCACGCCGCCGTCGATGTTGAGCCCGTACCACCACCAGTGGTCTTTCGCGGCCAGGCCGTTCACCGTGCCGCCGGACACGGACAATTCCACGCTTTGTTCAATCGTCAGGTCGGTTGCGATGCCGCTGTTCGTTATGACCAGTCTGCCGTTGTTCATGCTGAAATGATCCAGCTTGCCGTCCTTCACCTCGAACGCGGATCCCGCGGATGTTCCGGCGACCTGCGTTTTGTCGTCCACGGTCAGTTCCAGCCGTGCGCCGTTTTCCAGCGCAAGTCCGGTCACGGTCGCGCCTCTGTCGATGGTCATTTGTCCGCCGTTACCTACCGTCAAATCCGCGGCTGTACCATTTTCCGTGATATACAGGCGGCCGCCGTTGTTGACCGTACCGCCAGTCACTGTGCCTAGGGAGGAGACTTCCATCTGGCCGTTTTCATTGATCGTGGCGCCGGTCACCGCGCCGCCGGAGGAAACGCGCAGAACGCCGTCGCTGCTCACGACAGCACTTTCCGCCGTACCGCCGTCCACCAGCGTCAGCGATTTCATGCCGTTGACCTCGAATCCCGTCACGGCGCCCTCTTCGACCTTGAACGCCGATCCGCCGAACGTTCCGGCGATGTTCGTCCCGGAATCGACCGTCATGCCCAGATATCCGCTGTTCATGAGCCTCACGCCCGTAACGTCCGTTGCGCGGTCGATGTTCAGGGATCCGCCGCGGCTGACCACGATCCCGTCCGCGATGCCGCCGCTGGAGATGTTCAGGGTGCCGCTGCTGGTCACGGTCGTATCCGTGGCTCTGGCTCCGGAGGAAACATGCACCTCGCTGTAATCATAAATGGTCGTACCCTGTATGGTCCCGCCGTTGCCGACTGTCACGGTTCCGCGATGAACGTTTTCCCACCAATCATATTTCTCCACGAAGCTGCTGACGACGGTATTGTCCGCCACGCCGCCGAAGACAGCGAGATATCCGCCATTGATGGTCGTATTATGCGCCGTCGTTCCGGTGTGGGCAGTTGCGCTCTGGTTGGCGTTCAGGGTCAAATCGCTGAAGCTGTTATCCGCTTTGAATCCCGCGTCCGCGCCTTCCTGGACTTCCACCCAACCGCCTTTTTCCTCGATGCCGGTTGCCACAGCGCCGGAGGCGATTTCAAGACGACCGTTGAAATTGACCGTGGCGCCGGTAACCGTGGCGCCGGTAACCACATCCATTCTGGCGTTCTCGTTGATGAGCGTATTGATGAATGCGGCTCCGCTTTCCATGGAGAGTCCATCCCACGTGTTGACCGTGGTATCTTCCGCGATGCCGCCGGAGAAAACTGCAAAGCGACCGCCGCTGGTCACGGTCGTATTGGACGCGGTAGTCCCCTTGTGGACTGTGGCACTGTGATTCTCACCCAATGTCAGTCCGTCGATTGTATTCGTCTGGAACGTCACGATCGCGCCTTCATCGACTTGTACCCAGCCGCCGTTTTCAATGATGCCGGTCGCAGTAGCGCCAGAGCAGATCCCCATACTTCCCTGATCATTGACGATCACATTTGTCGCCGTGCCGCCGGATTCGAACCCCATGCTTCCCTGAGCGTTGAGTATGGTATTCGTCGCCGTACCGCCGGCATAAATCCACATGTTTCCATGTTCGAGGACCGTATCGTTTGCCTGGGCACGATTGTTGACATAAATCGTCCCGTGGTAGGAATCATACCAGCCCCACCCATTCAAGCGTTCATAGCCGGTGACGAAGGTGTTGTTTACCACTCCGCCGTTTTCAACATTGATCCAGCTGTTGCCATTGACTGTTGTGCCGGTTACCGTGACATCATCTCCGATTCCCCATCCAATACCTTCACCAAGGACGACATTCACAAGGGTCGCCCCCTGCTCGCAACTGATCCCCGCACCAGTTTGGATCATGGCTCCATTCACCGTGGCGCCGCTGAAAGCAATAAGCGTACCGGAGCTGGCCGTAGTGTCATTCGCCACGCCTCCCTTCGAAACGCGGAGATCACCATGTCCGGTGATGATCGTCCCATTCACTACGCCGCCGCTGGAAACATAAACTTGGCCGTTATCCTGGATTTCCACATCGTTGGCCACGCCGTGGTTAAGGACTGTCAAGTGCCCCGCATCAGGCCATCCGTCCGTACGATACCCGTTGACGATGACGCGGTTTGCTTCGCCGCCGCTGGAAACAAATACCTCTCCCCAGTCGACCGTGACATCGTTTGTCACACCGCCGTTGAGGACTGTCAAGGTGCACCGTTCGGCGTGCTGCCAGCGATTGCCCTCCTTCCAAAGGGCAGCACTGACTGTAACGTCATTCGCAATTCCATTGTCCGTGACTGTCATGTTGCCGATTAGGAGCATGGTTTGGGAAGCTGTGCCTCCCGAAACCGTCATGGAACCGCGGACGGAAGAATAACTGTCTTCTCTTTTGATTCCGTCGACGGTGGTATTGCTCACCACGGCGCCGGAGGAGACAATAATCTGGGCCTCGCTTTTGACGGTGGTGTCGTTCGCCTTAGCGCCGGAAACGATTTTGAGCGTGTTGCCTGTATTGACTGTTGTACCGTTCACCACGGCGCCGGAGTGGAGCGTGAGAACTCCATTTTTTGTGTCGTGAACGGCGCTGTTCACCACGCCGCCGTCGAAGACTTCGATCCCGCCGCCCTTTTCCAGTACGGGCCGGTTCAAGACCGTACCGGAATGAGCCGTAGCCGTATAGGAAGAAATGACTGGATCGTCCATTACGCTTGGCACGAACTGCGCGGTCGCGCCTTCGGCGACCTCGACGCGTCCGCCCTTCTCCGCGATGCCGGTCGCGGTCGCGCCCTCGGCGACCAGCAGGAAGGTCTCCGGTTTCACAGTGATCCCGTCGACGGAGCCGCCGATGATCTCCATGTTGAAGCCGTCCAGCACAACCGGGTACACATACGATCCGCCGCTCACATAAAGCGTCTGAATGTTGTTCTGCTTCTCGATCGCCGCCTGCAGGGAAGCGAAGGCGTTCACGCCGAAACAAAGCAGGTCTCCGTTCCGGAACGTGCCGCTGATCGCATCCGTGAAACTGGCGTCGACATACACATTGCCCGTATAATTGTACGGCATAAACCACACATCGTCACTGCCCGCGGAATGGATGACAACACCTGCGGACTCATCGAATTCGAGCGCCAGGCCGCCTGCGAGCAGGTCGGACAGTCCGGCAACGCTCAGGACGAGGTTGCCCGCGCCGGTGACGCCGTCAGTGACCAGGTGGATCGTGCCGCCCGCGGAAAGAGTGCTGGTGACAGTCAGGGTGCTGTTGACCTTGACACGGATATCATTCACGTCAAGGCTGCCGACGGTCAGGTTCGCGTTCACGTTGACGATGTCGAAATCGTGGATGCTGCCTACCTCGTTGTCCTCGCTCACGATGAGGCGGCTGACGCCGCCGACGGAATCCTTCGATCCGTCGATGGCGCTGATGAAATCGTTGTCTCCAACCCCGACCGAGAATGAAACCCGGTAGAAACCAATACTGCCATCGTAATCGTTGAAATACAGATCCAAACCGCCCTCGTTCGAAGTCAGTTCGATCGTGTTTCGTCCGGTCTTTTCGATGATTTCCGATGCGGAATAGTCCGGAGTCACGTCCATTTCGAATGGCGTGTCCAGATCATCCCACGCCTGGCCGTTTATTGTGACATCAGAAGGATAATCGCAGTTCAGATGCTGCAAATATACCTTGTTTCCCCTGAATTGGAATATGTCATTGTCGTCGATGTTTCCCTCAAAGACGATCTCGTTGAAGTTTGACATTCTTCCCGCGAGGTCGATCGTGGCGTCACCGGCCACCGTCTTGCCTTCCGCCGCGACCGCGATCGTCGCATCATCCCCCGAGAATTGACCGCCGGTAACAACGAGGTTTACGAACGGCGTGACGTCCGCATCCGCCAGCGTGGTGTAGAGAGTGTTGTTTTCTCCGAAGAGATCGGGATTCAGCACGGCAAACAGCCTTTTGTCGGCGGAGAGCGTGGCGAGCTTTTCCTTGGCGCCTTCGAAATCATTCATGGCGTTCGCGACAGCCGGATCATCGGTGTCGCCCGAGAAGGTGAGAATGTCGCCGCCGTCCGCGATGCGCCCGGTGACGGAGGAATCGAAGCTTTTGTCGTAGTACAGATTCCCGAGGCTGCCATCTGACAGGACGACCCCGTTCGAACCTTTGACCAAAGTGTATTTGGTCTCGTCGAATCCGGTCACGTTAATCCCGTCCTCCCTGAGTCCGGAAATGCCGTTGCTTATATTGAGCAGGATCTTGGAGGGGCCATCGTATCCGGTGGCATCGATGTTCACTATGCCGTTGTCCAGGCTCATCGTGCTGCCGGTCAGGGTCGCGCCCGCGCTGAGGTTCACCTCGGTGAAGTGCAGGATCTCACGGATATAGTTCGAACCGCCGGTGATGTTCAGGACCTTGTTGCCGGAGAAATTGCAGTTGTTGTTGCGGTCGACGCTGTGGGCGGTGAGGAGACCGTTGAAATAGGAGTCCTTAACGTTGAACGTGATGTTTGACGTGCAGGTCGGAATATAACTCCAGGTTCCCTGTACGCCGAGGCGCAGGCCGGATGCCGTGACGCTGGAACCAGTAAGGGAGATCACGATGTCACCCTCGTGATTCTGGCCGCCGTCGATGACGCACCAGTACACATCTTCCGTACCCGTGACGTTCGTCAGATTGAGGTAGACGGTCTGATTCGCGCCGATCGGCCCGGAATCGCCAAAGGCCAGGAGATTGTTCAGAATCGCGGTGTCGCGCGCCTCGAACACATACTCTTCCCCGGTGAAGAGGAAGAATTGTGCACCGTACGTGGTGCCTTGTTTGCCGATGGTGGAATCCTGCACCGTGATATAGATATTGCCGTTGACTTTATTCTGATTACCCCAATCGTCGCTTCTATTTACCAGATAACTGTTATTCCCCTGTCCGAACGTGGTGTGGTCAATAAGGACCGTTATATCGCCATCATACTCTCCGCCCAAGCCTCTCATGCCGGTGTTCAGCGAGGGAATGCTGCTATTCGTGATGACCGTGTTGATGACCTTGCCGCCGGTATGGATGTCGTCCTCATAGTTGTCCACATAAAGCGTGTCGCCGGATTCGAGCGCGTTGTTGGCATCGTCAAACGTGTTGAACGCATTGACGCCTATTTGCAGGACCTCGCCGGTAACAGGGTGCTGCGTGCCGTTGATTTCCTCCGTGTAGGTCGAATTGAGGTAGACTGAACTTGACATGATTTCCTCCATATAGGTTGTTGTATTTGGCTTATTTTTAATAATATGGATACTATAGCAGACTGTGACACGATGTCAAGTCTTTTTTTCGAAAAGTTTTTATTTTTTTTAAGCTGGAACAAACGATCAGATTCGCGTTCTGCGGTTTTTCCAAGACCTGTGTCCGTATTGATGCTCCAGATCCGCATGCCATAGATCCCGCATTATGTGTTCCATCTTCAAGCACCAGGGCAAGACATGTTTTTGTTTTTCAGCCAGGTTTTAGCCGTCCCTGAAAACGCCATGGAATCCGACTCCGTTTTTTATCTTTCCCGCATCAAACGGAATGACGACGTTGATGCAGCTTTCCTCAACTTGAAATGCTTCCTTGCCGTATTGCATAACTGGTATGCACTGCAAGCTCAATGTTCAGAAAAACCGGACAAAGAACTTGATAAATCGGCAAACAGTGCTGGCCCTCTACGATCCGCCTTTTTTTCTACCTTTCACATTGTTTTGCAATTTGAGTTCAAAAACGACTCAAAATCGATGGAGAAAAAATGCTATTTGGGGCCTGCGCCATTTCGGGATGGGATACATCAGGTCATTCCCGCCGCATGGAAACTGAAAAGCCGCATCGACGGACGTGGAAGATGCGGGCGGGCGACTGTTTCATACTCGGATTTATGGAAAGACAATGCCTTGGCGCGACAACCGTACGCAGGCACGCTGTTATTTCATGCTCTTGGAATCCGGGCGTGGGTTTGGAGAAACCGATTCCGGGCTCAACCGTTTTTCACGATTTTTTCACGATTTTTTCCGCGAAAGCAGGAAAAATCGGTTTTTGTCGGTTTCTATCAAATCTACTCTTTTTGGGCGAGAATGAAGGCAAAAAAGTGGTGCACCCGGCGGGGCTCGAACCCACCACCTACTGCTCCGGAGGCAGTCGCTCTATCCAAATGAGCTACGGGTGCACGACATTGGATCGGTCTATTAATATACCACAAAGCCGCGAAAAATCAAATCAGGCGAAAAAAACAGCGCTGCGACAGTTTCCCGCGATGGGAAGGACGTCTGAAAATGAAAGCGCCGGGAGGGCGCAGGTCAGAGGAAGCCCCGGACGCATCACACGGTCCGCCAACCCGGGGTCAACGGTGGATGCAGATCACGGTCAGGATCAGCAGGACCGTTTCGATCAGGTACGCTGTCGTATCGAATGCGCGGCGGTCGAAATCAAGTGTCTCGTTTTCGGTGCGTTTGACCAGGTACCAGGAAATCAGCCAGGTCAGCAGGAACATCCCGGCGGCCCCCCAGATACGGCGGCTGACCAAAATGAAAAGCAGCATCACGACGCAGCCTGCGGCAGCGCCTTTCCGGCGTTCCCTGAGCGTTGTTCTGATCAGTTCAGCCCCATTGGGCGTGATGGCGGCGCTGAGCTCCTCCCGTGCAAAATACGCACACAGCAGGACCGCGATCAGCCAGCATGTCCCGCCGGCATTCACGGCCGCCGCGATCATGATGGCGCGTACGGCGAAGAAAACGGCGCCGAAAAACATCGGCTGGGCGGTAAAGTGATCCGGCGCAGCCCCGGCGGTTTTCGGGAAGAACCGCATGGCAAAGAGCGCCGAACCGTTGAATCCGCGCCACCCCGTGACGATCTCCAGCAGCAGCGCGATCAGCACGCCGGAGAACATCGCGCCAGCAAACGCGCCGAACAGCCAGACAACAATCCACGCCGTCAGGGAACAGACCAGTCCAACGACCAGTCCGACCAGCGGAAAGTAAACGGGGAAATCCTCCGGGATCTCCTGGGGTTCCGGCAGAAACGGCAGCGGCCGCCCGGTCGCGAGCGTCCATACTGTGGAGATCTTTTCAAGCATGTTGTTGTTCACGATCAACCTCCTTTGCCTTTGTTTCCGCAGTCGCGGCGGGCTGTTCCGGCGTGACGGGTTCGGGCGGGGTCCAGCCTGTATGTTCGCAGTAGGCTTTCAGCATGGCGTCACGGACGGCCTTCGCCAGCTGTTTGCGGTTTCTGCCCTCCGGATAAATGAGCGGAAGGATGTAGACGTCGGCAGTGGAACGCCGGTTGCCGAGGATCGCCCACAGGTGCGGCATGAACGTGGCGTCGCCGTACCAGGCCGGATGCGTGTCGCCGTCGTGGACACGGTAGATGGAAATCATAGGCTGGATCGGGATGTCCGTGCCGCAGACGGTTTCGAACGGCGTGGTCTTGAATTCCTTCAGACCGTGCTGTCCGTCGGAGGTGGTCCCTTCCGGGTAGACGATCAGCGGGATTTTCTTCCGCAGGGTGTCGCGGAACTGTTCCATGAGGTTCGCGGCGCTCTGTTTGGAATCGCGATCGACCCAGATCGGACGGATCATGTCGGTGTACCAGCCGAGGATGGGCCAGGATTTGATCTCCTTTTTCGGCGTGAACCGCAGACCGAAGACGGACGCGTGCAGGAAGACGTCGACATAGCTCTGATGGTTCGCCACCACCAGCCCGCCGGTCTGCCGGTACGCCGATGGATCGCCATGCACGGTCGTGCGGATGCCGAGGATCTTCACGATGCCGCCGCCCCAGTATTTCGTCTGGAGCGCCATGCGGCGGATGCTGTGCTCCTCTTTGTAGAGATAACGGATCGGGAGGCAGTAGATGCCGTGCCAGCTTCCCCACAGGAACAGTGCGATGACGCGGTAAATCCTGCGCAGAATCCGCATCGGTCAGTCCTCCGGGAACGTGATGTTCGGGAAGAAATGCCGGTGATAGCGGTCTGGCAGGCGCCACATATCGACCATGACGGGCAGGTCGATGGAGCCGAACTCGTAGTCGAACGCCGGTTCGCCGAGGAGTTTCGCGCCGATCGTGAAGTAGCCTTTCATGAGCGGCGGCATGGCGGCGCGGAGACGCGATTTATCGTTTCGGATCGTTTCGATCTCCGCCTCATCCGGGCGTGGAAAACTGAACTGAGGGCGCGGCCTGAAGTGGATGCCGGGGAAACAAAGCCCCTGTTCGCACAGAGATTCGTAGAGCGCCCATGCGACCGCCGGCTGCGCGTCTTCCAGGCTCACGCAACCGCACAGATAACGGCATCCCGAGCGCAGCGTGATCGCGGCCATCCCGTTCCACAGGATCGCCACCACGGCGCCGTTGCGGTAATCCTTGTCCACGCAGGAACGTCCGACTTCGATAACCCGGGGCACATATGGCCCGATGCCGTCGACCTCGTATTCGCGGGCGGAGTACATCTTTTCCGGGTCATTGCCCGGCTGCCCGATCGCGCGGTACGTGCCGATCGGCGCTCCGGTCGCCTTATTGAAGACAATCAGGTGCGCCGCACCGTTGTCGAACTCGTCACGGTCGAACTCGGCGTCCTTCGCGGAGTCAAGCCCGCGGTTCTGTTCACAGTTGAAGACCCGGTAGCGGAGTTTCTGTGCGGCAAAGATCTCGTCGTCATTTTCCGCGAACTTGAGCAGATAGGCGTCGTTTTCCGTCACGAGGGGCGGATTGATGATCTTCTGGAGCAGATTGTCGGTGTTGAAGTCCACGGTCGGTTCCTGCTGAAACGTTCGGGGTACATGGGATTTCATATAATGTATCCCCTTTTTCACTTTTTTCAAGAGCGTTTATTTTTTTTCACCTTTTTTTCGGGAGATCACGCTCGAAACCATGTGTCCGGAGTCCTCCCGGAAGGGGGTCGTCCCGCTTGCTTTTTATCCTCGGGCCCGGTTCCGCCGGGGCGCCCTGCACGGGGAAACGGGATCCCCGCACAGGTCATTCCGCGAATGTGAACAGCGCGCGGTGACAGGGGGCTTTTTCGCGTATCAACTTGATTTCGGCCCCTGTAAATGCTATATTAATAGATTGCATGTGAACGGAAACTCTTTCAGCTTCAGAAAGGCGCGAGACAGAACCATGAGCTTAATCCTGGGAATCGAATCCAGCTGCGACGAAACCGCCGTGGCGGTCGTGGAGGATGGACGGAACGTCCTCTCCAACGCGGTGGCATCCCAAATCGCCAAGCACGCCCCGTATGGCGGCGTGATCCCGGAACTCGCCGCACGCGCCCACCTGACCGCGGTCTGTCCGACTCTGGACGAAGCGCTGAAGACTGCTAACGTGACGCTGGACGACATCGACGCCGTGGCCGTGACGCACGCACCCGGACTGATCCCCGCCCTGCTCGTCGGCCTCAATTTCGCCAAAGGGATCGCCGCCGCGCATGCTCTGCCGCTGATCCCGATCAACCATTTCTCCGCACACATCTACGGCGCGTTCCTCGAACAGGACTCCATCGTGTTCGGCGACCCCGACCTCTTCCCGATGCTCGCCGTGGTCGTCTCCGGCGGCCACACCGCGCTGGTCGTGGTCGGCAGCGACGGAAAGATGACGCTCGCCGGGACCACGCTCGACGACGCCGCGGGCGAAGCCTTCGACAAGGCGGCGAAGATCCTGAACCTCGGCTACCCCGGCGGCCCGGTGATCGAACGGCTAGCGAAACAGGGCGACCCGCACGCGGTGAACTTCCCGCGTTCGCTGACGCCCGCGTCCGGCAAACCCGTCGCGCCGGAGAATCGCTTCCACTTCAGTTTCAGCGGCGTGAAGACCGCGCTGCTCTACCATGTGAAGAACCTCGGCGGCGTGGAGAACATCCGCGACCAGGTGCTGTTCGATATCCTCGCATCTTATCAGGAGGCCATCGTGGATGTCCTCTGCAGGAAAGCCTTCGACGCCGCACAGTATTTCAACGTCCGTTCCATCGTGCTCGCCGGCGGCGTGGCATGCAACGGCGCGCTCCGCGACCGCTTCCAGGCCACCGTCCCGAATCGTTACCGCGCCGTTCTCCCGCTCAAAAAATACTGCACGGACAATGCCGCCATGGTAGGCGGCCTGGGCTGGCACTACTGGAAACGCGGCGTGACCGCGGAGCCCGGACTCGACGCACAGGCGCGTCTTCCCCTCAACCAGACCATCCCGATCTGGTTCGACAAGGTCCAGCCGTGAACGCCGTCGTCGCGTTCGACATGGACGGCACGCTGATCGACTCCGCCGGAGACATCGGAGCCGCAATCAACCGCATGCGCGTTTCCTTCGGGCTGAAGGAACTCCCCCGCGAATCCGTCGTCCGCATGGTCGGCAATGGCGCGCGCGTCCTGGTGGCGCGGGCGCTGGCGGACACCCCCGGCATGGACCTGGACGAGGCATTCCGGCGCTATCGCCACGAATACGATACGCACCTTATCGACGAAACGCGTCTTTATCCCGGCGTCCCGGAAGCCCTGGAAACATTGAAAACCGCCGGATTCCGGCTTGCCGTCTTCACGAACAAGCCGTACAAGTCCACTCTGTTCATCCTGAAAGGGCTCGGCATCGACGCCTTTTTCCCCGTTGTCGTCGGCGCGGATTCCGGGTTCCCGCTGAAACCCGAGCCGGATGCCCTCCACCACATTCTGAAAGAGACCGCTGCGGAAGCCGCCGGGTCCTGGATGGTCGGCGACAACTGGACGGACATCGACTCCGGTCATGCCGCCGGATTCCGCACCGCGCACTGCGCCTGGGGATACGGCGCACCGGACAAATATCAGCCGGATGTCGTCTGCGTGTCAATGGATGCCGTAAAAACTGCGATTATTTCTGCAAAAAAAATAAAAATCGAGAAAAAGTCGACTTTTTTTGACTTTTTCTCACTTTCCCTCTTGTCATTTTCCATCTTATGGGGTATAATAATAGGTGCAATTTCCAAAACGATACAGTTTCGTCTACGATTTCTTGTTTCACAACCAACACATAAAGGACACAACACCATGAAACAAAAAGACAAAGGCTTTACCCTGATCGAGCTCCTCGTCGTGATCGCGATCATCGCCATCCTCGCCGGCATGCTCCTCCCCGCCCTCAACCAGGCCAAGGAAAAAGCCAAACAGGCCGACTGCACCAGCAAGCTCTCCCAGATCGGCAAGGCATTCTTCCAGTATGCCATGAGCTATGACGACTGGTATCCGACCTCCACTTCCTCTTCCTCTCCGAAGTGGGCCAAGGACGGCGCAGCCTTTGAGCTTCTCCGCACGCAGGACCTCCTGACCGACCCGAAGGGCTATCTCTGCCCGTCCAAGGCCGGCGTCACCCAGGCCCAGCCGAACCAGACCGTCAAGGGTCACGTTTCCTACATGTGGTGCGAAGGCCTCATGGGCGGCAATGCCACCCTGTCCCCCGTCTCCTGCGACGGTGCTGACAACCACGCTTCCACCGGCCGCTTCGTCCGCGGCGACGGTTCCGTCGGCGTTGCCAACGGTACTGCCTCCAAGAAGTGGTATGATGACGGTGCGTACAAGGATTTCTGCTACCAGAAGAAGGGCATCGGCGCTTCCGACAAGTTCTGATCGGTCCTGCTGAAAAATATCTTCTGGCGGTGTGATCACCGCATAACACGATCATTCATGGAAGACGGCGGTATGTGCCGCTGTCTTCCATATTTTGTTTTTACGGATGTCCGGTGCGGCATCGTCCAGGCCGGATGTTTCTCCTGAAATGAGGGAAAGGAACCATGCACATAGGCTGTCATTTATCCGTGGCGGGCGGGTACCGCCAGCTCTGCGCGGATGCGTTCGCCATCGGCGCCGACACGTTCCAGTTTTTCACGCGCAACCCGCGCGGCGGATCGGGACGCGTGCCGTCGGACGATGAGCTTGCGGAACTCGGCGCATTCCTCCGCGAACATAATTTCGCCCCGGCAGTCGCGCACGCCCCGTACACGCTGAACCCGTGTGCGGCGGCGGAGAGCACGCTCCGGTTCGCGCGGGAGGTCATGCGCAGCGATCTTGAGCTGCTGGACCGCTTCCCCGTGGAGCGCGTCTACTACAATTTCCACCCCGGCAGCCACGTGGGACAGGGGATCGAACGCGGCATCGAGCTGATCGCGGAGACGCTCGACCTGGTCATGGACCGCGACCTAAAGCCGGTCGTCCTGCTCGAAACGATGTCCGGCAAAGGCTCCGAAGTCGGTTCCCGGTTCGAGGAGCTGGCGGAGATCATTTCACGATCCAAATACGGCGACCTGCTGGGCGTGTGCCTGGACACCTGCCATGTCTTCTGCGCCGGATACGACATCGTGAACAAGCCCGAAGCCGTGCTGGAGGAGTTCGACCGCGTCGTCGGACTGGACCGTCTGAAGGCCATCCACCTGAACGACTCCATGATGCCGTTCGAGTCGCACAAGGACCGCCACGCGAAGCTCGACGAGGGCGAGATCGGATTCGAGGCGCTCGCGCGGTTCGTTTCCCTGGAGCCCGTGCGCGGACTCCCGCTCGAACTTGAGACTCCGAACGAACTGGACGGCTACGCCGCCGAGATCGCCCGCATGCGCGCATCGGAATCCCGCTGAACAAGACTGTTTTTAGCTTTATGACGCCTGCCGCGGATCCCTGAAAACGCGGTGGGCGTTTTCGTCTCCGGGCTACAGCGGAAGCCAGTCGACGAACCGGATCCACGCCTCTTCCAGAACGCCCCACAGCTCCTTCAGCGCGTCGGTGCAGAATTCGGCGGGCGATGCGTATTCGTATGAAAGGAGTTCGAGCCGTATGGTCCACTTCAGCGCCGGATACAGGTTCCACGACTCGCGATAGTGATCCCTCAGGAGCACCATCGCCCCGTCGTCCCCCTGCTGCGCGGCCTTCTTCAGCCACCTTACGCCCTCCGCGGTGTCCTGCGGCACGCTGTTGCCGGTCATGTAGCACTCCCCCAGATAGCGCTCCTCCGCCATCGAGCAGAATCCCGCGCCGATGCGGAGTCGTCTGATGGCTTCCTGCTTGTCCTCAGGCGTGCCCGGCAGGTCTTTGCCGTTCAGCATCCGGATCGCCACGACGGTCTGGTAGAGGGGGACCCCGGCCTCCGCGAACCTGATCCACAGCGGCCTGTCCTGGGAGAAGGCTTCGAGGTCCTTGAATTCCTTATGGACATCCGAAATGATCCGGCCTATGTAGTAGGCTTCTCTGTTGTCCTGTTCGAGCAGGTCGTAGAGCCGCTGCACGGTCCGCTCCAGGAACGCGGCCGTGTTCTCCTCGCCGAGGTATTCGTCCAGATATTCTTTCAGCGGCGAGTAATCCGGTCTGATGTTGATGGAAATGTTGTGCGTCCAGAGATACAGGTCCTTCGTGCTGCCCTCGTCCAGGTGTTTCATGGCGTCGTCGAACGCCTTCCTCCGCCACCGTTCCGCCTCCTCGGAGGCCACCGTGATCTCCTCCTCCTCATACTCCTCGCCCTTCTCCTCGGCCGCCTCCAGTTTCGCCATAAACTCTTCCCGGCGGCGTTTCCACTCCTTCCATTCCCAAAGGTCCACGTATTCTATCATGCCCTCCACGGAACCGAGCTCGGCGGCCTGCCGGTACCACTCCCCGGCCTCCTCGCGTTCGCGGTCGTCGCCGTCGTATCTTATTTCGTTCGCCAGGGCGAGCATCGCCTTTACATTGCCCTGCCGGGCCGCCTCGCGCAGGATGTCGAGCGCCTTCTCCTTGCGTTCCTTGAAATCCGCGCTGGTGTTAGTTTCGTCCGGGTTGAATTTCTTCAGCATCACGAAGGGATCGCCGTTCGCCGCTGCCTTCCGGCACCATTTCCTGATTTCTTCGAACATCATTTCTTTGGTTCTTTCCGTCAGGAAAGCGCGGTGACCGACCACAGGGTGAGACCCGTTCAGGTAGCTTTGCGCCAGCGCGTTCTGCGCCTTCGCATGCCCCTGAAGCGCGGCTCTGCGGAACCATTTGACCGCCATGTACCCGGATTTCACGATGCACCTGCCGCGCTCCTCGTCGATGTCCATGTCCAGGAACTTCAGTTCGTTCGGCTCCATTCCAAGCTCGCTGCCGTAATACAGGCATCCGAGCTGGAACTGCGCCTCGGCATCGCCCGATTCCGCCTGCTTCAGCAGGTCTCGCACGTCGTCGGTCCAGAACGATTCTTCCGGGAAGCGTTCGCGGAGGAGGCGTTTCTTTTCGTACTCGGAGGCGTCGAGCAGCGCGATATCTTCCAGCGCCTTCAACGCCTCCTTCCGCTCGGCCGAGTCCTTGTCGGGATACGCCCGCCAGATGTACTGCTGGGTGCGTTCCCCGAGGAACATCAGGGGTTCCGGGTCGTCGTAGTCGAACGGGAGCGGCATGACGTCGCTCTCGATGTCGATCACGAGGAAGGTGGCGAACATCAGGAGACAGAACAGCGGTGCCCCGAGCACGATCAGCAGGATTTTGAGGTTTATTCTCTTCATCGTCTGCACTTCCCGCCGGTTCATCGCCGCAGGAGTTCGTCCCAGGCGTTTTCGACCGCGTATTTCACCTGGTGGATCAGGTATTCGGGGACGGAATCGTAATACGGATAGGAATTCGCCCGGAGCTCCCATCGAAGCGCCTCGAACCGGCTTGTCGGCGGGTCGCCGTCGCGGAGGCATTCGCTCAGCTTGTACATCGCGACAGTTTCTTTTTTCTCCGCAGCTTTCCGAAGCCATTCGACGCCCTTCGCCTTGTCCCGCGGCACGCCGGTCCCGTTCAGATAGCACAAAGCAAGCATATATTGCACTTCGGGATGGCCGAACCCGGCGATCTTGCGGAGCAGCCGGATGCTCTCGGCCTGTTCCGTCGGCGTACCGACCAGCAGATGATCCGCGTATCTCCTCTGATAAATGTACATGCCCAGCTCCGCGAACCGTCGGTCGAGCGTGTCGTAGTCCAGCCCTGCGATCCCCATGAGGCGCCGGATGACCTGGGGCGCGTCTTCATAGTCGCCGTGCCGTTCGATCAGGTCCCACAGCCGCGGCATGACCCGTGCGGCGAACTCCTCTTCGCTCTCCCCTCCGGTCAGTCTCTCCAGATAGACGGGCACCGAGAGTTCCCCGACTTTCCGGATCCCCCTGGCGCTGCCCTCGTCCAGCTGCTTCATGGCGGCGTCGTACGCCTTCTGCCGCCATTCCCAGTCCTTGGGGACGGAATCGTCGTCCGTCTCCATCATCTTTTCGCGGTATTCCGCGTATGACACCATGCCGGACACGTTGCCGAGTTCGGCGGCCTTGCGGAACCATTCGGCGGCACCGTCGGCGTCGCCAAAACACCGCAGCATGGATGCCGTCGAAATCATCGCATCGACGTCGCCCTGCTCGGCGGCTTCGCGGAAGATCGCGAGCGCGGCCCTTTTGTTCCATTCGACGTCCGCACTCGGGCCGTACCCCGCCCACAGCGCATCGGGATCACCCTGCATGGCTGCCCTGGTGCACAATTCTTCGGCTTCGCGTACGAGCTGTTTTTCGAGCCTGGGCGTCAGGGTGGGATTCGAAAGGTTCTTGTATGCCGGATGACCGTAGAACGCTCTTGCGACAAGCCGGCTCTGCGCCTTCGCGTGGCCCTGCAGGGCGGCTTTGCGGAACCACTTGAACGCCATCGCCGGGGACTTCATGACGCATTCGCCGCGGTCCAGGTCGGCATCGCTGGTGCGGACCTCGTTCCTCAGCATATAAAAACAGCCGAGCTGGAACTGCGCTTCGGCGTCGCCCGATTCCGCCTGCTTCTGCAGAGCCTTTACATCCTCGGTCCAGAACGATTCCTCCGGGAAACGTTCGCGGATGAGGCGGGCTTTTTCGTCCTCGGTAAGCTCAAGCAATGCGATGTCCTCCAGCGTCTGCAGCGCCTCCTTCCGGGCGGACGATCCCTTGTCCGTCGACTGGATGATGTATCGTTCCGTGCGTTCTGCAAGCTCCCACAGGGGTTCCGGGTCGTCGTAGTCGAACACCGGGTCGGAACGGGTCAGCACGGCGAGCGCGACGAGCCCGGCGATCAGCAGGACGCAGACCACCGGGATCCCCAGCGCGATCAGCAGGATTTTGCGGCTTCTTTTCATGAACAACGCCATTCCGAAAGTTGGAGCAATACGATTTCGCCATAACTATATCACGCAAAAGAAAAGATTGCAAGCGGAGAACCAGTGTCCAAACAGGAATTTCCATTTTGGAGCGACCGGAATCGCATGGTTGATAGTTGATTTGGCAAAAGATTTGGCAAGTGTTTATGACAGGTATTCAAGACAGGTTGCAGACAAAACCCCCAAGTTTCAGTTAAAAGGAACTTGTTTTAACTGAAACTTGCGCGTATGCGCGAGAGAGCAGGCAAGGGTGGTATTCTCTCCTTGATGGCGCTTCTATTTTCCGGTTTCTGCGGCGGAAGACGGAGGCGCGGGCTTGAAAAAGGCGCCAAGTTGCATTATATTATTTAGATTAAACCAAAATTCCAAACCACAACCATCCATTCACAGGAGATTGACACCATGTCCAAGATGATTTCCCCGCTTCAGCAGGTCCGCAGCGAATACGCCCCGAAACTGCCCCCGGCGCTCCGTTCCGGCGCGGCCGTGAAAGTCGAAAAAGGCGCTCCGCTCGCCGCTTTCGCCGACGCTGAAAAGATCGCCGCCCTCTTCCCGTCCACCAGCAACATGCCCGACCTGAAGTTCAGCGCGGGCGGCGCGGGCGAAGGCAAGCCCGTGAACGTGGCGGTCATCCTCTCCGGCGGCCAGGCCCCCGGCGGCCACAACGTGATCGCGGGCATCTACGATGGCATCAAGTCGCTGAACAAGGCTTCGCGCATGTTCGGCTTCAAGGGCGGCCCGAGCGGCCTCGTGGACAACGACTACGTCGAGATCACCGACGAATTCATGAACGCCTACCGCAATACCGGCGGATTCGACATGATCGGATCCGGCCGCACCAAGCTCGAACAGGTCGAACAGTTCGACAAGGGCGCGGTGAACTGCAAGGCGCTCGGCATCTCCGCCCTCGTGATCATCGGCGGCGACGACTCCAACACCAACGCCTGCCTGCTCGCCGAATACTACAAGGCGAAAAACATCCCGATCCAGGTCATCGGCTGCCCGAAGACCATCGACGGCGACCTGAAGAACAAATTCATCGAGACGTCCTTCGGCTTCGACACCGCCAGCAAGGTCTACAGCGAGCTCATCGGCAACATCTCCCGCGACGCAAACTCCGCCAAGAAATACTGGCACTTCATCAAGCTCATGGGCCGTTCCGCCTCCCACATCACGCTCGAGTGCGCCCTGAAGACCCACGTGAACGCCGCCATCATCTCCGAGGAAGTCGCCGCGAAGAAGCAGACGCTCTCCGGCATCGTGGACGACCTCGCAAAGATCGTCGCGAAGCGCGCGGAAAACAAGGAGAACTTCGGCGTCGTTCTCGTGCCGGAAGGACTCATCGAGTTCATCCCGGAAATGAAGGTCCTGATCGGCGAGCTCAACGACGTCCTCGCCGCGAACGCCGACGAATTCAACGCCATCGCGAAGCCCGAAGACAAGATCGCCTACATCTCCGGCAAGCTCTCCGCCGCCAGCGCGTCCGTCTACGCCCAGCTCCCGACCGCCATCCAGCTCCAGCTCTCCATGGACCGCGACCCGCACGGCAACGTGCAGGTGTCCCTCATCGAGACCGAAAAGCTCCTCGCGCAGCTCGTGAAGCAGCGCCTCTCCGCCATGAAGACGGAAGGCAAGTACGTCGGCAAGTTCTCCAGCCAGACCCACTTCTTCGGCTATGAAGGCCGCTGCGCCGCTCCGTCCAACTTCGACGCCGACTACTGCTACAGCCTCGGCTTCAACGCCGCCGCCATCATCGGCTCCGGCGCGACCGCCTACATGTCCTACGTCGGCAACCTCGCGAAGTCCGCCGACGAGTGGACCGCCGGCGCTGTGCCGCTGACCGCCATGATGAACGTCGAGCATCGCCACGGCGCGGACAAGCCGGTCATCAAGAAGGCGCTCGTCGAGCTCGACGACGCTCCGTTCAAGTTCTTCGCCGCAAACCGCGACGACTGGGCCGTGAACACCTCGTTCGTCTATCCCGGCCCGATCCAGTACTTCGGCCCGTCCGTCGTCTGCGACGCCAAGACCGAAACGATCAAGCTCGAACACCAGTAATTCAACCCGGGGACAGGAAAGGCTTCCACCATGGCCGAACAGGGAACCAAAATCGACGTGGCCCAGGTCGCCTCGCTGGCGCGCCTGAGCCTGCCTCAGGACATGATCCCGCGTCTGCAGTCCGAAATGGAGCAGATCGTCGGCTATGTCGAAATGCTCGCCGAGCTTGATGTCTCCGGCATCGAGCCCACAGCCCACGCCGTCGCCCGCACCAACGTACTCCGCGACGACGTGCCCTCCGATCCCTTCCCGCGCGAGGCCATGCTCGCCAACGCGCCCGACCTGATCGAAGGCGAACTCGTGAAGGTCCCGCAGGTCCTTCCCGGGGAGGGCATCGCATGATGACGAACGCCGAGCTCATCTCCCTGTCCCTCCGCGATGCTGCCGCCGCGCTCCGCGACGGCCGCACCACCTCGACCGCGCTCTGCACGGCCTTCCTCGAACGCATCCAGGCGGTCGAGCCGAAGGTACGTGCGCTCCTCGCCGTGAACCCGGAATCCGTGCTGGCGCAGGCCGCCGCTTCCGACGCCCGCCGCGCCGCGGGCGCTCCGCTGGGCGACTTCGACGGCATCCCGATCACGCTCAAAGACAATATCTGCGCGAAGGACGAACAGTGCTCCTGCGCCTCGAAGATCCTGAAGGGCTTCATTTCCCCCTATGATTCCTTCGTGACCGGCAAGCTGAAGGCCGCCGGGTGCGTTCTGCTGGGACGCGCCAACATGGACGAGTTCGCCATGGGCTCCTCCTGCGAGAACAGCGCGTACCAGCGCACCGCGAACCCGTGGAACCTCGACTGCGTGCCGGGCGGCTCCTCGGGCGGGTCCGCCGCGTCCGTCGCCGCACTCGAAACCATCGCCGCACTCGGCTCCGACACCGGCGGCTCCATCCGCCAGCCCGCGGCCTTCTGCGGCGTGGTCGGCCTCAAACCGACCTACGGACGTGTCTCCCGAAACGGCCTCGTGGCGTTCGCCTCCTCGCTGGACCAGATCGGCCCGCTGTCCCGCACCGTGTGGGACGCCGCCGCGATCCTCGACCTGATCGCCGCTCATGACGAGAAGGATTCGACGAGCCTGCCGCAGCAGCCGGAGGGATTCGCTGCCGATCTCGAAGCGTTCGAACAGAACCCGCGCCTGGACGGCGTGAAGATCGGCCTCCCGAAGGAATACTACGAGCTCGAGGGTATGGACCCCGCCGTCAAGCAGATCATGAACGACTCCATCGAGGTGTTCCGTTCCCTCGGCGCGTCGTTCGTGGACGTCTCGCTCCCGCACACGAAATACGCCATGGCATGCTACTACATCATCGCCACGGCCGAGGCGAGCGCGAACCTGGCGCGGTTCGACGGCATCCGCTACGGCTACCGCAGCCCGAACGCGACCGACATCAATTCGACCTACGAGAAGTCGCGCGGCGAAGGGTTCGGCAACGAGGTGCTCCGCCGCATCATGCTCGGCACCTACGTGCTCAGCAGCGGCTACTACGACGCCTACTATCTGCGCGCGCAGAAGGTCCGTACGCTGCTCCGCCGCGACTTCCAGGAGGCCTACAAGCTCTGCGATTTCCTGCTGACCCCGGTCACCCCGGCTCCGGCGTTCCACTTCGGCGCGAAGACCGACCCGCTGCAGATGTACCTTTCCGACGTCTTCACCACGGCGCTGAACCTGAGCGGCGACTGCGGATTGAGCGTCCCCGCCGCGATCGATCCCGCGTCCAAACTGCCCGTCGGGATCCAGCTCAACGCCCCGGCCATGGAGGAAAAACGCATCTTCCGCGCCGGCCGTGCGTTCGAACTGGCGCGAGCTCAGAAAGATTTCATCGCCCCTCTGTCATAAGGGGTGTAAATGCGAGGCGGCTGAACCGCCGGCCGCCCCTGCGTTCTGTTTTTTGAACAGGAAGGAGGCGTGCGGACATGAATACCGAATCGACCGGACTTCTGGCGGCGTGCCGTGCCGCGGAAGCATCGTTCCACGTGTTTTTCACGGGGGAATCCCCCGCGCCCGGCACGTTTGCGGACCGCCTCGGCGCCGCGCTCTCCGCGATTGAGCACGACCTGGACGGCGCGCCCTCCGCAAACTTTTTTGAGCCACCGGATGCTTCTTCTGATTCTATCGACGCGCTGAATTTGCTCGCCGCCGCCTGCACCTCGTTCCCGTTCAGCCGCCTGCTGGACAAGATGTTGTTCGAGCGTCTCGCGGCGCTGGCTCCTCGCGGGGCGCATTCCCGTACACCCTCCGCCTACGAATCCGGCTCCGACGCCGCATTTTTCTACGACCACGCGGTGCGCCTGGCGGGACTTCTGAAAGACCTGGTCCCCGCCTATTGCGCCCTGCTCGCGGAACGTTCCGGCGAAGCGCCCGACGGCGCGGTCTCCCGGCTGCGTCCCTCCGTCCTCAAGCTCGATTCGGCGCAGAGCGCATTCCTGCGGATGAAACCCGGCGCGGTCGCGCTGGAGGTCGCGCGGATGTCCGCCGAGGACCCGTTCGCGCACGGTCGCATCTTCCGGCATCAGGACGGCGCGTTTGTGCCGCTCACGCTTCCCTCGATCCGTTCCGCGGACGAATTCTACGGCTACGCGTCCGTGCGCCGGATGTTCCAGGAGCATTTCCGGGCGTTTTCCGAGGGACGGAACAACCTGCCGCTCCTCATTTCGAGCCTGCCGGGCCTCGGCAAGACGCAGATGAGCATCGCCTACAGCCTGTCGTTCCCGGACATCACGCTGATCATCCCGCAGCCGGAGGACCTGACCACCGGGCTGGAGCCGCTGATTGCCGAGCTCGCCGCCTGGCCCGAACACAAGTTCATGCTGTTCTTCGACGACATCGACGCCGCCAAAACTGACTGGTATTATTTTCGCACGAACATCGGCGGCACGTTCTCCCTGCCGGAAAACATTACGCTCACGATCGCCTCGAACCAGCGGTTCCCCGTGAACATCTCCAGCCGCGGCCGCGGATGCGAGTTCCCGATGTTCGACGAGATCCGCTGCCAGGAGATGATCCTGGACTTCCTCTCGGCGAAGGGGCTGCGCGAACCTTCGAAGAACCTCGTCGCCGTGATCGCGTCCGACTACGTGAGCGAGTTCGGCCAGAAACAGTTCGAGGAGCTTTCGCCGCGCACGCTGGTGCGCTACCTCGACCACTACCTCTCCGACCCCGCCAAGCGCAAGACGCTGATGGACGAGGCGAACAGCGAGGTGGTGCCGCAGCCCGATCCGCAGGTCTTCTACGAGGAGAATGTGAAGCTTATGCGCTCCATCCACGGCGAGGAAGCCCTCGACCAGTTCCGACAGGACGCCGTCCATGCCAAGTAACGATTCCGATCTCCTGTTTCCCGTCCCGCCCGGATCCGACGGATTTGAGTTCGATTCCGGCTCCGATAGTTTGTTCAACGGCGGCGAGGATGACGGCGAACTGAAGCCCCTGCTCGGGGACGATTACTACATGCGGGCGGCGCTCCGGTGCGCCCAGCAGGCTGCCGACGCGGGCGAGGTCCCGGTCGGAGCCGTGGCCGTGAAGGACGGCCTCATCATCGCGCGTTCGTGGAACCAGGTGGAGCTGCTGAAGGACGCGACCGCCCACGCCGAGCTCATGCTGATCGCGAGCTTGCCCCAGGTCATCGGCGACTGGCGGCTGGACGGCATCGACATCTACGTGACCAAGGAGCCGTGCGCCATGTGCGCCGGGGCCATGGTGAACTCGCGCATCCGCCGCGTGGTCTTCGGCATGCGCGACCCGCGCTGCGGCGCCGCCGGGACAGCACTGAACGTGACCGGGTTCCCCGGGATGCTCCACAATGTCGAAGTGACCGCCGGACTCATGGAGGAGGAGTGCAAGGAGATGTTCCAGGCATTTTTCCGCACGGTCCGCGCGAACGCCCGAAAAAAGAAGTCCTGATTTGCGCCTCCGGCTTGAAAAATCAGGCTTGCGGAGGTATATTTTTCTTTACATTAATTTTTTAAATAACCCCCCTCAAGCAAGGATAAGCTCATGGACTATCGTATTGAAATGTCGGTGAAGCCGCAGTGGCAGGACGCCCGCGGCCAGGGCGTCGTCCGCCGCCTCTCCGCCCTCCCCGGACTGCCGCCCGTCCGCGGCATCCGCACCCGTTCCGTCTACACCGTCTCCGCGAACATCACGCCGGACGAAGCCGCGAAGGTCGCGCACGAACTTGCCGACCCGGTCACCCGCAGCGGCATCGTGGGCGAAACGCCGTCCGCCGGGCTGGACTACACCTGGCTGATCCGCGTCGGGTTCAAGCCGGGCGTGACGGACAACGTGGCCCGCACGGCGTGGGAGGCCATCGGCGACATCATCGGCCGTAAGCTTTCCCGCGAGGAACAGGTCTTCAGCTCGATCGAGTATCTGGTCGATTCCCCCGAAATGACCCGCGAACAGGCGCAGCGCATCGCCACCGGCCTGCTCGCGAACGTCCTGATCGAATCGGTCGACGTCTTCTCCCGCGACGAGCTCGTAAACAGCTCCATCCCGCTGAACAAGCCCGTCATCAAGGGGCTCGGCGAGGTCATCGTCCGCGATTATGACCTGGAAGTCTCCGATGAACAGCTCATGGAGCTGTCCCACAAGGGTACGCTCGCCCTCAGCCTCGAGGAAATGAAGTCCATCCAGGGCTATTTCCGCCAGCTCGGCCGCAAGCCGACC
>Ga0310786_10001775_pt1 | contig 34392 bp, 44 predicted proteins | sample AusTroGonzalo_MG_FD_203881 | JGI IMG/M metagenome (GOLD analysis project Ga0310786, IMG submission 203881) | Bovine rumen microbial communities from tropical cattle in Woodstock, Queensland, Australia - Gonzalo_03 (v2) (version 2) | ecosystem: Host-associated > Mammals > Digestive system >... | reverse complement strand
ATGGATTCTGTTGGACTTCCGTGGTTTCCTTGCCGCCGAAGACAATGGAACCCAAGTAAATGCCGACGGCGAGAGCGAGCAATGCGATAAAGATATTAATCATGATTGTTTATCCCTTGAATATTTAACATTAAATTACTACATTTTGAGACGGATGTTGAGTCCGCCTCATATTTGCATGGTTACTCGTTAGTCAGCAAGCTGGTGTTTTTCATCAGCTTGCTGTTTTCGTAGTCCGGCGACTGTCTGGAGCTGTGCAGTCAAATCAAGTTCTTGTTGTTTGCGCTGTTCACGGAAGCGGTAGTAACGTTTCCGCTGTGACTCAGCGGACTTTTTTCTGAACTTTTCCAGCCATTCAGGGTCTTGTTTCTTCTTCTGGTACCAGTCTTTCATGTACCGGCTTGCTCGTAGTCTTTTCTCGTCCGGATTGTTCTTTTCTACATTCACGCTCGTATCGGCACGGTTGATGCTGGTGGGCAACCATTCAAGGTTCTCCGGGTAGTTGTCTGACCATCCCTCCGTCTTATGCGACTTGTGGTTGAGTTCATTGTACAAGTAAGGATACTTTGCATGCAAGTCGGCGTTGCCTACAAGCTCCGGATAAGCTTCTGCAAATACGTAATAGATACCTATGCCCCTTTTTCGTGGTTCACCTGGTACACGCAGCTGTGTCTGGATATATCCGTTAGTCGTATAGGTGAACTTGTCCATCAACACAAGTTCATCGTCAGTAATCTCGGTCTTGCGATTACGGTTGCAACGTTTCCAGAACGTGCGGTCAGAGCGTGAGACGTAAATGTCGTACTTGGCGACGTAGATATAATCTGGGTTTGTGATAGCCATGATTGTATTCCTTTTTGGTTACTGGTTATTGATTTTGTTGAGAAATTCTTCGACATGCTTGTTGAGGCACACGAGCAGTTCATTGGACTTCTTCCACCCGGTGATGTACTTTTGTCCCTTGGAATCTCCAGACAAAGACATCTTTTCGACGGCGATATCCTTGGATCGCTTTGTCTTCGCGTACTTTGACTTGCTTATCCGCGTCTGGAAACCGTCTTCACAGAGCCATTTGTTGACCAGCGTAGACGTGATACTCTTGTTCTTGTATGATTTGGCGAGTTCACCCGCATTATGTGTCTCGAAGTCGGCTACCGGGACGATTGCTGCCATACGGGTATCGGTGCCTGGGTCGAAGGTGATGTGAGCCTTTTCTAGTTCGACCGTAGCTTCATGGCGAGCCAGTTCCGGCAACATGTGCGTAGACGTATCTTCGTAGTAGGCATAGTCCTGTTCGAGCAGATATGCTTGGGGGACGCCAGCCGAGAACATCTTAGCAAGTCGGTCGGCGACGTCAAGAGCTTCGGCAAGGTCTTCCCGGCGTTGTTTCGCTGTCGGGATGGCTTTGACCTTCTGAGGCACGTAACAGCCGGTCTTGCGAATCTGCGGAAGAACTTCTTCGGTGACCCATGCAACAAACGCTTCGGCTTCTGGCTTACGTGACTTGAATATTAGTCTGTAAAGACCAGATTCGGAGACGAACGTCGCGTTCTGCGTTCTACCTAAGCTATCGACGATGGGGTAACTATTAGTTACCCCATCCGGCAACTCAGCTATGTTCTTTTTAATGTTGGTCAACCAAAGCATCTTGCCCAGGTCGGCAGCTGCGAACCACGGTGTCTGGTTTTCGTCGACCATCATGCGGATGTCGGCGTTAAGAACGGAATAATGAAGTTTTGAGACATTGTTCATTTTAGTTTCCTTTTTGGTTACTGGTTATTGATAAGAACTATCTCTTATCAATGCAATAAGTTTAGCAATAATCAGTTTTGAATACAAATCGAGATTATATGCTGCTCAAAATAGCAGTACAACGGTCATGTTATACCAGGATTGTGTGTGTGTACCACATGGTAATAGAAAACCCACTGGTTATGCGTTACCAGTGGGGTTGGGCTGTCTTTACGCCGGCGGACAAGGCGACGCTTCGCGTCAACTAGTCCGATTAACTAAGTACTATCAAAAGAGTCACGCAAGATTTGAAAAATCCGAGATGAATAAAAAAGAACCCGAAAAGGAATAGGAAGGAAAATGCGTCGGAGGGGAGCGGTTAGCGGCACCGACGACGCAGTTGTACGCACCTAGACCGTCTTGAAGGTCTATTATTCCTCTGCAATAAAACCTATCGGACGGTATGTAAATCGTAAAAGTCTATAAATAAATCGTAACGTATTGTATGTAAAACTGAACGCATTGTATGTAAAATCAAACGCATTCAGGCGATTCGACAGTCCAGTTTCCTTCCGGGCGGTTTCCGCTGTTCTGTGCGACTTGGATATCGAAGTCGATAGATACGAAGTCCTGCTCGATATCGAGCGACGTCTCGACTTCTTCAGCGACTTTTTCAGCCAGTGTCGGCTTCGACTTCGGCTCGGTCTTTTCGTACTGCGTCAGATAGGACGACTTAGTTGAAAAATGCCAGGTCAGTTTCCAGTAAGCATCGCTGTTCCGCTGGTAGAGCTGCTTTAGGAACATCTTGTAACGCCGTACAGTCACCGTGGCGACCTTGAACTGCTTGACGAACTCGTCGTACGTCCTAGGAAACGGCGGAGCTTCGCAAGCGTCGCGTTCTGCGATTGCTTGCAGTATTTCCGAGCGTTCCGATTCGGAGATCTTGTCTCCTAGGAAATGCCGGAAAGTGTCGACGTCATCCGCCTCAACAATAACGTCACTACCTTCATGCTTCATAATGATGTATTCCCGGCTAAGGTCGTTGACCTTGGCGTTAAGTTCGTCGAACTTCGCCTTAGATTCGTCTTCCCAGTGCCTACAAGCGTAGATGATTCGGTTGAGGTCGGTCCATGGGCATACCCACATCTTGTCAAGAGAACGCTTGAACTTGCGGATCCTATCGATATATGCTTTAAGCGTACAACGCTTGGACTTCGGTAGATAGATCAGTGTCTTGTCCTTGGTAGCCGCCATACCGAGTCCGTAGTAATAGAAACTGCGGTTGAGACTGTACCAGATACGCTCTTCCTCCGGCTTTGCCTTTTCTTCTTCGAGAACTCGCTTGTAGGCGTCGATTGCACACTGGGACTTGCCATTACGCATTGCGTAGTCCAACGCCTCCAGAGCGTCGTTTACGGTCGAAGGATGACCGCTGTCCCTGGCTATGATGGCGTTTGGGATGATAATGTTGTGCCAGACCCTTGTGATGTTGGTCCGGCAGTGCTTGTCCGATTCGTATTCGCGGTTCTTACGGCAGTCGAAGTGGAAGTCGTAGCTGTCATAGTAATACAGCTCGCAGCGTGCCAGCGTCTTCGTTGTCGACAACAGATAGGGCAGTGCCTTGCGACCGCCGTGGTAGGATGGATGCTTGTTCATGGTGAATCCCTACGCCTTGCCAAGGTGCCAGCAGTTCGACAGACGGCAGTAGAAAATTCCGCACCCGAGACGCTTTGCCAGCCGTTCGGCTTCGAACTTCGTCAAGCATTCTTTCGATGCTCTATGAAACCCCATTTCCTTCTGCTTCTTCTTGTCGGTGATGTTGTAGGGGTATCGGCAGTAGATTCGTCCGTTCATGTATGACATATTTGTTTCCTTGTGATTAATGCCCTAGATGCCAGCATTCGTGGTAGTCGCACCAGAACGCATGCGAACCGTAGACGGCGGCAAGCATCTTTGCGGTTGCTTCGTCGTAGCACTTCAATGGGACAGCATGCCATCCGTCCCAGTCGTAGTACTGCGGCGGACATGCGACCCGTTCATCATGCATCGGCTGCCCTCTTGGCAGACATCGCCTTGCAGTAGTTGATTAATGCCCCTGGCCAGTTCATTATCGGGTTGCCCCACCTATCACGCCCATGTCGCTCTACCATCGTGAGTTCGTACCATTGATACGCATCGTCGCCGTCGAGATTGCACTTGAACACGATGTTTTGTACGTCGTCAGTCGACTTCGGTAGTGGCGTCTGCCTCTTGGGCAACGTGTAGACTTGCTTCTGGTACGGCTTCTTGGTGGGTTTTGGGTGTGCAGAAGGCTCTGATATTGCCTTGGCGGTATTCTCGCTAGGGCAGGACTCAGAAAGCGTCTTTAAGGCGTCTTCTATGCGTTTCTGCGTGTCGTCCTTTGGCTTGTTGGTGCTTCCCTTCGGTCTGCCACCGAGCTTGCCGTTCTCACGGGATGCCTCAGCACGACGTTCCTTCGACGTACAGACAGCCTTCTTGACCTGTTCGGAACCGAATGAACCTGAATCCGTGTTCAGTTCTTCAAAATCCTTTATCGACTGTAGTACGTCGTCGACGATTTCTTTGTGTGTTTTTCCCTTGAAGTGTGAAATGAAGTCCTTGAAGTCCATCTTCGACCAGGTAATCTTGCTCTGCTTTGCCATACAAAAACGAAATCCGCATAGTCGGGGTACCACTCCCAAGCTATGCGGATCGATAGAAAAAACTTCGTTCGGATGTCGGTCTTAGAGTGGTACACAGACTGGCATCGCATTCTTACGTGGAAGAATATACCAAATTCCGACGCTCCGGTCAAGGGGTGTGTCAGTTTTTCTTAGTAAAATTTTTGAAACGTTCTGTAAGAACAACCCTCAAGCTCGCTCAAACCTTCTTCTCTATTTATGAGTGAGATTGAGGGTTTTATTTAGATAAATGGTTTTTATGAGAGAATATATATCACCAGGTTTTTTGAAACCCAGTAGGTTTCCGTCTTCGCGGCGTCGCTTGGTCGGTCTACCGTTTCGACAGCCTCAATCCGGCTAAGTCTTAACTAGTTTAAACATTTTTGACCTGGGAACACGGTCGAGTGGATACACCTCCGCCCTAGCTTGTTAACTTAATAGACAAGGGTCTAGGCTGTCAACAAGTTAGGGCAGAGGCGATCGGTGTTCAACGTTTTGACCTTTGGGTTTCCGGTCTGAGTTGGGACACGTCGGATAACCGACATCCAAACCATGACTCAACGAGTTTTAGGTTCAGATACAAGAGACATTACTGTCTCAACCGCCCAAGTGTACCCGCAGAAATGATATCAGTTGGAGTCCACTTGCGTCTGGTACAACGTCCGTCGGTAGGGGCAGGATAGCGGAACCCGACGACCGCTGATGCTTATTGGCTATTAGGCACGTTCCTTTTCAGGACTATCAAACTCTAGGGAGCCTCAATGACACGCCGAACCGATTAACAAGCTAAACACAAATCGAGCGGTTGTTCCGACCCGCCGATACAAACTAGACGCGTCATCCTCAGCTTCTATTAAGAAATTAGTTCATTTCAGTTTCAAAAACAACACGACACGGTGCAAAAACGCGTGACCGCTGTCACTGGTTTGTAAACAATCATTTTACAAAGAAAATAGCCTTTACACCTTGACACACTGACACAGATTAGGTATATTTGGAACATAACGAACAACAAAGGAGACAACAATGAAAAACGTTATGAAAACACTCGGCGAAATGATTAACCACGCAATCGTGATCGCAGTCGGCTGTGCAGTCGCATACGCCGTCGCATTCATCCTCAGCTCGGTTATGGGCTAATCAAGTAACTTTTATTTTACACATTGACGCCTTGACGCCTTGACTCAGTTTAGCTATATTGATAGCATCAAAACAAAACAACCGCTCATGAGAGCAAAGGATAACACAATGAAACTCACACACAGCCAAGTCAAGTCCGTCACCGACAATTACGGATGCTTGCTGATCCGAAAATTCGCTTACGGTATGAATATTCCGTATTCCACGAAGGCAGTCACGATGCTGGCGTTGCTTCAAGCGGACAAGCGCGCTTCGCAGTACAAGGATATCAAAAGTGCTATCGACGAACTTTCCTCCAAGTGGGGTGATGCCGCAGATCGCCGCCACGACAAGGAACTCAAGGCATTTAAGGAACACGGTACACCGTTCAGCTATGACTACGCCAAGCTTTATCTCGAAGACACCATTAGTTGCTGTGATATAGTCGGAGCAGACAAGCTGAAAGACATCCTCAAGCTTGCTTGGGAATCCAAAGAGCAAGTCAATTCAACCACGGTACACGCCTACTTCTGGCTCGGCGATGTAGCCTATACGGTGGACTGGAAATTCAAGCGCGGTGAATCTGACCAGAATCCGATGACACCCAAGATCGTATCTGTAAAGGTAGACGAACACCCGTAACAAGTACCAACCGCCGGTAGCCCGGCGGTCTTAACCCCCAACAAAGGAGACAAAACCATGAAAACTACAAAAGAAATGTTTGCCAACGCAGTCGAATCGACCGAATACTACGACACTGTCGTCAACAAGCTCGCAGCAGAATCGGTCATCGCCGTCAACACCGACCTCAGGACCGCAATCATCAATTCGGCGATGCAGGACGGCTTCGCCGATACTAGACTCAGCAAGATCGACAAGCTTGTCGAATGGGACCTGAAGGCGATGCCCATAGACATGCCGCTGGAAGACGGCGAGACGCCGTACACCGAAGAAGATACCGACTCGCTCGAATGGGTCGCCTACACGCTCATACACGACGCAATCTGCACGTACGAAGACGTCTACATGCTTGTCAACGACCCGAAGGCCATCGACCTCGACGCGGTCGCCGAACGTGCGGTGGACAAGATGTTCAGAATGCACGGCAAGCTCGAAAAACAGATCGCGGACGACAAGGACCGCATTGCAAAGGCGGAGGCATCCCATGGCGAACAGAAATAAGTCACGTGACGTCCAAGAGAAGATAAATGAAGCGGTTCGCACCAGAACAGCTCGTGACAAAGCATTGTCATCTATTCCGACAATCGTAGAAGAATCCATGTCATACCTGGATCAAGACAGTGCGGAATATGCTGAGTACCAGCGTCTGGATGCACAGTTTAAATCTATCTGTGCAGGATTGCCAGATGATGCCCAGCGACTGGCGAACATCGGTCGCCTTGTCGGCGATTCAGTTTCGATTTAAGGAGTGAACTATGGCAAACAGAACTAAGGCAAGGGCGGTCACCGTCTATCTGGACCCGAAGTACAACAACACAATCAGCTATCTCAAGCTGACTCAAGGATTAACCAAGTACATAGAGACATGTCTCGACGCAGTCAAAGTCGACCCGGAGAAGCTGAAGGCGATTGAAGTGCTAAACAAGTAAAAAAGAAGGTAAGTAATATGGACGCATTTCACAAGATTTTCTCTCTTCTCGGAACCGCATTGTTCCTGTACTTTGCCTATATATGGATGTTTGTAAGCAGTGACTATTTGATGCACATGATATGCGGTTTCCTTATCGGCGGTCATCACTTTCTGCACTACTTAGACCGCAAAGAAATCTATCGCGAGCGAGCGTTGAACTACATGACACTGGATGCCGTCCGTTCGGCGTGGGGTGCAGAAGGTGTCAAGCGTCTCGCTACTGTCGCTGGACAACGTTTCATCGACAACGCACCGGATGACATCAAGCGCGACTGTGCCGAAATAGTCAAAGAATCCTTAAAAGAATTAAATGATTTTGGAAAGGATTCATCCGGAAAATGAATTAATTTAGGCAGTATGCGATACATACTGCCTTTACTTATTGTCCCATTGACTGCCTATGCCGCCTACCGCATAATCAAGTCCGGTCTGGACGAACCGGACGAAACCAGACTGGTGGTCTGCTACGACCCCGACGACGGCTGTCCGGTCTTGATCCCAGAACCGTCGCTAGGGAATGCGGAACCACGCTAGAATCGCCTATTTCGGTGGTGGCGGTAGGGATGTACCGCCTACCCCTCAGACGCGTTTCTAGACGCCTTTTCTGCCTTCTGGCGGTCATAGCGTGCCTTGCTGCGTCTCCGCTCTTGCTCGAGATACCGCTTGTAGCCTTCCGGGTCCTCGACTCGCTGGCGTGCTCGCCATTTGCGAACCGTCTCGGACTTTGGCGACCGCATCGAATGTAGTCTGTCAAGGACTGCCTTGCGGTGCTGTTCTATGGCGACCCGGTCCACTATGACACCGCCTTCGGCATTTTCGGCATCTTCATCGGACCAGATGCGGTTCAGCGCGGCTTCGCGTGACTCGCAGTAATAACGTCCGGACAGCTTTTCATACATGGCGGCACCGCCATGCTCTAGCGGATGCCGACCGGTGTCGGCAATCAGGTCTTCCACCGTAGCGTCGTCGCCAATGCCAACCACCAGCGACGTGCTGGTGCTGTTCAACCGGTGTTTTATTTCCTCAAGGTATTTGTAGACCGCGCGGTTGCCGCCTGTCACGGAATACACTGCCGAATAGGCATTGCTGAAGAAATCGTAATTGCGGTTGTAAGTGTGCTGCCCTATCTTTATTCTCAGGAACTGGTCGACGCCGTCCAGCGTGACGATGTCGAGCAGTTCCGCCCATTCGTCCTTGGACAGTCTCAGCTTCTTGCGAGACAGTATGTAACGTGCGGCGGCGTTGCACGCCTCGAACAGGTTTTCCATCGCCGACAGCTCGGCTCTTAACTTGAACTTTTTCATAGTCGTCTCCCAAAATAGAGCTGGCGACCGGACTCGAACCGATACTCTGAGCTTTACAAGAACCCTGCTTCACCAGTTAAGCTACGCCAGCTTGTATACAAAGGCCGTGGCGTAATGTCCCGCCACGGCCAGCCAATAGGAAGCGTAATTAAGGAGCAAAAACCGCTTCCTACTTGGAATTAGGATTGGTGTTCTATTTCCAACCGAATCTGGTGCATTGAGATAAACTGATTAGGCTTTGTTGCCTCCCCAGCTTGTCGGGATTTGTGCCAGCTCCGCTTGCCCGCTTGTGGTACCGTAACCGCAGTACTTGAATGTGTCGGTGTGTACCGTAGGCGGTGTTGCCTGAGTCGATGCTTGCTGATATAAAGCCAGTGCACCACTTTCGACAGCCCAACAGTTATTGAACATGTAAGACATGCGCGTGACTGAACTTGTATCAAGTAATGGCACTGAGGTCAGCCTGCTGCATCCATCGAACATAGAAGACATGTCCGTGACTGAGCTTGTGTCAAATAATGGCACTGAGGTCAGGCCGCATCCATAGAACATAGTATTCATGTTAGTTACCGAACTTGTGTCAAATAATGGCACTGAGGTCAAGCTGGTGCATTGGTAGAACATATAATACATGGTCGTGACTGAACTTGTATTAAATAATGGCACTGAGGTCAAGCCGCTGCATTTATAGAACATATGAGACATGTCAGGGACTGAGCTTGTGTCAAATAATGGCACTGAGGTCAAGTGGCTGCATTGGTAGAACATATCCCTCATGTCGGTGACACCAGTTGTGTTAGCTGCAATTACTTCTTCCAGTCGTGTATTTTTAAAAAATAGTTCTCTCCAGTCTGTTCCGCTCTTGTAAATGTCCCAGATGTTTTCGTCCGCGTCCACAAGGGTCTGAGAGTCGCCCATGCTTGGCGTATAACCGCTAGTGAATTTACAGCGAATTGTATTGGCCGGTAGACTTGGTTGTGAAGAACCGTACACCTTAACAGAACCCAAATAGGCTTCGCCTATCTTGGTCGAGCCAAGATAGAGCGAGCCAAAAGTTGTATTGCCTAAACTAATGGACATGTTGCCCCCATTAAGTCTCTGGGAGAAGGTACAACACAGTTGCAACCGGGCTTGCTGGCAGACTGTTCACGACCTGGATGTCGGTGATGCCAGCCGTGGTCGTGAATCCGTCAGTACCCCACTCGGCATTGCCGGATGCATTGACCTTCAAAACCTTACCGCTGTCTGCCTGGGCGGATGCCGGAAGCGGGTTAGGACACATAAGTGATGCATCAGAGACTACGGACGCTCCCGCACTCTCAACATCACTAAACTGATAATACTGGTTATTATATTTAAAACCAAATATTACGTAAACCGTGGTGTTACTTGTAAGCCCAGCCCAGGTACCAGTTTCAACTGTGCAAGAAAATTGACTTAGACCTATAGTCTTAAAACTGCCAACACTCGTAAACAGCGTATATTGTTGTCCGCTGGATCTTTCAATATTGAAAGATACATCGGAATACGTATACTTAGCAATGTTTGTAGCATATTGCAGATTCTGATTATCTGCAATATACATATACGCCTTTTCAGGTATTGGTGTGTAGTAAAAATTGGTCAGTTCCAAGGATATGCCGAACGGTGCCCTAAAATAACTAGCCAAACTTAAATCTGACGATTTTATTGCAAAACAACTATCTACAAATCCGTCGGATACTATTTTACTGCCTATTCTTAACAAATTTTCACTGTTTAGAGATACTGACGCTTGAAGAAGATCATAAGACCCCATTGCTATCTTTTCTAAGCCGTCTCCAGCTTCCACGGCCGCACCGCCGCCCTGGGCTGTCTGCCAAGAGTAAGAGCCTTGTCCACCGCTGTAAGAAGCGGTCAAAACCTTTCCGTCATCGGAGCTGGTTACTGCCGGAACTTCGTCCACGGACGGAGAAGGGATTGCAGCGATTGCCTGTGCAACAGCGGTACCACTTTGGGCATTGGTGGACGATGCATTGTAGGTCTGGTCTACTGAAGGAATCGCCGGTTTGTCGCTTAGGTCAGCGTAACTGCCCGAAGTGGCAACTGTAGCCAAGGAGCTAGCAACCACGAAGTTAGAATCGTTAGTCAGGTCGGACGTCTTTGTCGGGATGACTTGCAAGGACTTAATTTTCTTGGTGCTGGAATCGATACCGATGGTAGTTCCATCCACATCGGCGGAAATCACGTCGTTGGTAATGTCAATACCGTCGCCCGGAGTATAGACGGTTCCGGCGGACGGCGTAATCCAACTGGCTGTTCCGTCATTGCCCACGGTGAGTACCTTGCCAGCATCACTAGAAGTCGCGCTCGGAAGAAGCTCGTCGCTGGACGGTAAGTCGCTCGGCTGGGCGGCAGTCGCACCAGCGGCGGCACCAGCACGGATAGAGTCGATGTCGGGTATCGTTGCTTGTTTTCCAGCAAGGGCTGTTTCCATAGCCGACGTCGTGGCATACACGGACAAATCCGGCTTGTTACTCAAGTCGGTGTAAGAGCCAGTCTCCGCCACGGTTGCGAGGTCACTGCTGGTGACGAAGTTAGAGTCATTTGTTAGGTCGGAAGTCTTCGACGGGATTTCCGTTTTCTTGGCATACACGAGATCGATACGGTTGCCGTCCATGTCGGCTTCGGCTCGAACCGCGTAGATGCCGTTGTTGTTAATGCTATCTGCTAGAATTGCCATATTTAATCCTGTACTGTTCTTGTACCAATGGTAGGAATATCGGGTTTGGAACTCAAGTCATTGTAGCTACCGCTGAAAGCGACGGTCGACAGCTCTGAAGACTGTGCGTAGATACCCAGATCGGGCTTGTTTTTAATGTAGCTAGGGTCGTTTGGATTGGTTTCACTCCATGATGCTTGCACATTCTCCAGAGTACCGGAAGCGTTGATTCGACCGTTTTCGATTGTGATGTTGTCGCCGCCTTCGATCTGCGGCTGATAGACGCCCTGACCGTCAAGAACTTCTGTGCCGTTCTCGCCGTCCGGACGGATGATGTCTGATTGCCATTCGTAAGCCATCTTAAAATCTCCTATATTTGGGATTTAGTGGTTGCCCCAGTCGTCCTTGGAAAAGCAATACCATCCGGCGACAAGGACAGTAACTATGAAAAGGACAGTCTGTTCAAAATTACTTAGATCGCCTTCCATTTTTCTTTAATTCCTTCAAGCTGTCAGTGACCGTCTCCAGCTTTATAAGAACTTCAGCAAGCTGGGTATTAAGAATACCGAGCTGTTTTGAAGCGTCGTTGAGACGGTCGTCGGTCAGCTTCTGCGCGTCCTTGAGCGCGGTGCACTTGAATTCGAGTGCTTGCACCTTGTCCCGGACTTCCTGGAAGCTTTGGTCTCGAGACATCTTGGTCTGTTCACGGTCTTTTATTACCGACGCAAGGTCGGAATGCGACTTGAACCACCCTGCAATAGCCGTCAGCACAGCGATAACCGCTGCACATATCTCTGCGTTAAAATCCATTAGAAACGCTCCTTTGTGCCGACTATCATAAGGTTTACGCTCTGCTGAGCCATTGGGTAGTTGTCCTTGTCGAACTCTATGAACATGCTGCCGTACCAATCAGACGTGAAGTCAAGATGCTGGTGAATAGCCTTGCCACTGTCTTGACGGATCCATCCAGTCAGATAACGGATGTTCTGTGCTCCATAAATGCCCAGTGCAACACGGTACAGGTACTTGTCAGTGCTTTCAGCCTGGAGACCGTTCGTATAGATGTCCATGTGATAGACGGTCGAACGTTCTAGCTTGTATTCAATGTCGTGGTGGGTCGTGGTCGGGTCGGTTGCAAGGTATTCATGCACGTCGCCGAAATTCGGAGCGATGTCTTGTACACGGTTTTCGCCAAGCACGCTGACATGTGCGACACCACCATAGAAGTCGACCAGATACTTGTGACCTATATAGATCGGAATGTAACGCGCTGAATAGTTTGCAAGCTGAGCCTTCGGGTCGCCATACCCTACACTGAGGGTGAGCCAGTCATGCGGAGAACCGATAAGGTGCGGGTCAGAATCATCCGTGATGTTACCAGTAAGGTCTATGATGAAGTGGAGATTAGGTACGAATCCGTCTGCATCCGGGGTCATCGACCAACGAAGGTCAAAATATAACACGTTGGTAATGTCGGTCACCTTGTATTCATAGACAAGGTTGTTTTTCTTGTCATTGCTGACGATAGTCGGCGGACTGATATGGTAGATGCCCAGCACGACATCATCTTCCACCATGTCGCCGTAGCCACCGGTCGGCTGGATACGGCTGTAAGACTTCAGTCCATGCAGAGAGCTGATGACGTTGTTCTGGCTAATCTTGATGTCCTTTCCGGCACTGTATTCAGGGACGACGATGTTGGCGATCTTGTCCGATGCGGAGTTCGCACTGAAAGTCTCGATTGTGGAGCCGTTCCGCTGGATAGTCAGCGTTCCGTCGTTAACTTGTTGCGGAGTCGGGATGACCGGCTTGTCGCTCAAGTCGTTGTATGAACCAGTAGAAGCGACGTCGGCAAGTCCGAGATTGTCGCGACCCTGTTTCTGTTCTGCCGGGGTCAGGCCCTGCGGCATATTTGTCAAAAGCTTGGCTATTTTCTCGCTCATATAGATTCTCCCTTATGCTTAGGGAACTTCAACAAGACGGTTCCTATCTTCAAAATATAGTGTTCGGATTTCAACATATTCAAATCTCCAAAAGTTCGGGTCTACCTGTAAATCGAAATCAGCTGTTTTTAGGTTGAGTTTTTAACTTTTCCAAGGGAAACCCGAACTTCTTTTTTGGTTACCCTTGGATCAGGGTTTTCGTTCAAAATTTTCTTCAAGTACTTTAAGTCGGTTTCCTTAGAGTTTTTGTTTGTCAGCCAGTCCTCGGCATCCTCGTAATCAATTCCCATGTCGATGCATTCGTCTCGATAGTCGAGATACTGCTCTGCCGCTTCGCTCAGCTTTCGCTCGTAATACGGCAACGGAGCCGACTTCCAGACAGTGTAATGTGTGCCTTGTTCATAGTTGTTCGAGCCGAGTTCGTCTGTACCGACTTCGTATTCGACAGACGTCAGACGATTGTCGGAAAGCTTCACGTCGAGCAGTTCACGCTGTTTTCTTCTGAAGTACTTCTGTAGCCATCCGCCGACAACCGACCACGCCCGTCCGTACATGTACTGATCCATACGGTACTTTTCACGATTCCACTTGTCTAAATTGCGTTTTGCTGCCTCGTACACAGCGATGGAACAGTCTGCCGCCATGTCGTCGAAATCATTTTCGTTGTTGTGGCGGTTGATCTTGTACTTCATGAAGAAAACCTGGGTAAAATGGACGGATGCAAAGAATAAATTGTCGCTAAGAGACAAAGCTGGATCTTCTCGCCAGGTCTTTTTTTGGTTTGTGTAGTCGAACATGCACATCAACAAAATCTCCGTTTTGCCCAGTAAATTACTTCACTTTATAGAACGTGCGACAAGGTGTGAGAAGTCGAGTCGTAGTTGTTGCCGTGAGACATGTATCTGCTGTTGAGACTGTTCACAGTCGTCTGCATCGTGCTGACCTGACCGCTGAGCGTGTTCATCTGACCGATCCAGTAAGACATCTGCGACTGTAACGTCGATACTGCACTTGACAGCTGCTCGACCGTGTTGGACAGCGTAGCAATCTGTGCCGTAAGTGCCGACACTTGCGACTGCGTCGCATACTCGTTCATGTCAGGCTTATGGCGGATGAACGCCATCGACGTGGAATCGTTGACCCACCAGTCCGACTGGGTGCCGATATCGCCAGAGACGGAAATGACGTTGTTCTGGTCGATGTCGATGCCTCGACCTTCGGTGAGCTTGCCCTGATAGAGCCGGTTCGCTTCTTCCTTGGTCAGAAGATGTCCCGGAACGTCGGCGATACCGCTATAGACACGGTGGATTTCGACATCCTTGAGCTGAACTTCGCCATAATCGCCGACGCCTTCCACGTAGAAGCGGATGGAACCGTCTTCACGGCACATGAAGTCTGTGGAAATCTCGAAGTCCTGGACAAGACCCATCGACCAGTCGATAGTGAAGTGCTGTTCGGAAATTGACTGCGGATGTTCGGACTGGCCGACGATGCGGACGTCGAAGCTGTCATAGTAAGGTGCAGCAGTCTCGCGAATGGCCGAAAGATGGGCGGTGATGTGGTAGTATCTGTCGCCATAGACCTGGACGCCGTCATCGAGCACGTCCATGGTGCCGTCTACCTTTAGCGGCACGTAGATATCGGATTCGCCGTAAATGGCGTAACTTTCGCCACGGAACCATTCCAGTGCATCCGGGTCGTCGCCACCACCAGATCCGGAGCCGATGGTGCAGACGTTGAGTCGCGACCACTGCTGTACGCCGTTACGGTCGTATGCGTAGACGTCATAGTAAAGTTCGGAATCGCAGAGGATGACCGCCATGCCCTTGTCGTTGAGCATGATGTTGACCGGGTTGCGGTTCATGTCGAAGTCGCGGTAGGTAATGTACGGCTGTGTAGTCCCGGCTCGGTAAACAGTGAGCCATCCGCCTACCAGTGGCAATCCATTAATATCTTCCAGCTGTAAAGCGGGATTGATCAAGTAACCAAGCATAGCTAATTCTCCTAATGTGGAATTAGAGGATACCATATATATGTTTCACATTTTGAGGTAATTTAGGAACAAATGCTAAACTACCTTACATGAAGACTATTAACATCCAAATCACAAGAAATGACCCATCTTTCAACCCTGCCGTCGACATCGACAGAGCACACCTCCGCGAGCTGATGGCAAAGGAAACCCTAACAGAAGCGGAACACGACCAGTACGGACTATACTGCGCGTCGATAGCAAGAATCATACTTGCGAGGTCGGACTTCCGGGGTTATGACGAGAACACAAGGGAGGAAATGCGTGGCGAGGCATTGCTAGACACACTGAAGGCTCGACGCAAGTTCGACGGTGTCAGATATCCGCAACTGTCCGCCGCATTTTCCTACCTGTACAGAATAGCTTTCCACTCGTTCCAGCATGTCCTCAAGAAATACTACCGCTCGAAGCAGAACATGATTCTCGCCGCGTCTCTGGTGGACAACGTGGACTGCCGTATATACGACGGAGAAGCGTTCGACCCGGAAACTATCGACTCGGCAGAGACAAACTGGGACACGATTGCCGAACTACTACGAGATTCGGACTAGTGCACAAATGTATAAAGAAAACCCAGGTAGTTTTACCTGGGTTTGTTAAGTCTTACACAATGCGTTCGAAGGTCACATAGGCACGCTTAGGATAGTCCGAGTCATTGACCCAGTTCTTAGGCAACGGCTGCGGCGGCCCGACAAGAAGGCTGTCGAATACGCTCGTGTTGAACTGGGAAGCGTCAGGTACAGTGACTTCCAGAGAGCCGTCGAATGCGAACGACATCGGGTCTGTATATCCGCCGTACTTGCAGTTCGCCTTGATGGCGATTCGTACTGAATAGACAGCGACCGCCTCGCCTATGGCGAAGAACGGCAAGCTTACGTGCAGCTTACGCATCAGTACGCCACGAATGTCGCCGATAGCTCCGAAAATATCACCAGTCGAGTCCAACGAGAACATGATTGCCGGGTCAGATACACTGCTCTGGGATGCCGGAGTCGTGTTGTATCCCCAGCCTAGACTGAGGTCTACAAGGCTCTTTTTCGGATGACGAGGCAAGAACTTGCCGTGGTTGTCTTCGTACACATAGGCATGTGAAGCGTCATTACCAACGAGATTGGTCATGTCGACCTGAATCGGATGCACCGACTCGGAATAGTTGCCTACCCACATACCTATCACCTGGGAATCGGCAGTAGTGGCTGTAATGGCGTGACGACCGTTAAGACCGAAGTGGCAGTTACCGAAGTAGAAGTCCACCTGACCGCCGACGTCGGCAGTAGTGACAACGGCGTCGATGTTGCAGCCTGTGCAACTGATGTACTGACCAGCGACGGCACTGTTGATACGGCAATTATTGTATTCCGCCTCTGCTCCGGTGGAATTAAGCGTCGCTGAGACCTCAACGTCGCTCAGGTATACATTTCCTTGGGATACGATGCCAGAACCGCTCAGAGACCCCCTTCTGATGGAAAGCGAGGCAACCGTGGCGGCAGACGAGTTGAAAAGGAAGCTGTCGACTGCGTTCAGCGCAACAGACGAACCTCCAAAGATGACCGAACCGCTGACGTTGTGGATTTCACTTGCGCCCTGCAAAGTGACACCGCTGAACACGGCGTTCTCGACGATAGCGTTCGGAAGCAATGTCTTACCGGTGAGCGTCTGCTCACCCAGGTCGCCATAGTCCGGCTCGTTCTGCTTGTTCTTCAAGATGACGTACGTATCGGCATCCTTGCAGTTCTTTAGCAGAATCGTGTTGCCGGACATGGAAAGCTTAGACCAGTCGTAATCGTCGGCAAACCAGTCCGTACGGATTTCGCAGTTGGATATGACGATGTTGCCGGTAATCTTCTTGTGCGAAGTCACGAGGCAGTTGTCAAGCTGGAGACTCGGCGAACCGTTGGTATTGAATACCACTTCCTTCCCAGCGATGATTCTGGAATAGTCAGCGGTGTCAATTACCCAGCCGATACGTGCGTCACCGGTGCAGTTGCCGCCAACCCAGCTGATGTTCACCCAGTCGGCTACGAGCGTGGACGTTCCGGTCTGGACTGTCGAATCGAACAAGAACGGAGTGCGCTTGTGCAGTTCGTGGCACTGGATTCTTGTTCCGGTCGTACCAGTCTTGCACATGAAGCGGACGGCGTCGGAACAGTAGATATCGCCAGCGATGCTGAAAGTGTTGGTTCCATCGAGCAAGTAGTACGTCATGTTGCCGACATTGTCCGGGAACCATGCGTCAAGCCCTGCGTTGTCCACGAAGATGCCGCAGTTGGCGAGCTGGCTCGTGTAGCTGAAGTCGACAGAGTACTTGTCCGTCTGACCGAAGACGCCGAAGTGACGGACGTCGAAGTGGAGTTCGGTAGAAGCAAGCTTCCAACGGCCAGGACCCGGATGGTTGTTGGCCTGGATTACGGAACCGCCGTCGTCGGATTCGAGCGCGGTCGGGTCCCAGACATACAATACCGGACTGGTATCACCAGCGTTATAGTAGCCGTAGAGCCATAGCATCTTGACGCCGTCGACAGCCGCGACAGTGTCCGGATTGGCGAGACGGAGATGCGACATGGTGGCGACGCCTTCCGCTCCCCTTGCGTCGATCTGCAAGCGGTTTGCCGGGTCGAGCGAGTCGGACGAATACTGGTACGCCCATCTGGACGGGTCGTAATCTTCCTCCACGCCGAAAGCGAGCTGTGTCTGCATCATCTCGCCGGAGCCGACGTACCGGTAGAAATAGGCGGTCACGTCCGCGTCGCTCTGGACAAACACCTGAAACTGGGTGCGACCGAGCGCATCCGTGAATTCCGGGTTTCGTATCGGGTTGCCGTCACGGTCGAAAATGTCAATATTGTCGGTAGTACCCTTGTGGCAAAAACGGACCTTGCCGTGAAGCAAGTTTCCGTCATTGTCCAGGTAAGAGTTCCAAGAATCCCATGCACGAAATGCCATATAAAATTCCTTACGTGTTTGCTATAGTGGAATTATCTTGCCATCGACTGCGAAGTCGTCGGATCTGTCGGTACACCTTGGTATTCCAAACCGAGGCGGTCGAATACGGCATCGTAAGCGGTCTTGTGCTTGGCATATTCATCTGGTGCAATAGCTCGACCAAACGTCATCACGTTCATGATGACATCGACCATCTGGCGTTTGTCCTCAGCGGAATTCTTTTCCGTCACAAGTGAACCTAGCTTGTTTAGCTGGCGGTTCCACAATGCGGCTTCCCGCTTTCCCATCAAGTCGCTACCGCCGGTTCCTAGCCAGCCTTCGCGAGCACCCGCGTTGCCGATGAACTGTGCAGCGACGTCGCGAACTGGTTCCCACTTGGCTTGACCGCTGATAAGACGGTTGAAGTCTTTGTCCTTTGCCAATTCCTGTCTAACAACTTTGTCGCGAGGTGAATAGTCGATCTGATATTCAGAGCCGTTTCCCCTGTATCGCGTTATAGAACCCTGCATTGAAGGGTCCGGATAGTTCTGGAGTCGGGTATACTGGTCTGGAGCCTTACGCGTAATGCCGTCAACAGTCCAGCTGCCTACTTGGTCATTAAGATTGTCTTCAAGCATCGCTCTCGGAACGAAACGTCCATCGGGAAGTTGGACTATCGCGTCATATTTATCATATTTCTTGAACGTCTCATCGAGGTTTGTAGCCTCTTTGTTCATCGAACGAAACTGTTGACGTTGCTCCGGACTCAAAGTCTCAGGCAGTTCTTCGCTAATCTTCTTAGTCAACTTGTCGTACCGGGTTCGATTTGGCTGTGACGCAGCCAGACGTTCTGCCTCAGACTTTCGGATATTGAAGTCAGCTTCATCTATAATGTCTTCCGGATTGGCAACATATCCAGTTTTGTTCTGGGCGGACGTTAGGTACACGTCGCTCTGATATTTTGGATTCCTTGCCATCTCGGCCTTGCGTTCCATCACAAGCTGACGACGTGCAATGTTATCCTTTGTGGAGTTGCCGATATCTTCGACAATGTCGATAGCGTCCTTAGCCCAAGAACCACCAGCGTCCTTGCCAGCGCGTAGCTCGAGCAAGTTCTTTGCATTACCAGCGCCGGCCTTGACTGCACCCTTGATGCCAAGAGTGCCAGCTGTCTGCGCTCCGAACCGTTCCCAGTCCCATTTGCCACGCGGGTCGCCAGTACCTGAATACAGTCCCATGTCTACTAAATTCGATACAGCAGGGACGGTGGCAGTTTCAAAGGCATTTGCAGCGATAGACAACGGAATCCTTGCTATCTTTGAACCAACACGGCCAGCTGCCTTACCGAGCGCACCAAGACCCGGCACGACGTTCAATCCAGCTTCGACGGCATCGCCCACTTTGTCACGCCAAGTGGCGTCAGCTCCAGCCTGGTGAGCTTCGGAAACACGAGGTGCAAAGAACGAACCAGCAAGATTTCCTAACTTACCGGGAATGCTCAAAGAACCGTCCGGATTATATCCGGAACGGTCTAACTGCCGTTGCAGACGCTTGCCAGCACGTGAAATTTCATTCCGCATCTGGTCGGCGTCGCCTTCGAAGCCTTCCTGCCATGCAAGGTTGGCAAGTTCATCTCTGTCAAGATTTGACACAGAATTTGCAAAGGCTGCTTGCTGTTCACGTGTGTATTCGCCATGTTCTTTCGGAACACCAAACTTTTCCATGTAGTAAGGGATTTCCTTGAGCGGCTGATTGTTCACGTCGTTCTTGGTATACGGGTCACGCTCGTGCATGGCTCGGCCTTGCTTATACAAATCGAAATATTCCTTGGTGAATTCCGGGTTGCCGTCCTTTTCCACAAGGTTCTTGACTCCGAGAAGCTTACGAAGCATGGCGTCGTTGGTATAGACGTAATCTGCAAGATGGTTCTGGTCATAGCCGTCAATCTGCTTGTAAATCGAGTCGGCAAGCAGGGCATTTGCGTCCTTATACTTGGACGTCGCCATAGTTTCAAGTGCATCAATTATCTTTCCCATAATTACTTACCTTTGCGGGACGCGGTGACGTTAATCGCAGCTTCAAGATTCGTGTTCGTGTATCCTTTGTTCTTATAGAACATCAGCCTATTGTACCCAAGCTTCTTTAGATCGGCGTAACCAAGGTTTTTGAATTGTTCAGGCGAATAGTAAGACGACTGTTTACGTCCGAACTTGTTTTTTGCATCAACAAAAGCCGTGCGTTTCTTTATCCATTCGTCCCGCTTGTCGCTTCCTAGAATATCAGAGAGATCCTTGTATTCGATATCCATTTCCTTTAACGCCTTGTCGGCGTCCTTACGGATAGTGCCCTTTTCGTCACTGGACATCGTATTGTCGTCTTGAATTCGAACCGCTTCATACGCATTGGTGTATTTGTTCTGAAGATCGCCAAAACGCTTTAATTTCTTGTACGTATCGTCGTTACCTTCATCCCAATCACCTTCAGCCGGTTCACCCAAGTCTGCCTTAGACAATCCGAGCATTTCTGCAAATCTGTTGCGGTACTCGTCCTTATCCTTTGCCAGACGGTTCATCTTTGCATTGATTCTGGACAACCCGACCTTGGCGTCACGATATGCAGCGGCGTCACCGCTCTGCTGTGCTGCGCGAACCTTGTTTTCAGCGTCCATCTTCTCGTACTTGGCTGTTTCCTCGTCGATAAGCAACTGACGCCATGCGGTCTGTGCCTGGGATGCCTTGGTCGCATCTTCGGAAGCCTTGCGGATTGCGTTGGTCTGCTCGTTGCTACGGAGATTCTGCTTGTAAGACATGTATGTGGACGGGTCTGCGTCGTAAAGGAACTTGTACTCGCCCATCTTGCCTTCCATGTCGTACTTTTCCTTCTCACGCTTGATTTCGTCAAGGCGACGCTGGATTTCGGCAATGCGTGTGCTCTTGTCGTACAGGTTGTCCATCTGCGGTGCAACAAAGGAATCAGCCGGGTCGAATCCGGACTTTGCCGACGGGTCGCTACCGATTCCGTCTGCACGGACAAGGTTCTGTTCAAACTCTTCCGGAGTATAGCCGGAAGTAGACTGATGACCTTCAAAAAGGTTGGTCGGCTGTACAAACGTATCTTCGGACGGCTGGGAACTATTGTCAAGCCATGCCGAATAGGCAGCTCGCGACTTCGGACCCCAGATTCCGTCCACGTCCGTACCGATAATCTCTTGAAGCTTCTTGATTTCGTCTCTAGACATCTTAGCCATTAGAGCAATCCCCCTTTCGTCATCTTCGGAGCAAGGTTCCAGTCCATTCCGCCGAGAATCATGTCAAAGTTACGCTTGGAACCGGCATAGTCTTCATTGCTGCTGAGAAGCTTGCTCAATTCAGCCGTAAGTGCAGCTTCTTCTTCGTCAAGCTGTTTGCGCTTGTCCAAGATGTCCTGACGCTGCTTGAACTTGTAGGCATCGGCACCAGCTTTCGCAAGGTTGCCGACACCTTCCATCATCTTCTTGTGTTCGTTCTCGCGGACCTGGTCGCGGTAGGTCGCCGCCTGTCTGTAACTGTCAATAAATGACAGTGGATGTGCTGTATAGATTGCCATAATTCCCCCTTAAATCATCAAGCCCATAGAGGCGAGCGATAGATTGCCGTTGCTGCGGTTCTGCTTCTGTGCGACAAGGTCAGAGTACTTGTTCTGCATCTGGTTCGTGTAGTCGGATGCAAGGTTGTTCTGCATCTGGAGCTTCGTGTCCTGAGCAGACTTGAGCTGGTTGAGTCGGTCCTGCATTCTCTGGAGATTTCCAGACCATTCAGTGTAGGACTGAGCACGGTCGGTGTTGTACTGCTGTAATGCCGTCTTGAACAGTTCATCTTCCTTCTGAGCCTGGGCGGTTGCGATTGCTTGTGCCGCACCCGTCCCCCTGCCCAATCCAGCTCCGGCTGCACTGTGCTGGACACCGGCGGTCGTATCGGCAATAATCTTGTCGTAGTAGGGGTTGATAAAATCGTCAATCGTCTTCTTGTAGGAATCGCCGAAGTTGTACTTGCTTTCGTCGAACGTGCCAGTATCAGCGTCGTAGCCGTAGATGTAGTCGGACGGATTGTAGCTTTTTACCGCATCGCGGTAAGCCTGTACATCCTCTTGCGTACCAAGGAATGCGTCCGGATTGCTGTAGTACTCGGACATAAGCGATTCGACTTCGTCCATGTCTAGATTGAACTGCTTGGCGGCATCCTCAAGGATTTCCTGTTTCTTCTCGCGATCTTCCTCGGCGTCGGCAGCAGAAAAGATGCCGGCGAGGCTACCAAGGACACCGCCAGCCAACGCTCCCCACGGACCCGCAGCGGCACCCATGCTGGATCCGACCCCTGCACCCTGAATAGCTGAACCCAAATAACTTGCCATAATAAATTTCCTTTGCCTTCTGGCGAATAAATTATATCTATCTGCTCACTCGGAAGCTTCCGGTGGCAGTTTCGCCTTCAGACAGTTCGAAGGCTAAGTGTGAATTCCTTACCGGAACAGTCCGGACACCGTTGTCGCTCATCACCAGCAGATGCCAGTCCATGGCATTCTGCGGTAGGTCTTCATCGAACTTCAAAGGTCCTTGGGCGTTCACGAAAACGATGCTCTTAAGGCAAGTGAAATAGATGTTTTCCCTGCCTTCCCAGCCGTAACTGCCTTCAAGTGCCTGTGCGACATAGTCCGGCTTGCTGAAATGCGTGATATCGACTAGCTTTACCATTCCAACCCCTTAGAAGATGTTGCACGGACTCGCATTGATCTTCGCAGTCAGTATCGCGAAGTCGACCGGGTCGCTGCATGATATTTCTACTGTCAAAAAACGACACATTCCGAGATTCCACCACGTAGTTCTGTGGTCATAGCGACCGATTGCACCCATCGTGCCGATCTCCATGTCAGTCCAGTCGTTCCCGTCAGTGGAATAACGCATCATCACCTTCGGATCGAGCGTCGGATTGTCTATCTGGCCGTTGTTCAGCGTAATATCGAGCGAATCGACATAGAACGGGCTGTTGTCAGAGTACAATGCACCGCCACGACGCATGCGGACGATGCAGTTGTCATCCCATTCGGTAAACTTGTCATTGTCAAGATAGACAAGCGAACCGTCGAAGTGGTTTCCGAAGAAAATCTTGTTGTAAGCGAACGTGGCAAACTGCGGACGCCAGCAACCGTACGTGTAGCTCTCGCGTGCATGCCATTCCTTTTCGAGCAAGTCATAGACAAGCGTCTTCTTGTCGGTACGGAAAGTGATAGCGTAGAAGATATGCTGGTTTTCCGTCCAGAACTGTCCAACAGCGTCTTCCGGGAACTGCATCTTCGCGATTTCACGCTCGATGGATACAGTGGAAACACGTGTCTTTGTGTTGCCTTCCATCACATAGATGCCGTTCTGGCCGATGTCGGAACCGGCGAGCCATGCCACGTACGGACCGCACGAAGCAAGCGAGTCCGGTGCTCTAATACCAATGGATTCAGCCGCGTTGTCCGGAGACACGAACGGCTTGTTGATATCGTCACGATAGCTGAAGCACTGTACCGAACGCGGACCGAACGTATACAGATAACTGCCGTTAGAGCAAAGTGCCGTAATGTTGTCCGGATTCCATTCGGCATAGGTCACGAACCCGTAGCCATTGTACTTGCCAGCCACGTCAGCGTAGAACACGTCGTAGATAATCTGGTCATGTTCGTCCGTGGTTTCAAAAGGATATTGAAGCGACGTGTAGAATGCGTCAGTTTCCTTGTCGTTGATAATCAGGTAGCCGTAAAGATAGGCGACGTGTGTCGGCTCAATCTGTACGCTGTGGTCTTCATTACCAACACGTGTCGGCAACTGGATGGAACGCCAGTCGTTCTGCATGAATGAATCGGAAAGCGTCGTATCTACTGCGAAACAGCTTGCACCGTCAACCACGACGAGATGGGGATGCGCCGACCCCTCACCTCCGGTCTCCGCAAAGTGAACCGGTTCGGCAAGTGCATTGGAAACCTGACCAACCTTGAATGCGGAAAATCCGGTGCTGGTCTCGCGGATGACGTATACGCCGGAACCGAAACATCCGAACAGAACCGGGTTTCCGTCCTGACCGCGAGAAGCACGGAAAAGTCCACGGCACGGGCCTTCCGGTATTTCAACACCGAGGCTCGTACCGTGGATGCTGAGTAAGATCTTGTCAGTGATAGACTGGTCTGAATCGACCGTCTCCGGGTACATGTTCAGCGAATAGGCTTGAGAAACCTTGCTGAGTTCGTGACGATGGAGGCCTCCAACCAGGTTAGTCAGTATGCGTTGAGGCATTCTTCCTCCTTAAATAAGCTTCGTGGTTTTTCTTTTTATAGCATTCTTTATTATTGGAATATCTTTCGTGGAAGTATTGTTTCAAGTAATCCGCATGCTGTTCACTCCACCACTTGTGATACTCTGGTGTTCCAGCTCTCAAACCAATCTCTGTCAAGCGGTCTGAACGATCTGTGTTAAGGTTGTTTTCAGTTTGGTTAACCCAACGCAAGTTACTCCAGACCGGGTTGGCTTTGTCACGGTCAATATGGTCGACATTGGGCTTATTCTCTGGATTAGGCACAAAAGCCAATGCAACCAGACGATGCACTGGATAATCACTTCTACCGCTGTACGTCCTAGTGATTGGATCGTATTTGCGGTCGACAGATACCATTAAATAACCACCAGCACGACCTTTTTTAACATGCTGTTTAAGCAGTTTCAGCTTATCACCGCGAGTCTTGGAATACACAAGACCGTCTTTAGTCACGTAACGCTTGAATTCTTCCAACCAGACCATGATTCCACCTTATCGGACGAAGATGTTACCGCTGAGGAAATCGGCATAAGTACATGCCATCCGGCTCGGACTGCGCGAAATGTACTTTGTAGCACGCGTCGAGACCTTGACGTTCTTTTCGATTTCGTCGAGCTGGTTCTTGAGCAGTGCGACCTGTTCGTTGTTGAGACGCGGGAATGCAACTGCAAGCGCGTGTGTTAGCGACGCGATGAACAGCTCTTCATACTGTTCCGGGACACGCAATTCAGTGTCGAGCGTCACGTTCCACTTGCGGTTGTAGTTGATCTTGAGCGTCAGGTTATCGGTTACCACCATCTTGGTCTTGATAACCGTCTGCAAGTCGTTAATCGGCTGTGCGGTATAGACGGCAGAACCAACCGGATAACTGTCAAAATCTGACGGTGATGCGTAGAGCAGTTCGATGAAGTTGTAACGGTCGTCGGCGTTGGCGGCACTTGCACGCCAGTACACCTTGTTGATGCGCTGGACATCTTTGGCGTAGATATCGACTTCGCGATAGTTGTCGCTACCGTCTGTCTCGCCCATGACGAACTCTTCCTTGTCGAGCGGATGTTCCACGTCGGACACAAGGAACTGCAAAAGGTTGTCGTTGGAATACTTTGCCGCAATGCCCTTAAATAGTCTAAAGGCTGATTCTTCAAGGTCCGCCGGTGCGCTCTGTCGGCGACTGACCAGATTCGCCCTGCTCAGGGCTTCTTTTAGAATGGAACGGACTGTAATCATGATTATATTTCCTTTTCTAACTAGGAATTAGCCAAGGGAATTGCTATATTAGAGCTATGACTATCTGTTCGACACTATCTGGAAAAGTCGCTATTAAACATCCTAAACTGGGTATCTTAGTCCGCGAAGACGGAGCCGTATTCAATAAGAAATATTCCAACAAGTACAACCACGAATACCACTGGACGTTTGGACATATCAAAAAGAAAACCGGTTATCGACAGATTACCATTAACTCAAAGTCGTACGCAGTTCATCGACTCGTTGCGGAAGCGTTTTTGCCGAATCCAGACAATAAGCCGTACGTGGATCACATTAATCGCAACCGTTCCGACAACCGAGTTGTCAATCTCCGTTGGGTAGACGCTAAAGAAAACGCAGAAAACTCATCGAATGTTTTTGATAAGTGTAAGTACGGTGTGCGTCGTTGTAACGAACTCGCCAAGTGGGATAGCTTACGCAAGAAGGCGTATAGGGAAGCGAACCCAGAAAAAGTCAAAGCAGAAAACCGTGAACGCATGCGGAAATGGCGTGCCAACAATCCAGAACGTGCTCGTGAAATAAACCGCAGATCAGACCAGAAACGCCGCGCCGCCAAGAAGCAACAAAAGGCAGCCCAATAGGGCTACCTCTTGTTTAGTTTGGGAGATAACTTTTATTATCTAGCTTTGACCAGGACAATAGCCTGAGCACGCTTGTCCACGACACCAGAGATACTGAAAAGGTCGAATCGTGTTCCGGTGATGAAGTTGTCCATATCCGTCATGCGGTTACGGAACACCGTGATAGACTGCACAGTGCCCTTGGTGGATTCCGGAGTGCAGACATCCACGTCGTTAAGGGTCTGGAATTCGAACACGCCGTTTGCACGGACAATGGCGGTGAAGTACACACCTTCAGCCGGTGCAGACACACCAGTCGTGAGCGGAAGGCTAGACCAGTCGATAGCAGTGCCATCTTCGAGCGAAGCTTCACGCGTACCACCGAAGCGGACGTCAACCGGTTCAACATCGATCACGACGCTCGTTGCACCAGAAGCGACAGTCACGTCAGCCTTTGCAATGAAGGCGTACGGCTGAGTTGTTGCATCACCGATAGTGTCGCAAGCGACGATGCCATCGATGAAGAACGGCATGCCTTTCTGCACCTTGGTTGCAGCTGCTGCAGCAGTGCCGAAAGTGATGGTGAGCTTGTTCGTGGAAGCGTTGAAGCCGCCGAACGTTGCATTTTCCATAGCGTCGGCGAGAGCCTTGCTAACGCGGACACGCGGCAAGAATCTCTGGCTACGATAGTCGGCACCGTGGAAGTGACCGATCAAGCCCTGCTTGTACATGGCCGGAGCGTCAACAGGAACGAATTGCGCGCCCTTGCTCGTAACAATGGCTTCAATCATGTGGTCGCAGAAACCGTAGAGCGGTTCGGTCACGATGGAGCCGAGGTGAGCTGTTGCCATGGAAAGCGGTTCGAACTCACCAACCTTGCCCACGAATGCGGTAGCAGAGTTGGAGAAGTCCTTGCCAATGGACTTCTTGACAGCTTCCTGGATAAGTGCGAGACCGTTCGGTTCAGCAACTTCCTTGTCGAACTGGAGGTCGGTCTTGCCTTCAACGGCGTTGTTCTTGACGTAAACGTGCCACGGCTCGATGGAGAGCTGGACTTCGCGTTCAACGATGTCCTTCTTGGCACCAGCGGACACGGCGAGCTGGTTCTCAACCTGGGCGCGGTCCCTGATGACAAAGCCATAACTTTGTCCGTTGCGCTTGTTGACAAGCTCGGAGTCTTCGATGAACTTCTTGGAACCGACAGTGAAGTACGGAGCGACTTCAGCAGCGCGGAGAGCGATAAGCTCGGTCTGGTAGTTGGTGGCGATGTTGTTGTCCGTAGCGATACGGGATGCAGTAATGTTGCGATCTGCCATAATTCATTTTCCTTTGCCTAGTGCTAGGCTCTTGGGTGTTCTGCCAGATAGCGATTCCAGTCGCGCTTGGTTGATTCGGCAGAACTGCCCGGATTCTGCACCTGGCTACCGATAATCGGCAGCGGTGCCTTGGTTGGTTTTGGTTTACCAGCATCGACTGCTGGCTGGTTAGATGTAACCGGTTTTAGATTACCAGAACGACCAAGCTTACGGCCAATGTTTATGCGGTTTTCGAGCTGCTGTAAAGCAATGCCCTTACGCATAGGTGAACGCATTTCCACAATGCCCTTTAGTACTTCCGGATTACGCATCAACGTAGATACCATGAGCGGGCCGATAGGGCTGTCGCCAATGAACTCGTCGATAGTGTTGTCCTTGTCGTACCTTGCAAGGAAGTCCTGGAAATCCTTTCCGCCGTTGCGGAGCAAGTTCCAGTAATGATCCCTTGCCTCATCACTGTCGAAACATTCTTCCACCTGTCTTGCGTGTCTTTCGGAAGCTTCACGCTGGCGTTCGTCCTGTTCGAACTGGTCACGCTCGCGCTTCAGGCTGTCGAGTTCACGCTGTTCCTTGTCTAGCTGGAACTTGTGGTCGATATATGACTTAACGTCGTTCGGGTCGAAGTCGCCCTGTTCAAGAACTGCCCACTTGTTGACCTTTGCTTCGAGTTCAGCGATACGCTTGTCACGTTCGGCTAGTTCAGCCTTGTGACGCTTCTTCTCGCGCATGAAGGCAAAGTTGGTCTTGTCTTGCTTCGATAGCTTCTTCTTTGGCTGAGGAACTTCCTCCGCCTTAGTCTCGGTCACATCGGCTTCTTCCGATTCGCGGTCGGATTCCACTTCAGGCACCGGCTCTGGAATTTCTTCTGCGTTTTCCTTCGGAAAACTTTTCGGTTCTACATCACCAGCTGGTGTAGAAACGCTCTCTGCATTTGACGGTTCCGTAGTTTGCGAGGCTTCTTCCCCGTGCATCTGCTTCAAGAACTCCATGGCTTCATTTGTATCCATGCTATTTGATCTCCCCCACGATATTTCGTTACTGTCGCGTCGTGTTCGCTCTTTGTTAAGGAATTAGTATCGGTTATTTCGGCAAGTACGTGTGTGCCTTGCCCCATGCCCCGGTGTAGCTGTTTACGGCTCGACCGATGGACTTTGCTGCAACAAGGTCACGCAATATCTTGGAAGCTTCCACCGGGTCGGCAGAGCCACGGTATTGGTATTCCTTGCCAGAATTTCCAAACGTGACGTAGATGTCTCCGTTGGAACCGATGCGAGCCTTGGAAACGGCTGAAGACGTCGGCGTCACGTGCCGACGCGGTTCACGGTCGTTCCACCACTTCGCAAGACCCTTTTCAGCTTGCAGACCGAGCTTGATTGCCTGTTCCGGCGGAATGTTCGGCTTGCCTACGAACTGGGCGATTGCGTCGTCGTGTTCTTGCTGTGTCTGGCGGATAAAGCTCTCAAGGTTTTCCGGAGTACGGACAAGTCCGGCGTTGTTCTGCGGAGAGCCGGAAATGAACACGACACCGGCGTCGAAGTCGATAGGGTCGGAACGGTCTGCGTCAGCAAGCATTGCCTGTAAGTTCATACGGCTGACACGGTCTTCGCGTACCGGGTTGGTGTTCTCTTTCCGAGCATCCTTCCAAGGCTTTCCGCCGTTGTCCGGACGGACAGAACCCGGAATATAGCTGGGCATGTTGCCACGTGCCAGTCCACCCAGCACGAGGCTCAACAATAGATTCTGCGGATTGAATTCAGCCATTAGATGCCTCCGATCATACCGTTAGTGGAGTCGATTGTTTCTTCCAGCTTGTCCTGGGCTTCCATCGCTACCTTCTGGGATTCAAGGTCGAGCTTCTGTGCATCGTTGGCAATGTCGGCACCAGCCTTCTGTGCTTCGAGCTGTAGCTTCGCCTGTTCGAGCTGGTTATCCAATACCGCCTTGTTCCATTCGAGCTGGCGTTCCTCACGCTTGTTGCCGAGTTCGAGCATCATCGACTGTACTTGCTGTTTCAGTTCTTCGTTCTGCTGCTTGGTCAGTTCCAGTTCATCCATTGCCTGGTCAGCGATTGCCTTGACTTGGCGGATTTCATGGATTGCGTAGGCATCAAGGTCTTGGTTGGAAACAAGCTTGAGCGTCGGATCCATGTTGGCAACAATGTCCTTGGAAAGCATCTTTGCGTCGTCGGTGGACAGCGTATCGGCATAGTACTTGGCGAGAATCGGCTGCATCGGCTCCGGAAGCATCTGAGCCATCACTGACAATTCTTGACGTCTTTTCATGTTCGTGGTAATCACGTCCGGACCGGCTTGTAGAGAGAACTTGACCTTTTGACCGCCGTTGAGCATCTCGATCACGCAAGTCCAGATAGCCATCATAGCTTCATAGGCGTGTGAATAAAGACAAGCGACGTTGGACTCACGGTTGGCAGCCTGTTCAAGAACTTCCGTAGCGGTACGCTGTACGTCGATTCCGCCAGCAACACTGCCCTGGATGCCAGTCGGAGGCACACCTAAAACTGCCGCCATCAACTGCTGAGTCGTGTTGATTACGTTCTGCAAATCCCCAGTCTCGAAAGCTTCTTTCAGCTGAATCGGAGCGGCACCGTCGATCGGGTTGTAGATAAATGCAAGTGCATCGTCTTCACAGCAACGTTTCAGATATTCTTCATAGCCGTCGAGAGCACCGGTCGGGAACATCCAGTTAGCTTTCGGAGAGCGGTTGATACGCTCGAGCATTGTCGAATAGGCAAGGTTCAATCCCAGCTGCAATGCGTAGGTCTTGCGGACGATGCCGATAAAGTCCTTGATGCGGCGTCTGGTAACCTGATACCCGGCAAAGCGGAACACCGGAATCATTGTCGTCGGCAGTTCGATGGATTCTACGACCTTGTCGCCACAGAGCTTGTACAGATTCACAAGACCGTTTTCGCCCTTTTCGTAGTATGTAACGAGCGGTACACTGTTTTCAGGTCTTTTGATCCACTGGTCGCCGATGTGATAAAGGCTCGGAACCATGTTCGGAAAGTCGTACGGGACGATATCTTGTCCATAGAGCCTACGTGCCTTGCGGACAGATATCCAGTTGACGATGGCGGCACATTCAGCATCACGTGCGGAAGCCTTGACTACGCAAGGGTCTAGCGCAACGGAGCTTGGGTCGTCGACGCATTCTGGGACAATCTTCGGCTGACCAGTCCATTCGTCGGCAACAGTGGTCACGACGATGTAGCAAGCGCCAAGGTCGACAGCCTTGCTGAAACAGCGTATAAATGCGTCTTTGGCGTCAGAATCGGCTTCTATCTGGTTGATTGCGTCCTGGAGTTCCTGGTTGGCGGACTGGTCTTCCAGCTGGGCATGCCAAGGCGATGAAGACAGCGGAGACGCGATAGCGGACTCGAACACACCCCACTGGGACAAGTGTTCACAACGGCGTTTGCCGCGTTTCCATTCCTTGATAAGCTCCGGACTCCAGAAGTCGCCAGAGAACATTCGGTCTGCGTCGACACGGTCCTTTACAGATTCAGAATAATAGTTGCTCGATTCCTTCAGGAAGTCGATAGCCCTATCTAAGATTTCACGTTCGTTTGAAATATTTATGGCCATAAGTATTTCCTCTATACACAGAGGAATTAGCCGAAGGCGGCCAGCATGCGGTTTACCGTTACCTTCGGATTGACGTGTCCAGACGTGCCATCCGAGTTAGACCTAGCCTTAACGGCGAGCAACAAGCTATCAAGGGCATCCGGACTGCGTCCGATGCTCTTTTTGATATCGTCCTTGGGAATCATTGCCGTCTTTCCACGCTGGTCTACAAAGTACAATGCATATCTTGACTCTTCACGAATCTTTGCGCCGTCATCCGAGTCCGGCATGTAGAAGCTGGATCCCTTTATGGCTTCACGGACATTGAAATGCATCCACGTACGGACGTTGTTGTAGCAATCTTTTGGACTTGCATTACCAAAGTTCACGCCTTCGGTATTGCTTACCGACCGCTTCGTATAGTCGAACAGCCCGGTACCGAAACCACCTGTCGTATCTATGCAAGACCCGGCTATCTGGTACTTGCGGTTCCAGTCAAGCAGTTCAGAAACCAGCAGCTGTGTTTCGGCATGGTGGAAGCGCTTGGACTCAAGGAATCCGTATTCATCGATGGCGACAAATACAGAATCGTCACGACCGGCACCAGCCAAGTCGCAACCGACCCACACTGGGGAACCCGGCGCATGTTCCGGTCTGCTGTTCGTAAAAAGTCTGTCATCGATGGCGACGTTTGCCGCACGGCTATCAACGATGCGGCCGAGCACTTGCTGCTCGTACAGCTGTGTACCCGGTGGATAACGTTCGAGCAAGTCAGCCTTGAACTCAGCCGATGTATAGATGTTGTCCAGAGCCGATGCATTGATGATTGACTGCGGATGCTTGGCACAAAGGTCAAGGAACCATGCATGAGACGGATTGAAGCTATCTGGTGACGTGAATAGACGGATCTTGGGAGTCTGTACGGTTCGACCACGTAGACGGTCACAACCCCAGCTATAAAGGTTCTCGTTAAGGTATGATGCCTCATCGAGTACAAGGACATGGACTTCACTAAGGCCCAAGATATTTTCCGGATTTTCCGATGTCGCACCGTAGCAGATACCTTCGCCTACTTGTATTTCCTTTTCTGACTTGCGGTACTCGTACTGGACTCCCCATTCATTCAATCGCTTGCAGACTTCGGTAAGCAGCACACGGGTCAAAGCCGTGTAGGACTGAGCACCAGCAATGATGCGCTTCTGTTCGCAGAGACACTTTGCGATGTAGACTGATGCGGCAAACGATTTACCGCTGGACTAGGAAACCCCGCAGCAAGCGATGAGCAATTTCTCATCGTCTCGCTGAAGCATTTCCAACTGGAAAGGCATCAGTTCGACTTGCATACGGGGTATTAGCCTTTGCTCCCAGGGAGCACGAAATGGACAGTGTTGTCGACCTTGTTGTCAGTTGTTGCGTCGATCTGCAACTTGTTGACGGCGTCTTCGGAATCTGCATACCGTAGACCGACTATGGATAGAGCACGTTCGAGCAATTCGACACGCTTTGCATCACCAGACTTGACAGCCTTGAGCATTTCATTGCCGAAGTCTAGGTTGCTTACAAGCTTGTTGAGGATCTCAGCACGGACCTGTTTGCGGATATTGCGAGCCTTTACGGAAGCTTCCTGTGCTTGCTTTGCGGTCATGGGTGTAAAACTTACAAGATTCTTCTCGCGTTTGAGTACACCTGGGCTTTTCGTGCGTGTCGTCGTGCTATTGTCACTTTTTGTCACTGAATCACTCATATCTTCTCCCTACCCTGATAACTTGGTTAGGCGCAACCAGTTTGCGCCGTATGCTTAAATCTTGCTGAGCATCCTATCCAGCCATGGATTGTCCTGAAGGTTGAATCCTTGGTTTTTCGTTACCAAAGTGCCTTCCAGTAGCTCGATGATTCTGTCCAGCTTCTTGTTGATGTCGTCGAGCGGCACGGCTGTGGACGGAACCGATTGTTCGGCGACGTCCTCCGTCTCAGCCTTAATCTTCTTCTGCGTATTCGTCTTCGCCATCTTCGGAATCTCCCATCTCCGGAGCTGTAAACTCATCACCGTCCTGTTCAAGCTCGCCGTCCATCGTGTTGATGATGTCGGCAACTTCCTTTATTTCTTCTTCGGACACCTGATACTTAGCGAACAATTCGTCGAGCTTGGCCAAAAGTTTATCCATACAAAAATCCCCTATAGAGGTCTATCTCTATAGGGAATTAGGTTTAGGTTTACCATTGAGATTAAATTTCAGCGAAGTCCTTGAGCTGTTCTGCTCTCCGTTTCAGCTTGTCCGCCTTCAATCGCTCGCATTCCTCACGCACACGCCTCCGGAACCTACACTGGTGGCACTCGGCGGACATGTCGATGACCGAGCACACGCACTGGTGTTTCTCGCCGCAAGTGGTGCATAGACACCACGGAAGGGCATACAGCGGCATATCGCGGCGATAGTCCATGTTGTAGATACGCTCGCACTCGTCGAACACAATCGAGACGATCTGGTCGTGCTCGACGGGCGTTATCAGGTCGTTATTGTCCATCGCTTTCTCCCGACCAGTTGATAAGCGTGACCTTTAGCTGTGCCACGGCTGCGACTATCGCACATACGGCGATGAGAAGCTCGCAGATGTATCGAGTGACGTTATTGTGCTCCATTCTTCCGTTCCCTTGCTATCTCGTTTCCTAGTTTGACTATCTGGTATACCACCCATGCCACGCCAACGACATAGCCGACACAACAAGCGACGAGAAAACCGAACCACAGAGCAAAAAGAACATTACACAAGATATCCATTACTTGTCGTCCTTGTAGTATTGCTCAAGACCCTTGACGGCGTTAGCGTTGCAGATGAACTTCGGCTTCGGCTTAATCCACGTGAAATCGACCTGAAAAGAGCCATATCCGTCGCCATGTGCAACGAGCAACAACTCCGTGTACTCGCTTCCAGGATTGTACCACTGCATAATTCTATCAGCGAGCTGTTCAAGGTTGTCCGGCCATTTCATGATCTCGGTACTGCCGTGCCAGTGGTGGTAAAACTCGACCATGCACGGCTTCAAGACGTCGTCCATGAGCTTTGCCTTCGTCAAAGGCTGACGGAACTCGAACGTACGAACCATCGGATAGTATAGCTTGACTGGATTCTGTTGGACTTCCGTGGTTTCCTTGCCGCCGAAGACAATGGAACCCAAGTAAATGCCGACGGCGAGAGCGAGCAATGCGATAAAGATATTAATCATGATTGTTTATCCCTTGAATATTTA
>Ga0310786_10001773_pt1 | contig 34403 bp, 39 predicted proteins | sample AusTroGonzalo_MG_FD_203881 | JGI IMG/M metagenome (GOLD analysis project Ga0310786, IMG submission 203881) | Bovine rumen microbial communities from tropical cattle in Woodstock, Queensland, Australia - Gonzalo_03 (v2) (version 2) | ecosystem: Host-associated > Mammals > Digestive system >... | reverse complement strand
AATTAGCACTATTAACAGCGGAAGAAGTTGCAGAATATACTTCATTATGGGTCGCATAATTGGTTAAATCAATATCGGCTGAAATAACAGTATTATCACCTGATGCTGTGATTGTAACATTATTACCAGCTACAAGACCTGTAAATTCAACAGATGTTTCTTCTGGTTTATTCTTAATATAATCAACAGCATTACTATTGGTCTGTGCCCAGTCACTCTGAACTTGTTCTGGAATATCTTGAATTTCTTGTTCAAGAACAGAAGAAACGGCTGAAACAGAATTAATAACTTCTTGATGGGTAGCATAAACACTTAAATCAGGTTTATTGAGAATTTCTGCTACACCACTTGTAGCATTCCAGTCAGAATTAACTTGATGTAATTCACCAGTTACACCACTAACTAGAGCTACAACTTCTTCAATAGAATTATCTGTATATTCATTAGCAATATTAACAGCTGAACTTAATTTACTATCAATATCAATCTGGTTGTTGATATATTCCATATCAACAGAGATATAATTGTTCTCATTGATATTAATACCTTCACCAGCATGATAATCACTACCTGTTCCACCATTATTAATAACAATAGAAGTAACATCAACAAGTGAAATATTCTCTAAGTCAACTTGACAATTAACTACACTATTGAAAGTGTATTTAAGCTTTAAATCATAATATTGTAAGGAATCAGGAACAACAATTACTGCTGAACCATTAATATGTTTAATGTGGTCAAATGAGTCATCAAGAGAGTAAGCCCAATCTTGAGAGAAACTCATATCACCATCTAGATACAATTTACCTTCAACAAGAGTATTATAGTTATCATCTAAAGTAAATTTAGAATTAAAGTTTAATTGATAAATATGACCTGGTTTCAATCTCCAACCAGACATATCTTGAAGATATTGAATACCTTTATAATCTTTATTAGTTAATACAAAGTTACCACTATCACCATAACCAGTAGAAATTACATAATCTGTTTCACCAGTAACACCAGAAACAATGTTCTCTAAGTTATCAATTCTATCAATAGTGTCTTGGATAGACAAATCATAATTATTACCTGTATGTGTAACATTGATTGTATTATCACTAGAAGTAATATTAATATTACTAGCAACTGCACCACCAGCATTACCAGGTGATACATTATATCTACTCATTTGAAGAGAACCAAACTTATTATAGACATATACGTCATAAGCTTGGTCGGGGTCGGCTAATACAATATTAGCGCCTAAAGAGTCAAGGGGAATTTGGAATGGGTGAAGAGTTCCGTCAAAGTCGGCAGCACAATAATATTTGTCTCTTGTACCAGCAATATAAACTTCAATATAACCATCGGTTAGAGGTTTACCAGCTGTATTCTGAAATTGAAAGCAAGGATTAATAAGATATCCCCACTTTACTACATCATTTGAATTTACCATTATTTATTCTCCTTATATTTCTTGAAATGTTTGAGATATTCTTCGCCTTTAATACCTTTATTCCAACAAGTTCCGTGTTTAACCTTCTTTCCAGTCAATCCTTTAGATATATTATCTAATACTTTAGACCAAGAAGAGTCCTTGTGTCTAGCTTTCATGTGAAGTGAAGAATGAACTCTGTATGGAAGAAATATAAGTTCTGAACTCGGTCTATTATAGTACAAATCCAACTCAATAAGTTCAGATTTAGTATGGTATATTTCTCCTTCGTCCGTTAATTCTAATCTATGATGACAGTCGTATCTGTCTTCAGAATTAATGGCTTCTTCGTAATTCTCTATCAAAGATATATCGTCTTTGCAGAATTTACAAACATTATATTTATTTATCATATTAGATTAACTCCTAATCCTTAGCCGTCATTTGGAATGACAATATGGTGTTTAATATAAACAATAATTAGTTACATAAATATATAATATAGAGGTAATTATGAGTTATAAATTAGAAAGATGGAGTAATCCAGGTAGACCAAGAAATTGTAAAGCTGACCATAACTCACCAGATTATTGTAAATACTATGATTTAGATTTAAACGATTTCACGGATTTGGCTGTTAAATTGAGAAATAATAAACGATTAACAGAAGAAGAGAATGATAGATATGCTGTATATCTTTATACAATAATCTACATTGTCTTAGAGAACCCTAAATTTAAGAATAAACCCAAATGTGAGAAAGAAGAACTATTTGATAGAGCAATATTTGAGTTATTAACTGCTATACCAAAGTTTGATAATGATAGAGGTAGTTCAATATATTCATTTGCTTATAGATGTACTTATAATGCTTTCATACATTATTATACTGAATTGAAGGTTGAAACAAATAGAGAGAAACAATTACAAACTCATCTGTGGGAATGTTATAAAGAATATAGAGACGAAGTACAAGGACATCAAATAAAGAGCGTTAATATTGATAAAGGAGTTGGAAATGAAAGATAATAAGATTTCTATAAGTGTAGTACCGATGGATAATTTAGCTTGTGGTCATTATAGACTAAAGAATGTAGCTGATTTATTATATGGTGATTATAAAGTAACGATTAATCCACCTGGAACATATAGAGTAACAACAGACGATTGTATCTTTACCCAGAGAGTAGCTGGTGCTAAAGTTATGGACTCACTCTTGAATATCAAAGCTAAATCAAGAGAATTTAATCCAAACTGTAAGTTTATTATTGACTATGATGATAATGTATGGGATGAGTTACCAAGTTATAACTTTACAAATGTACCTTGGAGAGATAATAGAGAATCAATGAAAGCCCATTTAAATGATTTAGCTGATGTAGTAACTTGTACAACTGAAAGCCTAAAGGATAGTTTAAAGGATTATGTAGATGGTCATAAGATAGTTGTTATTCCTAATTGTTTACCTAGATTTAAATGGAACTTTCCTAGATTAGCTAAGCCACAGAGTGAAACATTCTTATATGCTGGTAGTCCAACACACTTTAGTAATGTAAATCACTGTTATGGAGATTTCACAAATGAATGGGATAAATTCTTAAAGGATAAAGATGTTCATATTATGGGTGTATCACCTTGGTTTATAAAGCCATCTGTATTATATAATTGGACAGATATGATTAGTTATGCTCATAATTTCTATATAATTGCTTCTAGATGTAAGTATATTATAGCACCATTAGCTGAGAATAACTTTAACTGTTGTAAGAGTGATTTGAAATATCTAGAAAGTTGTGCTGTTGGAAGAGTTTGTCTTGTAAGTGACTTTGAGAATAGTCCATATCATTATGCTCACGAGTTACAGAAGATACCAGTTAGAGCAACAGCTAAACAAATACAATATGCTGTAGACAGATGTAATGAACATTATGATGAAATAATTGATTATCAGTATGAATATCTTAATCGTAGGTGGTTGGAGAACTGTTTAGACAAATATAGAGCTGTGTTTGATAATCCAATTATAAGAATATAAAGAAAGGGTGCCCCTATGGCACCCTTTATTGTTTGTTCTTTATATTATGTTAGATTAAAGAGTTACTAAGTTTGGCTTAGAATCCTTGATACAGACATAAGATACGGCACGTGGTTCAACAATACCGGCAAGAGCAGCAACGCACCAACGGGTCTTGTTAGTACCAGCTACTACGTCTACAGCACGAGCACAGTGAATAGTAATGCCTTCCAAACCACTAGAGGTCAAATCAGCATTAGACCAATCCTGTTTCTTGAGAGTATCAAATTCCATTGAACCATCAAGACGAACGAGACCAGTGTAATAGAGACCTTCAGAGATTGGATTAACCAACTTCTTACCAGCAAGACCAGCAGCAGTTACGGTTGTACCATCTTTGAAGATAGCTTCCTTCGTTCCCTGACCATCGAAGTCAACAGAACGAACATAGACCTGACCAGCCTGTTTCTGAGCAACAACAATGAAGGCCTTTGGACTAGAGGTCTTATTACCATTGAAGTTAGTAGCCATTACATCAGCGATGAACAATGGAGTACCAACTGGGATATCATCACTAACACCAGAAAGAGTAATAAGGTCTACAACAGCGGTATCAGTATCTTCAGCATTACAATTAATAGAAGAAGCAGCAATTGTCTGTTCAGCTGTATAACTAGAAACGGTAGCAGATGCGAGTTCCTTTGCCAAATCTTCAGTGATTTCAAAGGATGGCAAGAATTGCTGGAAACGATAATCGGTAGAACCAACTCTTGTAAGTTCACCCTTAGCATCAATTGGAGCTACACCTTCAACTGGTTTGAATGAAGAACCCCAAGAAGCAGCAATAGATTCAATCATTGGGTCAACGAAGCCAAATTTCTTCTCAGTAGAGATACTGGTCAAGAAAGAGTTAGCCTTTGTGAGTGGGCTGAAACCTTCACCAACGAATGCGGTATTAGCACGACCGAGGTCATCGTTAATAACATCCTGGGTAAGACCTTCAATAAGTTCCTTACCATTTGGCTGAGCGATTTCAACGTCCCACTTTACATCAGTAACAGCGTCTACGAAATCGGAATCAATCAATACGTTACCAACCATTACTTTCTTCTTAACATCACGTTCAACGATGTTAGAAGCATCTTTACCGGTAAGATTCTTACCACGGACATACTTACCATTATCTTTGATAACGAAGGTATATTCCTGACCATTACGCTTTCCAACGAGCTGATCAGCGAAATAAGGTTTAGCACCAACGGTCAAGTAACCAGCAACTTCAGCTGCACGAAGGTTTACGAGGTCGGTTAATTCGTTTGTAATTGCCTGAATAGCCATAATTTATATTTACTCCTGACACTATCTATATCTTTGATGTGTCTTTGAATAGTTTACCCAATAGTTTCTATCTTTCACTACTGGTTCAACTGTACTTGAATTATTTGTGATTTGCTTTCCAATGACAGGAAGAGCAGGTTTATTAGATTGAGGTTGAACTTGTGTTTGTGGTTGAACAGATGCTGCATAATGTTTCTCAAGGATTTCATCCGCAACAATAGCAATATTCTTCTTCAAGGCATCTGGGTCAGTTGAACGGAATACTCTCTGTAGCAAGCGAGGATTCTTATTTAAATCCATCAATTCTTTCAATACAATAGGATATTCATTCAATGTTTCAAGATAACCAAATACTACACCATTAGGGTCTCTTTCACTTACAGCTTCACCAAATGCTTTACCATTTCTTGAAATCATATCATTATATTCTTTCAAATCTTGTGGATTAGGGAAGCAATGTTCTGTGATAATTCTATCTCTTTCCAAATCATATTGTAACTGTTCATCTTCATTCTGTTTACGGATTCGTTGGATTTCATCCTGCATATCTCGTTCTTTGAATTTCCAGTTAACATACGCTTCAGAATTGGGTGTACCATCTTGATTAACGAAATGTTCTGCTTTAAGACCTTGTTTAGAATTTAACTGTTCTTCAAGTTCTTTAATACGAGCTTCATATTTCTGTTTCATATCTTTGCGTTTCTGCTTCTCACGAATGAAAGCATAATCACGCTTAGATAATTCAGGAAATTTAGATTTAGGCTCGGTTGTTTCATCGTTCTTAACTTCTACTTTATCAGATTTAGGTTCATCACTACCTTTATCTTCTTTAGCAGTTGTTTCCGCCTTATCATTGGATTTATTATCAACTTTATCTTCAGGAGTATCGGCGTTGGTATCAGCTGATTTAGAAGTTTCCTTGGTTTCTTCAACTGATGGGGTTGATTCTACTTTAGATTCTTCCTTGGTTGATGATTCTTTAGCTTTCTTGATATAATCAAGAGCTTCTTGTGTAGACATACTCATAAAGGGTGTCAATTCCTTAAACCGGGTTTGATTTGAGTTATAATACGGTACCCGTCACCATAATATAACCAATAATTAGTAAGTTACTTATTAAACTCTTGTCCAATAGAAGGTGAATTTAATATTTCAGCAATTCTATTTGGTGACATTGAATAAGAATAAACTTTATTACCTAATTGAACTTGGGCTACATTGCTATAAGGGTCGTAGTTGATATCACCAACCCAACTAGAAGATTGGTCAATGGGTCTACGAGGATATTCATCATCCCAATAGCGTGGATATTCAGCTTCTCTCAAAGCTGCTTGAGCTCGTAATTGTTGGATAGCAAATAATCTAGCTGGTCCTTGAAGAGCCATAGCTTCTTGATAACCAGGAATAGTTCTTTCATCTAACAATTCTTCGTGTTCTTGAGGGGTTTGCCTAAAGGTGGCTTGTCTATCACCACTCTTTAGGACATTACTTCCAAGACCTTTACCTGTAATTATATCAAATAACATCTTTATAGCCCCATATCATCTAAAGCAGCATTGTATCCTTTATAGGCAGCATCAGTTTCTTTCTGAGCTTGTTCTATATTGGATTCAGCAGCTTTAATGTTAATTTCTTGTTGTTTAAGATATGTGTTATCAGCATCTTTAGTTGCTTGTACATCAAGTTTAGCTCCTTCCAATAACATCTTATCTTTCTCAGCAACCTGGAATTTCTGCCAATCAAGTTCTCTTTGCTCTCTATTGTTCATAATGTTCATTTGAGACATAGTTAGTTGTGTTCTAAGTTCTTCATTCTCTTTCTTAGTCATTTCAAGTTGACCCATAGCTTCATCAAACTGAGCTTGGATTTGTTTAATTTGGTGAACAGCTGCAGGATCTTCAATATCAGTTATGAAGTTTACATCAGGTGGTAAGTTAGCAACAATATTCTGTGATAATTCTTTACCCAAATCATTCTTCAAAGTATCAGCAAAGTACTTAGCAATAATTGGTTTCATATTATCAGGCATAATTGTACCTAGAGCAGATAGTTCTTGTCTAATCTTCATTTCTCTAGTAATAACAGAAGGACCATTCTCAAGAGTAAATCTCAAATCTTGACCACCAGTAAACATTTCAATAATAATTCTACCAAGAGTTCTCATAGCTTTATAAGCATTATTATAATAGTTAGCTGTATTAGATTCTTTAGAAGTTTCTTGACGAAGAATTTCTGTAGCTGTTCTTTCTCTTTGGTCAATTATACCAGCTAATGGAACACCTAAAGTATCTTCCATCAAGGTTCTACAAGTAGATATTGTGGCTTGTAAATCACCAGTTTCAAATGATTCAGTTAATGGTACAGGTTGATGTTCACCTTTCCATAATACAGCAACAGTATCATCTTGGTTAACAGCTGCCATATTCTTCTCAAGACCATCAATAGCGTCTATATTCACCATATAATTAGCTTTAGGTGAGCGACCACATCTTTCAATAAGAGTAGAATAAGCAATATTAGCTCCCAATTCAAGAGTTAAAGTTTGCTGTACTATACCATTATAATTAATTTGGTCATTCTCATATATTTCATTACCAGACAATCTAATAATAGGAATATATTTAATTGGTAAAGTAGCTGACATAACAACTTTATCACCAACAATCTTATGATAATCAACAGTACCAGAATCATTCTTAGTATAATACGAAATTACACCAACAGAATCTTCAGGTAAATTCCACTGTTTGAAATCATTGAAGTCAATAAAGCAAGTTGTATCAGGATAAAGAGAAGGTACAACATCTTCACCATATAATCGTTTAGCTTTCTTTACAGAAATATAATTGATTACAGCACCTTCTTCAGCATCTGAACAATCAACTGTAGAACAATTAGGGTCGGTAGCAATAGCATTAAGATGTGAAGCAGTTTCTAATACTACTTTAGGTTGAAGAGTTAATTCATCTTCAACAGTAGTAATAACAATATAACCATAACCAGTTAATACAGCTTTACGGAAAGCATCAATCATTGCTGATTTAGTATCAGTTTCACCTTCTAATTCATCAATTAAAGATTGAATATCTTCAAGTGGACCTTCTTTATCAACCAGTTCTATATGCCAAGGTGAATTTGAAATAGGAGAAGAAATGGCATTAACCATTGGATTCCAGTTATTCAAAGACAAATTAACTCTCTTATTTCTATTATATTTGTTAATAGTCTTCTTATTCCAGAAATCACCAGAATATCTCTTAAGGTCATTAACTGCTCTTGTTATAGTTACATTATAACGAGCGTCACTCTTTGTAAGAAATTCTTTACATTGTTCTATAATATTATCCATTTGGACCTCTAAATTTAACAAATAATTAGTTATTGAAGTTGTTTGAATGTTAATGTAACTTCATCACCACCATTAAAGTTAGCTTGTCCAATTACAAAGTTTCTAATTTGGAACATTGGACTCCATTTGAACTCATTTGGTGGGTTGAAGATGGGGTCAAATTGTGTAGAAGGTATTTGATTTACGTTTCTAACATCAGGAAGTTTAAAGTTATCTGTACTGGTTGTGAAAGCATTAACTGAACATTGGTCCGTTAAATGAGCTATACAACTACTACCTGAACCATCCATAACATTATTACACTTTGGAGTTTCCATATTAATTTGAACATCAAACTTAACATTACGAGTTCCAATACTAAATAATTTCATTTCTGTAAAGTAATGAGTACCATCATCAATATAAACATTATGATGTAATACTTGTTCTTCATAAGGTGTAGCCATACTTAGAGCACCTAAATTAGAAGCAATACTTCTAAATTCATACAGTATACCAGGCATAGAAGTTTGAGTTAATGATACAGTACCAATTAAACTAGTCTTACATTCAAATGTTCCAATATTATTCTTAAAGATATAATTATGTAAGTTATCATATCTCCAAGCTCCTAAAGCAGGCCAAATATACCAAGCTTCAGGATAAGAAGATGTATTATTAGTCATAATAAGACTATCTACTAATACTTCATCAATAGTATATGGTTCTTCACTATGAGAATCATCTAGTGTATTAAACATCTGAGCATCAATAACAAGTTGGTTATTGAATATATTATTATCCAAATATGAAGTAATAAACTTAGATATAGTCTTTGTATATGTGGTAGCGTCATTATAACCACCAACATAAGTTATAGTTCTTTCTGCACCATCGTGGTATAACAAAGTTAATTTACCATTTATTTGAGAATCTTTAATAACTGAGTTTCTAGCATAGATATCACTCATTAAGATAGAACTATAACTTGTGAAAGAATTATAATAACCTTCTACACCAGACAATGTACTATCTCTAAATGAAGCAGTAATAAATTTATCTTTATCTGTTGGTAATGATACCATATCAACTGTAGAATTTGATACTTGTAATATAGTATTCTGATTTAATTCTAATTTAACTGTACTATCTTTAACAATGACAGTCAAGTCACTTGGAATACTATACCAACCGGTACAATCTTCAAATATAATAGATGTTTGATTAGCAAGTTTAACTATATTAACTTTATTAGCAAGTGGATTCTTTAAGTTTGTTACCCAAATAGAATCACCTATCAATTTATTTCCAACAAAGTTACTATATGGTTGACCTACATTATTTAAGTTTCTATAATCAAAGAATGGGTTATAATCTGATGTACATCTAATTTGCTTATATAACCAAATAGAGTTAGGGAAATCATCAATATCAAATTGACAATCTGTACAAAGATTTACAAGTGATACAGCATAATCACCTTCAAGAATAAACATTCTTTCATTTAGCTTACAATTTGTGAAGGTATTGTTTATACCATTATTATTATCACTACCGATATTTCTATTCTCTTCAAAGGAACAATGATTGAAGTTATATCCATAAAGAGGTGTAATTTGAACATCTATATGAGCATCTTGCCAATTCTTCTGGTCAGTTGATTGGTCAATTACTACATTCTTATAGTTTAGATAAGATTTAGCATTCCAAGAAGTCTTAATATTCTTTGCTGATACAGTTGTATTACCTTGTGTAAAGTTAGGATTACCATTCCATTCACCTTGAATAGTATTATTACCTAAATCATAGAAACGAGTATCTTCTGTTACATCTATTGTATTAGTATTAACATTTAAGTTATTAAATCTGAACCAACGATAATCTTCATTACCATTGAAGAAAGGTCTAATTGATTTAGAATTACAATAGTTAAATAAATTAATTATACCAACTGTTTGGTCGGCTGTGTTATTTGAATTAGCTGGGAATACACCAAAGTGTCTGCTATCACAATGTTCTGTAGGTTGAACCATAATCCATCTACCAGTAATTTCATTATTAGCTTGAATTATTGAACCACCATTATCGGCTTCTACAGCATCTTCTTTCCAAATATAATTAATTGGTTCTTTATCACAAACATTATAATAGCCTAACAAAGTAATAATCTTCTTATCATCAATAGTAGCTATACTTTCAACATCAACGGCTCTTAAATCAGCAATAGTTGGAATACAGGTTGTTCCATTACTATCAATAGATTTATTTAAAGAGTTCTGGTTCTCAATAGTATATTGAAGATACCATTTAGATTGGTCTGAAGTATCAATATCAAGTTGAGTATTCCAGATACCGTTACCAATATAAGAATAGAAATAAGCAACAACATCAACATCAACAAAGACTTGATATTGAGTTCTACCATAGATATCTGTTAATATAGGATTAGATAAAGGAGTACCATCACTATTGTAAATAGGAGCAACTGTATTACCATCCTTTACCATAAACTGAACACAGCCGTGTAAAGGATTACCTTTGTTATCTAAATATCTGTTCCAACTATCGTAATTTCTCATTACATTTCTCCTGGAATATAACCATTCTCTGCTAGCCATCTATCATAAGCTTCTTTAATTAATGGATTATCATATCCTTGTGGCTTATGTTTAGGTGTCCATAACAATGAATAATTATTCTTAATTCTTTCAATGGTATCTTCTTGTTCTTGTCTTTCTAATGCAGTTTGAACTAGATTTGGTTTACTACCGCGACCATTTAGATTTGCCAAACCTTCAACACCTCTAGTACCCAGTGAACCTTTATTAAGTTTATCCATCAAGTTTAAACCACTCAAAGAAATTCTTTCTATTCTTGTCTTAGGTGTTCCAGCTCTTCCTAATCTTTGGGCTAATGTAGTATTACCAGCCTCTTTCAATATAGGATATCTTAGATAATCTGCTGGTGTTGTTGGTACAGCAGATTCATAATAACCTGGAGTGTGTGTTCTTAATTCATTAAAGTATTCTTTATCTAATGCTGTACTATAATTCTTACGAACAGAATTAGCAGCTTCAACATCAACTTTACCATTTGGTGAAATAGTCTTTAGCAAATCTTGTTTAAGTGAAGATTCTTCTAGATTATCCACAGCATTTACAAAGTCCCAAGTATTAGTAGTTGGTGGTAATTCCTTCAATGCTTTAGCACTTTCTTTAACGTCAACTAATGCTTGAAATTGTTTATTTGTGGAACCAGGCAATAATCCACCAGCTACTCTTGAAGCTTGTCTAGCATTTGGCAATACACTAGCACCACCATTTATCATTATATCTGAAAGGTAATTACTACCGATATCTGTCCAATCTTTCTGATAAGGTGAGCCACTTACCTTGTGAGCAACATCTCTTCCCAAACGAATAGTCGGTCCAGCTACAGCATTAATTAATGGAAATCGTGCTGTTGCTATATCGGCAGCACCGGCTACTACACCAGAACCAAGGTCACCCATTGAACCCCAACGAGTTTCAGGTGCTTCTCCTATGTCAGGTGCTTCTTTACCAAATAATGCGGCTTCAGGTTCTTTGATATATCTTTGTTTCTCATAGTCACTGGCTAACAAACCAGCTAATTTATTATCACCAGTTAATTTCCATTCTTCATTAACTTCTTTAGTTCTCTGATTTACACCAGCTTGTTTCTTTGCTTCTTTATTATAGAAATCTTTATATTCATTAGTCTTATTAAACCAATCATTAAGTTCTTCTCTACGAATCCAAGGATATTTCTTCTTTAATACATCAAACTGAGCATCAGTAAGAATCTTTCCTTCATATTGTTCCCACAAACCAGGGAAAGTCTTTGAAGGATTTCCAAATATATCTTCTTTAGATTTGTAAGTTTCTGCCCAATCACTATCTTCATTTAATTTATCCCAGTACTTGTTAATCCATTCAGCTTTATTTGGTGCTTTCTTGAAACCTTTGGCTGCTTCAGGACTAACTTTCTTCATTAGAAAGTTGTATATCTGATCAAATGTTTCTTCGGTCATTGATTTCATATTTAATCCCAACTTTGTGATTTCTTTCCGCTATATGATTTAATTACTTTACCATCTTTCACAAGTTTAAATTTACCACCTGTAGCGTGTTTAGACTCATATCCTCTATTTGCCAAAGCAGGGTCTAAATCACCAGTATTTACATCAAAGGCTTTAATTAAATCTTTAATATAAGCATCAGATTCTTCATATTTAACTCTCTTGTCATATTCTAGTTCAAGTTCTGCTAATCTCTTTGCTGCTTCAGGTGTATTAAATTTCTTTAATTCTTCCATAGCATCAGCAATTACTTCGGAATTTGTTGATTTACTATTGATTGGAGAATATTTAGCAAGTTTATAATCTACAGATTTAGTTGCGTCATATTTAGGAGATTCTGGCATTTGTAATTCTGGGTATCTTTCTACAAGTGATTGAATTTGATTATCTACCATTCTTGTATCTTTACCTTGACCAGCTAATGTATCTCTAGTAATAGCTAAATTACCTAAAGTTTCTCTAGCTTTAGATAAATTATATTCACTCTGTTGTGATTTATTATGCTTAGCAAGTTCCTGAGCATTAATTCTATTTAATTCATTCTCATAAGCAGTATTATAAGCTTGTTCAGCTCTAATCTTATCGGCTTGTGCTTGTTCCATCAACAATTTCTGATATGCAGCTTCTTCAGCAGCTTCTCTATCTAATCCACTTCTATCACCCATAATAGCGTCATAGATATATCCATAATGATACTTACTATATGGATTATGATATGCTTCTTTAACTTTATTCTGAGTAGCTTCTTTAAGAGCAATTTGTTCTTTCAATTGTGCTATTCTTGCGTCAATATCACTTAATTCCATATTTAAGCTCTCCACATATTCTGTAAATAAGAATTATACTTGTTTCGTTCATATCGTTCAAGCATTCTTCTTATTTGTTCTTCTTCATCATTCTGATTAGTTAGAACTCTATCATTGAATGTATTTGGTCTATAATTATCCATAAAGTGTGAAGCGGCTTCACTCTGATTCGTTGGATTATAACCAAACATTGATTGTGCAGCTTGTTGCTGTAATGTTGGACCTCTAGGTGCATCTGCAGCTTTCTGTTCTCTAACAGCTTCCCAATAATTTAATTCAGCTTTATCTTCATCAAGTGTATTTGTATTTGATGTTGCTGCACCAGCAATAGAAGAAGCATCATCACCACCACTATAAGAATAGAAAGCACCTTTACCAATAGTTTGACCAGCTTTGGCTATTGTATCACCCCAAAGTTTAGCCATAGCTTTATCGTGGTTAGCTTGTCTTTCAGCATTATGTATCTTATTAGCAATAGCATTCTGAAGAAAGCCACCGTAATTTATATTATCTCTATTATAAATTCCCATATTATCCTCTCTTAATAAAGACCGACTATTGCAGTATCGTAAGCAGCTTTAGCATTCATCTTATCCTGTTGAGCTTTCATTATATCACTCTGTCTAGCATCTTGAACATTATAATAATCTTGTGCTAAAGTTCCTTGTAATCCCATCTTATACTGTGTAGAATTATTCAAAGCATTCAATCTAGCTTGGTTATTAGCAATTCTATCTTGATACTGTTGATAAGCAAATTGTCTGTCAGTGTTATAATCCTGCATAGCGGTTCTATACAATTCATCAGATTTCTCACTAACACCTTTAGCGATATTAAGAGCAGCACCAGTACCTCTACCAAGACCAGCACCAGCAGCACTATGTTGAATAGAATTAGCTGTATCACCAATTATACGGCTATAATAAGGATTAATGAAATCTTCTTTAGTCTTTGTATAGTTATCATCAAATGTTCCGAGTTCTTTCTCAAAGTCATAAGAATAATCTTCAGGATTATATTCAGATATTGCTTTCTTATAAGCATTAGCATCTGCAGCACTACCAAGTGAACCACGGTTAGCATAATACTGATTAATAGAATTAATAATACTATTATACTGACCTTGTGTAATTACACCTTGTTCAGCAAGTTTATCTGCAGCTTCTTTCTTAGCATTTAATTCTGCTTCTGCAGCTTTATTTCCATAATATGATTGTATTCCACTTCCAAGTAGGGAAGCGCCAGCTATAATACCAGCGGCAATAAGGGGAGCAGCCATATATTTAAACCTCCATATTCATTTGAATAATAATTAGTTCCATACTTTCAATACTAGAACTCCAAATCCATTTACATCCTTTGCTAATTTACAAGTTAGTTTACTATCTTTAACATCAATTATAGAGCCGTTAGATAGCTGTACAAAGCCATCATAAACGGATGGTAATTGATAATCATTAAAGATAGCTCCATTATATAAATTAACAAATAATAAATTCTTGATAACTGTGAAAGCACCATATTTCTCACCTCTCTGTCCCCAAGAACCTTTAAGAGCTTCTATGTTCTTGTTGGACTCATCATAACGAATTAATTTAATATCAGTCATATTTATACCTCATTAGAAGTTTGAACAAGGTGAGAATGATACTTTCAAATTCTCTATACAGAATGGAATCTTCTCTGTTGTAGAGATTTCCAATGTGAAATATTTACCCATTCCACAATGCCAGATAGTTGTTGAATAATCATAATTACCAATCTTACCAAGATAGTAATCTTCATAGTCAGACCAAGTAGAACCATCCCAAGAATATCTAATAGAAACTCTTGGATTAAAGTCAGGATAATAATGGTCGTGTATAACTCTTTCTTTATCCTTGAAACTATGTTGTCCTTGGTTACAAATTAGTTCAGCACTATCAATGAAGAAAGGTTGGTCATTATTAGTTAATATACCACCTCTACGAAGTTTCAATATTACTCTATCATCGTGTTCACTGAATCTATTCTCATCCATATAACAGAGAGCATTATCTGTACCAACATAGACTTTATTGTAAGCAAATGTAGCGTGATTATATCTCCAATAAGTCAAATTATTGGAAGTATCATAAGATGCTCTATAATGCCAAGCATTCTCATTTACATCATAAACATAAGTCTTCTTTGCTTTCTCAAAGGTTAATGAATAGAATGTATGTTGGTGTTCTTGCCAAATAGAAGAATAACCAGCTTCATTATCTTCTAGTTGAGAAATTTCTCTTTCAATATCTTGTGTAGAAACTCTCTTAATAGTAGTATCAGATATCATAAAGATACCATCTTCACCAACATCGGAAGAGCCGTGCCATAATACAGTATTTCCAAGCATTGATAATGAATTAGGTGATTTAATACCAACATTACCAGCTGCATTATCTGGTGAACTGAATGGATTATTAATATCATCATTATAAGAGAATACTTGCCAACTTCTTTCTCCAAAGGTATATAATTTAGAACCATTTGAACAAAGAGCTGTTGTATTATCAGGACACCATTCAGAATATGTTACAAAGCCATATTTACCAAATTGAACTGTATCAACTCTAAACAAGTCATTTACTTCTGGTGTATCATCAGCTGTACCAGTAATAAAGTCTTTATATTGAGTATAATAAGAATCTTGTATATTTCCAGCTTGATAATCTAATTTCTGTTGGTCGGTAAGAGTTGTCCACCAAGTAACAAATTGACTTCTTTCTTCATAGAATGAAGGTGGTTCACTATCCTGTATTTCAAATGGATATTGATAAGATGTATAGAAAGCATCTGTTTGAGCGTCATTGACAATTAAATAACCATACAAATAAGCACAATGAGTTGGTTTAATTTGTTGGTTAGAATTAACTCTTGTGGGTAATTTAATTGTCTTGAAGTCCATTTGCTGGTCACCAATAGATAGACCAGTATTAACAGCATATACAGATGTTCCATCTACAATAATCAAGTGAGGGTGAGCAGAACCATATCCACCTGTTTCAGTCATGTGGCATTCTGAACCATAAGTAGGAATAGTAGCAATAAAGTTATAAGTATTATCTTTATTGATTAGATATAAACTATTTCCATAGACTGCATAGAGAACCGGTTTATTATCATAACCTCTTGAAACACGATAAATACCGCGGCATTTACCTTTAATATTAGCAGCTAACACCTCACCTTGTATGGACCTATTTAGAATAGTACAAGATGTATCACCCTGTTCTTGAACTTCAGGATAACAGTTAACTGCTTCGCCAAGGCCTACCTTAGCGAGGGCACTCTTGGTAATGCCACCAGCAATAGATTGTATTAATTTAACGGATGAAGCCATTTATAACCTCTTAGCGGAATAGCCAATCACCAGACATTAATTCAGCTTGTGTCATTCTTCGTGGACTATCCCAATAATCTTCACGAAGTAATACTCTATCAGATGCTTTCGGAGTCTTTACATTATCCACTAGAACAGATACTTCTGTTTGTAATCTAGACATTTGAGCATCATCTAATCTTGGGTACATTAAAGCCAACTTATGAGCTAATGCTACAATAAGAAGTTCAATATAATTATCTGGTACATATAAATCGGTATCTAAATCAAATTTAATACCTTCATTATAATTAATCTTCAATCTACCATTATTTCTAGCGACCTGAGGTTTAATTTCAATTAACCATTCACCTTCAGATTTCTGTGTATAAGTAAATGCTTTAGAATATGGACTATATCTACCGAAATCAGTATGATTAACATAATCCAATTTAAACATTTCTTTATATTCTACATTAGCTGGTGATATCAAGTAAATAGAATTAATCTTATCTAAGTCTCTAACTTGATAATGATACATTTCTTGATAACGGAGCATTTCTTGTACTCTTTGTGAGTCATTTAATTCAACTGGTTGCCAAACATAAGCTTCTTGAGCTACAAGTGGTTTAATGACTTTATAGATTACATTAGGTGAAGATTTAACCAATGCTAAAGCATTATTCTGATACATTTCTGCATCTGGTGTACCAAGTTGTTCAACTGTATCATAATAATAATTGTATTCACCTTTCAAGGTATCGTATTCATCAAAGATATGGATTAATGATTTATTATCCAATAGTAATGAGTTCTGTGTCCAAGTTAGTAAATTATCTTTATTATACTTATCAACTACACCTTTAAGCAATCTAAAGGCATTCTCTAATATATCACCTGGAACGGCCTGTTTACGGGGCACAAGATTGATTCTTGTACAAGCTTCCTTTATTATATCACGGATAGATAACATCTATAACCTCCAATTTAATACAATAATTAGTTGTCGGTATTTAAAGAATCCATTAATTCACATAGTTCTTTGAGTCTTTCTATGCGTTCTTTCCAGTTATTTCTATGTTGAGCATCGCCCCAAAGGAAGTGTAAGACGGAATGAGACATTGAATTTAGACCAACAAAGTGACTATCATCTGAAATATCTGTATAATGCTTTGGGTCTTCATCTAGGTGGTGAAGATTGAAGCCGCTTTGTTAAAGGAGAACCAGTTACAGGGTCTTTCTTCTGTTTCTTCTTGATAGTTGTTCTAAAGGTTTGCCATTCTTTAGAACGTCTAAAGGTTACTTTAGGGTCACTTGGTTTCTTTGATTTCTTCTTTGTTACTTTCTTCATATTCATTTCTCAACTTTATACAAGATTCAGCATTTATACAATCATATTCTTCTCTAGTCATTATATCTTTAAAGAATATATCATATACTTTATCAGTGTTACAGATTAATGGCCTATTGTTGTATATCTCACATTTATTATCCTTAGTTAGATGTTTACAACAACAATCACCTCTATCTAAAGATGGGTCAAGTAAACCAATCTTTCTACAACAATAAGCTTTACAATTATTACACTTTATCATAAATTCAAATAAGCCAAATATTTAGAAGCTATTTCTCCAGCGTGTTTATTATCGTAAACATCAGTATTATTATGTTTCATAGCATAAACAGCTAAAGCTAAAGCATCTGAATGGTCAGGAGAATGACCAATATTCTTCTTAATTAACTCCTTAGGAACAAGTGCTTGTAAACCTTTAGTATTAATGGTGACTTGTTGAGCTAGAATTTCTTCTCTAATATTACTATCTTCAACATAGAAGCCGTTCTTAATTTCTGTTGCTAAATCTAAATACATTTCAGTTCTAGCATTAGGATATTTATCAGAATATGGTTTCTGTGCGAAGTTAACACCCATAATATCAATATTCTTGGCTTTGAGAGTATCTAATACACCTAGTGAATAACCACCGGTAGCATCAGCACAAGCTGATTTAATTTGATATTTGTTATAGTAATCATTAATAAGAGCAGCTTTAGTAAATGTATCAGCTTCTAATAGTTCTTTATATTCAACTATACCATATTTGTCAATTACCATAATAACATCTTTATCAGCACCTAGACCAGAAGCATCATAACCTAGATAATATTCATTACTATTACCTTGTCTTGTGGTACTGAATTGGTTTCTAAAGACAATTTGAGAAGCCACATCACAATCAACAATTTCACCTAATACTTGTTGTTTATAAAGATTAGTTCCTTCAACATATCTTTCTTTGAGTTCTTCTTTATAAGATGGTAGAATAAATCTATTATCTAAAGATGAAGCGTGAATAACTTTATCTGGATATTTCTTTACAAGTTCACCAAACCAATTCTGTACTTTGGCTAATGAATTTGGTGAAGAAATTAAACGAACCATATTTGGATATTTACCCCCTCTCATACGGTCTCGGCAGAAGTTATACATTAATTCAGGTGCATAAGCAGCTTCATCAATGGCAAGTAGTGATATTTCAGACAAACCAAGCACAGCATTTGGGTTCTCACCAGAATAAGCAAATAGAGCTGAACCATTAGGAAAGTGTATTTCCATTCTACCTCTATTATAATCATAAGGAACTTTAGCCCATTCACAGAAACATCTAATTTCTTGAATTAATACTTTCTCTAAAGCTCTAAATGATTGAGCTACAATAATACCTCTAATACCTGGTTTCTTACAACATTGTAAGACAATCCAGATAGCAAGAGCAGCTGATTTACCACTAGCAACACCACAACAAGCTACAGCTAATTCATCATCAAATCTATTTAAGATGAAATCACCTTGCCAAGTAGATAGTTCTGGTTTACCTTCATTCCATTTACTCGTATCCATATTATGCTACTACAAACTCCAAATTAATACCTTGATTAGTTGTTGCTTTAACAGATGTTTGTTTCTCGTCTTTCTTCCATCTATCTTTATCTCTGCGCTCGAGAATATCAAGATATTGTTTACATCTATTATCAGTTAATAATTTCATAGTTAAATATGTTCTAACTTCTACAAGTTTAGTCTTATACCATTCATCATTAATTGGTTCAATAATACATCCAACAGGTAAATATTTGAATACAAGACGAGCGAAATCGTCTTTATTATCAGTTGATATTAAACCAACTGTTAATGTAACATTATATTCTGGTACATTAAGAATAGTTCCATTCTTTGATATAGAAGTATATAATGTTATATGATTAAAGTTCTGTTCAAGCCAGTCATTTATAGTCATTGTTTATTCCTCCAGCAATTTAACACAAATCCTTGAATTTATATCAGCATTAAGATGTTGTTCAGCTATCATTCTTAATACTTTACCATCATTAGGATTGTATTTCAATAATTCGTTCTTTAATTTGTCTACTGTATCAATAGGGTCATAACCTCTTCCTGTGAAATTTGTATAAGCATAAGAGAAGAAATCTCTTGGTATAATATAACCACAACCAGTATTTGGATTTAATGTTCTATTATCCCAGGATATTACTGATTTACCAGAAGCCATTCCTACCATAGCAGATCTTCCAATTCCAACAACTATATCAGAATCTTTAATTAAATCTTCTACATTCCATATTCTATTATTCACTTCTTTAGGAACAGATTTAAATTCATAATTTAATTCTTTACAAGCTTGTTCAAGTAAAGAATCATTACCCTGACAAATGGATAATACTCTTGGAACTTTGTGTAATTCACCGTTATTTGGTTTATATCTTTCCAAATCAATACCATTTAACATTACTGGAACATTCATATTAAATTCTTCTTTAACGAAGTCTTGTATTTCTTTAGATACAGCGATATAAGCTTTACAACCTGGTACAGGATATTCCAATGTTGTAAATTTACTATTCAATAATTGAAGAACTTTACATTTGTTTAGAAAGAACATAGTAGCTGTCTGTTGGCAAGTAATAGCCATATCTACTGGTTGACCAAGATACATTTGAACATTATTCTTCTTAAACCATTCTTCGGTCATTGAATGTTTACCAAAGTCAGTTGACCAATAATATACAGTATAACCTTGTCTTAATAAAGCAGCTGCCATATCAACTAGCAATGTTGTTGTACCGCCTAGAAATTCAAATTTATCTTGACCAAGCACTATGGATTTCATTTAATTAACCTCTATTATTCTTTCTCATTTCAAATATTTCTCTTCTATCATCATCAGAAATAGCTTCGGATTTAATATTAAGTTTCTTCTCTAGTTTCTCAATTTCTTTCTGCATAATAGCAAGAGTTACTTTAATTTCCGTCATATCTCTCTTAACATCAGTCTTTGGCTCAGACTTCGTTTCTATCTGTTTCTTCATATTTACCTCATAATTTATATCTAATAACTAGAAAGACCCAGACTGGTTAAAGTCTGGGTCAGCAACAGGAGGTATCAATGTAATTTATTATAATTCCGATATTACTTTCTCTTCTGCTTTACATAGTGTTTCATATTCCTTACACCATTCCTTTAGTTTGTTAAATACTTCTGGTTTAAAGAATACCTGGAAATCATTAAGATAATCTTCACTAGTATAAATTTCACCAAGTCTACGGCCATATATTTCTGCTTCAATGTTTACTGTCTCATAAGTCTTCATAATCAAAGTTTGTAGATGGTAAATTCGTTTACCTTCTTCACTTCCAAGCCAAGCCCAGTATTGTTTCTGTTTATTCTCACAATCCTTATATGCCTTTACCATCATATCATTATCAGATGTTGTATCTTTCTTATTAAATCCAAACATTATTCCTTCTCCCTAATTTCTTCGTCCCTAGCTATTAGCATTGCTTTGTACATTATTGTTGCTACTTCTCTTGGTAACTTATTTGTTTCAACCAACATTTCAATTCCGTCTACAGTGTACAAATTACTAGGAATGGGTTCTGAATGTGGAATAATCTTATAAGCTTCATAAACAAGACGAAATAAACTAAATACACTAATCAATGTGTTAATCATTTCTCATAACTCTCTATTCTTTATCGTAATCTACATCTTCATCAGTAATGTAATGTTTGCTACCAAATTTAATATAAGGATTATTTGATAAAGTCTTATATTCATCTGGTAAACAAGCTTGTGTTGATGGAACATAATACGGGTCAAATTCCTTATCTAGTTCTTTCTTCTTTCTTTCTATTTCACCACGCTTTGATAATTCCTTCTCATATTCTTTGTTTACAATAAAGACATAATCATTCATAATTTATTCCTCCTGGAAATCTGTTGAAAGTTCATCCTTTCTAGTTCTAATGTTAAAGTATTTATAACAGAGGTCTTTGTATGAGCTAAATTCAGCATATAATTTCTTATACAATTTACTCATATTATCACATCTATTAATAAGATATTTCTTAACATCACCATCATCAGTTATTCCTATCATTGTATAAACAGCTGATAAATGAATTTCAAATTGTTCCCAACAAGATATATCACCAGTTGTGAAGTTAAATAATGGTTTATCAGAATTAATTAATTCATTTACACAAGCTTCACCATATTCCTTGTATAAACCATTTAATCTATCCATCTTCATAAGACTAATCTCCAAATGTGATAGTCTTTCAATTAAACTTTGTGAAATATTAGCCATTTGTGAAATCTCCTTCTAATTGTTGTAACTTTGAATTAATCAATAATTTCTTGTAGTATCTATCTAATTTAGTAAACCATTTATCATCAGCTATCTTCCAATCCATAAATGGTTTCTTTAATATACCAGTTAATGTAGTATATACTGCTTGGGATTTATAGAAAGCAAATTTAGGTTTAATGAAGAAATCATCAAGCATACAACTTAAATCCTCTTTACTGTTGATTGGATTAACACAAGTTCTATTCTCTTTAGCATACTTTAACCATTTACCGATTATTTCAATATAAGCAAGTTCTAATGCCAAATTGTTATCACATTTAAATTCAGTACTATTATTGTTATTGTTCATATTAAACCCCCATACCATTTAAGACACAGTAATATAATTGTTCAGAATCTTCAATATTGTGTCTAATACCATTAACCATATATTCTTGATTAGGAATATATTGACCTCTCTTAACTTGTGGAGCTGTATTAATCCATTCAGTTGGATTAAAGGTCAATATTGGTAATTCTACTTTACCAGAAATGTTCTTGGAAATTTCCTTCTCTAGTACATACTTATCAAAGTTATAAGGACCATAACCTTTACTGTAAATTCTAGTTCCTTGATATTCTATAAACTTATTCATTATAGCATCTAAGAATAGGTTATAATCGGTATATTCAGTAATGTTAACTGTTGGAATAGTATTGAACTGGTTGTTCATAGTTAATCTTGCAGGTACTTTAGAAGCAATTTCGTGAGAAGCACCAAAGATATCTCTAAGTTCGAGTTTAGAACCAGAGATATCTCTACTCACAAATTCAAGTGTACCAATATAACGAGGTTTGTTAGGTAATTTACACACTAGAGTGTGTGTCTTATAAAGAGAAGTATTACTAACTTGTTCAGTAAATGAAATACACCAAAGACGAGAATTAGGGTCCCAATGTGGTGTTTGTGGGAATAAGCGTTTATTTACTGATGCAGCAGCACCATCACATTCAACATCTATTGTAATAAATTTGTCAAGCATTTATTTGTCTCCTTAAAGATTTAGGTTTAATTAAATTAGAAATGGAGGGTGGTAACCAATCCACCCTCCAATAGGAGACAACAAATAGGTAAATTCAAATTTGTTTGGTGGAATAGTTACCATCACCATTACATAGAGTATATATAGCAAATTATTTCTGTTTGGGATAGTTGTGCCAAATAAAGTGTTTCAAACAGATCTGAATTTCAGTTCTAATGAAGACATTTAGTGTTTCATATTGAAACATTATGGTGGTATTTCATTATGAAACATCAATGTTTCACGTGAAACATTATAATTCGCCCGGTTCTAATTTAAACAAATAATTTGGAAATACCATTGACAATTATTATAAATATACTATATTTAATTGTTACATTATAAACAGGAGATATACAATGGATATATTGAAACAATATGATGAATATTTGACATCAAATTTGAATGAACTATCTAATGATTTAAGTGCCACGACCCATTATAGCTGTGTGGATGCTAATTGGCACGAATATATGCGTGATTTATACAAATATTCAATAGAATCATTCATAGAAGATTATAATATTGATATTCATACAATTATGCCATATCGTGATGATTTCAAACGCACATTCAATAGACATCCACGTGTAATTGATGCGTGGAATAGTGTTCGTGAATTAATGATTGATAGTAAATTGCGTGATTTGGATAGCGATTTCCAATAATTGCCATTAAATACACGCCATTTGACGTCTAGAACACGTTCTATAATACTAATATGGATATACTACCATAGCAAATGGCTGTTTCTAGCGTGTATAGCGTGCAATTATGACCATATTACCATTTACCATTAAATCCAGATCTAATTGAAACAAATAATTTAGAAATACCATTGACAAGAAGAAATAATTTACTATATTTGATGACATAAATAATGATAGTGGATTTCAATGTGATTGTTTACTGTCGCTATACATTTAGCAAACAATGGGAAATTCACAGAAATATCAAATTTATAAATCTAATTATTATACATAAATATAGAAACACATAGACGCTGATATTGATGGTTTCACAGAAGAGAAATAGTTGAAATTAATACTAGAAAGAAACATAAGTCCAATCTCGTTAGTACAAGCAAGAGAAAGGCCAATATCTAATGAAGTGAGCATTAGACGAATTGAAGGTATACCGAAATGTAATTCCAAACCCATGGTCAAAGTAGAGAACCTTATATTGAAATCTCATAGCACTTAGTTGCGGATTCTGCAGTAGCGATGCAGATATATGGCGTGGAAAGCATGATGAATGTAGCTGGACTATTTCGCACCACCTAGTTCATAAGTCATCTATAAGTCTTAAAGAGTCTATAACCAGATTCTTTGGCTCATTAGCCAAAGAGTCTTTAAATGAAACTCTTAAATAATTTCTTATAGATTATTAATCAGCTTCGCTGATGCAAGCTATGCTTGCTAATTGTAATATTCCTTAAATGATTCTTTGATAGTTAACTTAGAATTTGTAATCAGCTTCGCTGATATCTGCGTAGCAGATAAATCATTTCATTCTATTACTCCTTGTGATAGTAATTCTTCCTTACAATAGTATTGGATATCTGGTTCACTTCGTTCACCAGATAAGTTCCTTTACCAATGAGTTATGAACTGTCTGTAAATTAATGGGAGTTCATATATTCTTTATAAGGTGATGAGTAATTAATTCTTATAAAGAAATTCCGCTGCTGACCCACGCGCTGGCCTGCCGCTGTTATAAATATTAGTATGGAAATTAAATACGTTAAATCAATTGCTGAATTAAATAATATCTACAACACCTATAAGAAATGTTGTGAAAGAAATAAAGGTAATAAACATTGTAACCTAGTTGTCTCGGCTACATTATGTTTCTGTCCTGAAGTTAGAGTAGAAGATAGAAATACTGGTAAAGTTAAGGTATGGAAGTTAGAATGTTATAAATAAAGTGTTAGCAAATAGAACGCATACCTATTTGTTAACTTTATTTCATTGTATATTAATCTCCTATAAAGAAAGGACCCGTTGACCTATATGAGGCTCGGGTCCTTTCGCTTTATAAGGCTTCTAAATGAACATACGGGGATATATTGAAATCATCATTCTGGTGACCATAATGTAAGCCCGCTAGATGTTCAACAGCCCATTTGGCAACAGATGCTTTAGATTTAGAAATACCAGCTTTCAATAATCCTTGATAGAATAATTCATCAGCTAAATCTTTAGATAATAATTCACTACCATAGGCACCATCGTGACAAATTCCGGCAATATTATAAAGTGGATTCTTATCATTCCAAGCTGGTAAATACCATTGAAAGATCTTGGGTACCGATAAACCATCAGTCATAGCTCCTTCATCAACAGTTATTCTAAAGATAGAGTTATTATATTCAAAGTCTATATAAACTTTATGTTTAAGTACATATAAACCATTGACTTTATCAGCATTACAAACATTAGAATAATTAATTATCTTCAATTTCTAATACCTCCACTTTATTAAGTTTAATTAAAGTCATAACATATTCTAAGGTCTTTAAACTATCTGCTAGAACACCATCAGCTACTCGTCTACCAACTAATATACAACCATTAGTATCAGCCCAGAAATTTCCTTGATGAATACGAAAGCCTCTAGAAGCTGGAAATTCATCATTGTAAATTAATGGTAATTCTTTCTTAAATCTATTACTATAATTGATTTCAAGTCTATAAGTACCAGGTTCTAATATTCCTGGGTCTAAGGTATCACAAAGTTTAACATCATTTAGATATAATTGATTGTGTCTCTTGATTAACTTCATGCTTACTCCTATCCTTTAATTCAGCTAATTTACCATCATTCCAACGAGAAATATCACCAACTAGGTAGCCAGTAATTCTTCTCAATCTTTGGAAAGGAATGCCCTCACCAATGCCGATACACTGTTCAATATGAGGGCATTCTTTATTACAATTATCACAACTATCTGTCATATTACTTCCATTCGTTAGGAATTTGTGCTAATTCTGCAGCACCAGTTTGAGTATTAGAGCCACAGTAACGGAATGTTTGTGAATGGTAAGATGGTGGGTTAGTTTGTGTACTTGCTTGCTGATATAGTGCTAAAGCTCCTGATTGTACACTAATACAATTATTGAACATAAGAGTCATAGAAGTAACTTTAGAAGTGTTAAATAATGGTATAGTAGTTAATGCAGTACATCTATCAAAGGTCTCTTCCATAAGACCAACATTGGAAGTATCAAATAATGGAACTGTTGTCAAAGATATACAATATTGGAACATTGCTTTAATAGTTTGTACACTAGATGTATCAAATAATGGTACAGATGTTAAATCTCCACAATCGGCGAACATTGAACTCATATCTAGTACATTTGAAGTATCAAATAATGGCACCGATGTTAATGAACTACAACCGGAGAACATATTGTACATATAAGTAACACTAGATGTATCAAATAATGGTACAGTTGTCAAAGATTGGCATTTATTGAACATACCACCCATATAAGTTACATTTGAAGTATCAAATAACGCGACTGTTGTCAAATTGTTACAATAATTGAATAAAGAAGTCATATTAGTAACATTGGATGTATTAGCACCTAATACTTCAACAATATTATTAGATTGACCAGACTCTCCATTGAACATATCCCTTAGATTAGTACCACTCTTGTAAACATCATATACATCACTTGTACCAGGTACTAATGTTGCAGTGTTATAAACACCCCAAGGTTCCCTACCATCATTAGTTCTAACTCTGAAAGTATTAGGTGGTAAATTCAATGGATTATAAGGGTCAATATTGTTATTTGTTTCTAACCATTTACCATCATACTTTAATATTGAATTGTTAAATTTGATTATATTCATAATTAGGTATCCTTTATTAAACGAACAGAGCAAGCAATACTTCCATTATGGCTGTCTCCTACCATATTAGATGTGTTATATTCAAATCCACGATAGTCTTTATATACTTCGTTCACGGCGTGGTTTGTCCAGAAATAAGCCATATTGCCCCAATTCATATTCATTGTGCTTGACAACATTGCTCCTACTGGTAAGGCTGTAAATCCATAATCATCTGTACCATTACGGTCAAGAGTCCAACCCATTGTAGACTTTAGTTTAGTACCAGCAACACTAGTACCACCTACATAAGTAGCTAAGGTTTCCCATTCTGCAATTGAAGGTAAATGCCATCCTTCTATACTGTTAGCGATTCTAACAGCAGCATCCCAAGTATAATAATACTGGGTTCCAAAGTCAACATTATTAGCATACACATCATCTACAATTATAATACCACCTTGACCATCATCAACAGCCAAGTTCAAAGATTTCCAAGTCTGTGTACCAATAGTTACTTCATCTAGTGGTGGAGGAGGTGGTGGTGTATAACTTAGCCACTTCCCATCAATATCAGTAATTATACTTCCATTATGTTTATAAATCATATTTACTGATCCTCACCTTGTTCATAGAAACAAGTAATTTGTATATTATGTAAGTTATACTTTGGACAAGCATTTGAACCCTTAATTGCTACAAATTTAAGGTCTCTACCAGGATTCTGTGAAGCATCTTTAAACTGGAATGGACAAATATTCTCATAAAGACCAACATAAGGAACAACTGTAGTTGTATCAGTCAATGATAACAAATGCTGATAATTAACATTAGAACCCTGACTAAATGGTTTATAATTGGTAGCAGAAACAGTTCCAGTTACACCTGGTTCATATTCAACTTCATAAGTATAATCGTAAATACTTTCTACCATAGGAAGAATAGATAACATTTCACCACCTGTAGCTGGATTAGCTGCTACAGAACCAATAACTTTAGTTGGATATTTACCATTCTTCTGTGGTAATTGAACCTGCCATAATAGTTGTGTAGCAGTTGAATTACTATCTTGAAGATAGCTTTGATGGTCAATGAATACATCTCTTACAGGTTGGTTATCAGCCCATTTAACACCTTCTGATGTAACAGATAATATCTTTCCTGTTTGACCTTGTACCGGTTCAGGTGGTAAAGGAGCAATATTACCCTGACCATCATTTAAGTGAAGACCACTTTGATATTGAACTACATTTAAATCTCCAACAGTAACCGTTGGAACACTACCAATAGCATTTACATAATTGACTTGAGAAGCTTCAATATTATCTCTAGCTTGTTTCTTCTCACTAGAAGTTGTATCATTTACTTGGTTAATGTTATAAAGAACCTTATTAATTGCGGCCATAAATTATTTCTCCGATTTGTTAATTTCCATCATTATCTTGTTCTGTGTTTCAAGAGCTTTAACTAAATGTTCAACTTGAACATTCAACTTCACCAATTCTTGGTTTACAATTCCTAGTTGTTGGTCTATGGAATTTAATTTGGATTTGTGGAGGTCCACAATTCCTTCAAGATTAGAAAGTTTGAAATCGTGGGATAACAATTTATCGTGAATTTCAAGACTATCTTTATCTCTTATTTCTTTAGTTTCTGCTCTATCTCTACCAATCTTTCTGTAAATATAGAAGCAACCAAGAATAACAACAACCAATGGTAGAGCTGTTGGTGATAGGGTTGTGATTAATTGTGATACTATTTCTGCCATATTATGCTCCTGTACCACCCCAGCTTGATGGAATTTGTGCTAATTCTGCTGCACCAGATGATGTATTCTTACCACAATCTTGGAAACAATAATTGTGGCTAGATGGTGGTGTTGTTTGTGTACTCATTTGATTATATAATGCTAAAGCTCCACTTTGAACATTTGTACAATATCTAAACATAAATCGTACACTTGTTACGATAGATGTATTAAATAAAGGAACAGTTGTTATTGTATTACAATTATAGAACATATAATCCATATTAGTTACATTTGAGGTATCAAATAAAGGTACAGATGTTAGACTGGTACAAGCACGGAACATACCATTCATATTTGTAACACTAGATGTATCAAATATTGGAATTGTTGTTAAATTACTACAAGTACGGAACATATTATTCATATCAGTAACATTTGTAGTATTAGCGCCTAATACTTCAATAACATTAGTAGAACCCTCAAACATTGAACTAAAGCTAGTACCACTCTTATACACATCATAAACATCAGTTGTACCCGAAACTAATGTTGCTGTCTCATAAGAAGTAGATGTTCCTTTATAGGGAGCATTTCCATTATTTGTTCTTACACGAACAGTATTAGCTGGTAAACCCAATGGATTATAAGGGTCTACTGGTGTAGGTTCCACATATTCTTCACACCATTTGTTATTGATTGTTACAATCTTATTATTAAATGTATAAATCTTTCCCATTTATAAACTCCATCATTAGAACCAATTTGGATATGTTGTTAAACAATAATTATAATCTGGTGCTGTAGTACAGCCACTAAAGCATCCAGTTGTTGTAGTTAAATTTGGACAAGCTTGCTGCATAGCTAATATGAACTTCTCTATACTATTAGTTATAGGAGCATTCTTAAATAAATTTGAACAATCTGTCAATCTACTACTATTGTGAATATTATCTGCTATTTGTGGAATAACAGTTACCCAAGACATTGAACCACTTATTCTTGCTAGTGTACAGAAATCCATAGCATATAATTCATAGAATACAGGAGTTGGATTATAACTAGTATTAAACCAAGCATTAACAGGTAATGCTTTACTACTACTTGAACCAAATGTTTGTTGTAAGTCAGACAATCCCCAAACAGCTTCGTAAATGTGACCTTCAACAATATCAAAGTCAATCCAGTCCATAGACTTATTTAATTTAGCAGTTGTATCATCAGTAACATCGTGACTATAAGATGTTGGTGGATTAGAAACAGTCTTACCAGTACCAGGAGCAAGGTCTACTCTTCCAAATGGTGAAGCTGTCTTAGCAGCTTTGAAAGCCCAACCTTGATAAATTGGATAAGTTGGTTCAGGAGGTGTTGGTGGAACAACACCTTCAAATATACCAATAGGTCTACCATTTATTGTTACATTACTTATCATTTAAATCTCCACTTTATGATATAAGTTATCATTAGCATCTAATACAAGAATATAATCTTGATTTGATACTGTACTATTAAATGTAGTTATACATTCAGCAGCACTAGACTTTGAAGTTCCTTGAGCTGTAATACCACTACCAACATTATAATATGAACAAGTTCCATTATATGTTGTAGAAGCTCTATTACCAGCATATAATTTCATAGTACCACTACCACCTAATTTCATTGGATTAATATAAGTAGCATTGTTCCAAATGGCTTTAAATGTTGGTGAAGAACTCCAGTTAGAAATACCACCACAACCACAAGAATAATCAGTCCAAGATCTGGAACCTTTAAATCCACAACCATAGAATGAAATTTGAGTATGGTTATATTCAGTAGCATTATTACTGTTTAAGAAACCAAACATAATACATTGATAGTTTGAAGTAGCTTCACTAGCAACAGCACATTTATTGAAGTTAAGATAATTGGATACAAATTTAGTACCACCACTCATCATAGAGAAACCTGAAGATGCTTGTGCGTTACTTCTAAATAAACACTTATCAAATGTAAGATTATTTAAACTAAATGTACCACCATTACTTCCGCTGAATCTTAAGAACGAACCACCATTCTCTGAATTTGTACTATAACAGTATAAACCTTGTATAACGTGTCCATTACCATTTATGTTAATATTTCTTCCACTATCAATAATCATAAATCCACTAGTAGAAGACTGTGCTTTAACTCCATTTGATAATGTAGAATACACGGTAGAACAATCAGTCAATAAAGAAGTATCATTAAATCTAAAGTGCTTTGTTAACTCCACATTTAATTCAGTTAAACTATTATTAGAATAGAATGTATTAACATTAGCACCGAAGTTAATGAATTGAGAAGCTTTAGAAATTGTAACGGTACCAACTGTACCATCTTTAGTTAATGTTTCTTGCCAACTTGTATCATTGTATGTTGATAAATCCCAAGTATCCCATTCAATAACTGGTCCAGGTGGCTCAGGTGGTACAATACTTCTTACAACAATTAAAGGTCTAATATTCATAAATTACTCCTTAAATATTTACAGTATATATTAAATTAGCAGCATTTGTATTAGAAGTATAACCCAAATCAGTTTCAACACCATCTTTAACACCAGCAACGTGCATAGTGACTGTCATTGAACCACCACCATACCAAGTACCGGTCTTAACTTGAACTGTAGAAGGAACATTGTCAGATGTAAAGTTTATATCAATAGCTGTACCATAGAAAGATTGACCTTGGTCATTGTTATCCCATTGAATTGCTATACTCTTGTAAGTAGAAGATGCTTCTTGCCAACTTTCGTAATAGTACCACATTGAAGTAACTTGTGAAGTAGTTGCTTGAACACCATCAATATGGAGACCAGCCATATTAAAGTTATTACTAGAAGACCAAGTTAAATGTACTTTGTATGAATCATAACTTACAGGTGGTTGTGGTTGTGAAACTTGAAATACGAGGGAAGAACCAAGATAGGCTTGTGCTATCTTGGAATTTCCCACATATAATTCACTAATGTTTGTATTTCCTAATTTGAAACTCATATTAAGCCTCAGGAATTAAATAAAGTGTATTAGCATCTGGTGAAGCTGGTAATGCTGATACAAGTTGAATATGATTAATAGCTGTATTACCACTATATGTAACCATTCCTGTAGTATCTGGTATAGCACCACTAACAGCTTGAACTTCTGCCTTAGTAGCCAATGTAGAAGTATCAACATCAATTACTGCACTATCACCACTAACAGTAACAGTAATACATTCACCCGCAACAAGTCCAACTGGATTATCTAATGCTACAACACTATCTTCAACTTTAATACCACTAGCTCCACTTACAGGATCTGGTATATCTGTCTTAAGAGCATAATCAGCAAGTTCACTAGATAGTTCAGTTTCAGTAATATATTGAGAAGGAACACTGGTCAAATAACCTTGGTTACCTACCCAAGTCTTTGTAGCAACAACAGAATCATCAACAGAAATTACATCGCTTGTGATATCAATACCTGTACCGGCTGTATAGGTAGAACCACCACCGCCACCACCAGTAGAACTAATTACTGCACTATCACCGCTAGCTGTAATAGTGATATTAGAACCAGCTATAATAGGACAGAAATCTACAGAAACTTCTGTTGGTTTGTTCTGAATATAAGCAGGAGAAGCCGAAGCACTTTCAGTCCAATTAGATTGAACTTGAGCAGGAATAGAACCAATAGCTGTAGCAATGGCGGCACTAACTTCTGCGTCTGTAGCATAAGTTGATGGTACACTTGTCAAATATCCTTGAGAAGAAACCCAAGATTGTGTAGCCATACCACTTGTTGCTGTTGCGATAGCATTAACTACTTCAGTATCAGTAGCGTAAGTTGATGGGATAGATGTTAAGTAACCTTGCTGTCCAACCCAAGTCTTAGTTGCCATATCACTAGTGTCTGGAATATCATTCTCAATAACAGAAGATACAGCACCAACAATAGCACTGGCTTGAGTAGAAGTAATATAAGAAGATACATCTGGAATATCAGTCTTTAGAGCAACTGTATTATCAATAGAAATTGTATTGTTAGTAATATCAATTCCAGTACCAGCTGTATAAGTCGTTCCACTACTGCTACCTCCAACAGAAGAAATAACAACATTATCACCACTTGCTGTAATTGTAATATTATCACCTGCAACAAGAGTAGAGATTGTTACAGCTTCTGTTTCTGGTTTATTCTGTATATAAGATGGGTCACTAGTATCATCTTCGGTCCAATCACTTTGAACTTGTGGTGGAATAGCACTAACGGCTGAAGCAATAGCATTAGCAACTTCTGTATCAGTAGCATAATTGCTTGGAATAGAAGTCAAATAACCTTGTGAACCAACCCAGGTCTTGGTAGCCATATCGGTTAAATCACTTGTCATAGCGACTGTATTATCTACAGAAATAATATCACCACTGATATCAATACCGGTACCAGCTCTGTATGTAACACCACTAGCAGCCGAAGCTGTAGATGAAATTACAATATTATTACCACTAGCAGAAATAGTAATGTTATTACCAGCTACAAGATTAGCTTCATTTGGTTTATTCTTAATATATGCTGGGTCAGATGAATTATATTCTGTCCAATCAGATTGAACTTGTGACTTTAAGAAACCTTGGTTATTAACCCAAGTTTCAGTAGCCATATCTGATACATCTGGAATTTCACTTTCAACTATATTAATAGCTGAAGCAATTCTATTATCAACATAGGTGGTTGAAGCTAAATTACTAACATCTGGTATGATATTCTGGTTAACAGAAATTACATTTCCATTAATTACTATACCCCAACCAGCATCATAAGAACCACTAGCACTTGGAGAAGAACCACCACCAACTGATGTTCCTTGGAGTTCATACAAACCAATATCACTGAACCACAAATGAAGTTCATTAGTAATAGTTGTTGGAGCATCCAAACGAGCAATTAAACTCATTGGAGTATCATCATATACAACTCTAACAATAGTAGCAATCTGATGGCTTTCATCCATTGGTTCACCAAGAGTATCAGCAACAGAACAATCGTGTTGGAATATAGAACTTGTATATGAAATAGCAGATGTACTATGACTCTGTATTTGAACTTCTGCCAAGTCATTGTTAACTTCATCAGCAACAACCATTACATTAGCAGTTAAGAGATACAAACCTTTCTTTAACTTGGTAGCGTCAAGATTACCATTTAATTTAGTAGTATAATCAAATACATCTTTATAATAACCAACAACACCTTGAGAACTTTGGTCACTCAAAGATAGGTTAGCTTCACCAACCCAGTAATTTACACCTGGGTTGTTTGTATCAATATAGAAGGTCTTTGTATTATTAACACTATCTGTTACAGAAGATACAGAAATTGAATTATTTGGAGAAACAATTTCAACAGCTGGTGTTAAGTCTATATTAGCGATAGCAGTATCAGTGTATGAATTAGCACTATTAACAGCGGAAGAAGTTGCAGAATATACTTCATTATGGGTCGCATAATTGGTTAAATCAATATCGGCTGAAATAACAGTATTATCACCTGATGCTGTGATTGTAACATTATTACCCGCTACAAGACTTGTAAATTCAACGGCTGTTTCTTCTGGTTTATTCTTAATATAATCAACAGCATCACTATTGGTCTGTGCCCAGTCACTCTGAACTTGTTCTGGAATATCTTGAATTTCTTGTTCAAGAACAGAAGAAACGGCTGAA
>Ga0310786_10001772_pt1 | contig 34410 bp, 25 predicted proteins | sample AusTroGonzalo_MG_FD_203881 | JGI IMG/M metagenome (GOLD analysis project Ga0310786, IMG submission 203881) | Bovine rumen microbial communities from tropical cattle in Woodstock, Queensland, Australia - Gonzalo_03 (v2) (version 2) | ecosystem: Host-associated > Mammals > Digestive system >... | reverse complement strand
TTCGTATGAGTGAGGTTACCGAGGTAAGTACGGATGTTAGAGCTTACAATAGCCATGTTGTGCTTGGTCTTGAGGCGCTTACCAAGGGCAACGTGGTAGTCAAAAATCGTGCGGATCGGGCAGAAACCGAGGAAGAGTTCGCCATGATCGGAAGTGAGGTGGAGCGGTTCGGAGTCCATCTCGATTTCAAGCTTATCGTCTGCGCTACGGAAGTCACGGGTGAGATCGTCGTGTTCGGCAATGATTTCGAGCTTCGCCTTAACGTCTGCCTTCCAGAGAGTGAGTTTGCGGCGCATGTCCTTGAGGGTACGTTCGAGTTCGGAGTCCGTGATGTCGCGGCTTGCGCGAGTACGGAGCACCGTAATTTCGAGCGTTTCCATGTACGGACGACTTGCAGGAGCGTCAACATCTTCTTCCGCCTCATCGTCGGAAATTTTATTGACGGCCCACGGGTCAGCTTCTTCGCGAAGAGAGAGGAAGAACGGATTCGTCGGATCGCTTGTGCGGAACACGGCAATCTGAAGTTGCTTCAGGTCAGCATTCAAATGTGCGACAACCTTTTCGAGCGGGGTATCTTCGTCCAAGAAGATAAAGAATTCCATGAAGCCCTGTGAATACTGGAAGCCGTGGAAGCATCCATTTTCATCCAGGTTTAGATGCCGGAGTGCCTTAATTCGATCGTTAGGGTCGTTAGGGTTCAAGCTCAAGAGGCTAGCGACAAATGCTAAGCGGCGTTCCTGCGATTTTGTTAGTTCCATTTTTTCCTCAATAATTACACTGCAAGACCAATATACAATAATATTATATATTGGAGTATTCTCGTAATTCGCACCCTAAAAATAGCTTCAAATTATAACATTTGCGTGCAAAAAAAGATAAAACATGCATTTTTTTGGTGTAAACGTCCAATTTTTAGTGAACAAATGGATAAAAACATCATTTTTTATGTTTTTTTCGTATCAAATCATGTTTTTTTTTACAAAAAAGCTATGATTTAAACATTAGGAGTCTTTTTATGAATTTACTTGATGTTATAGCGAAAGCAAAAAAGGAAAAAGCAAAGACGTTGGACTTGTCTCAGAAGGGCCTCCGCCTTTTGCCGCCCGAACTTTTTGAAATTGAATCCCTCGAGGAACTCAACCTCGACCGCAACATGCTCGTCGAAATTCCCGACGATATCGGTCTTCTGAAGAACTTGAAGAGCCTTTCCGTAAGCGAAAACGACCTCATGGAACTTCCGGAATCCATTGGCGAGCTCACCAACCTTGAGAATCTCTACCTCGGCTACAACAGCCTTTCGGACCTTCCGGAATCGGTAGGCAAGCTCGTGAACCTCCAGACCGTGAACATCGCAAAAAACCAGCTTTTGGATTTGCCGCTGGAAATGGGCAACTGGCAGAAGGTGATCAAGCTGTCGCTCCACGACAACATGCTCTCTGAAATTCCGGCCACGATTGGCAAGATGAAGAGCCTCGTGAAGCTCTATCTCGACAACAACGAGCTTACGACCATTCCGGCAACGCTCTCCCACCTTGAGAACCTCGAAATCCTTATGGTGTCCGGTAACCGCTTGGGTTCAATTCCGTCCGAATTCAGCAGCTTGAAGAACCTCCGCGAACTTGTGCTTGATGCAAACCAGCTTGCCACCCTTCCGGAAACTCTCGCCGAATGCGACAACCTCCAGACGATTTCCGTCATCGAAAACCCGATGGAAGAAGGCATTCCTCGCGTTCTCTTGGACAAGAAGGGCCTGAACATCGATCAGTAAGCGCCGAAGGCGTTTAGCCTTGAGGTATGAGATCGCCCGCCATGGCGGGCTTTAAGGAGTGAGGTTATTAATTTTTATGAGCAATTCTTTATTTGCAAAACGCTCACAGCGTATTAATTTACCTCAAAGGGGGCAAAAGCCCCCGCGCTCACACCTCAAAGCGAATGCAATGAGCGTGCTCATACCCATTCTACTCCTCCTCACCGCTTGCAGCGATTTCATCCACCCGGTCAAGAGCACGTCTGAGCCTACAGAATACTCGTTCAACTACTGGCTCCTGCAAAAAGTATACTTGTACGAAGAGGAACTTCCGAATTTGCCCGATGACGGCGATTCCGTCCAAGTTCTCTACAAGACCCTCACGGACCCCTTTACAACATACACGCCTCCTTCCAAAAGTGAAGAAAGGGTAACCCATATCAATACAAGTAAGGTCATCGGGGGCGATATCGGAATGCGTTATTTCAACAACTGGAATCTAGAGCATCCGATTATCATCACGCAAGTTTACCCTAAAGGCCCTGCCGGGAAAGCTGGAGTCCCCAAATATGGCAACATCCTAAAGGCAAACGATATCGAGATTAAAGGGGAGCAAGCAAGAGATATTTACGATTCCATTGTAGATTATAGTGAAAGAGTAAACATTCTCGTTGCCTACCATAAAGACACGATTTTGTACGAACTCAAGAAAGATACAGTCTACGCTCCGACCATATTCATCGACACTTTATATCAAGATTCATCCAAGAACGCTCCCGGCATTGTATTCGTTACCATCGAAGCGTTCAAGCTCAAGACCGCCGATCCCGATAGCGGAACCTACGGCGAACTCAAATCGTATCTTGATTCAACGGCTTCGGATAAACGCGTTCGCGTACTCGATCTCAGAGGCAATCCCGGTGGGCATGTGAACCAATGCATCGCCATGGCCGATCTCTTCGCCAGCAAAGGAACGCTTTCCACAAGGCGCCAACGATCCCTCGACGAAAACGGCGAAACAAAATACACGATGACATCCATAAAAGCCAAAGCAGGCGATCCTGGAGAATCCGGCAAATTCATCATCCTGGCCAACAGGGGTTCCGCAAGCTGTGCCGAAATATTCATTGCCGCCGTCACTGAAACGACCGACATTCCATTTGTTGGCACAAGAACTTACGGAAAAGGCATCGGACAATCGACCTTCTACACGTACGCAGGTGGACTTGCAACAATAACAAACTTTGAATTTTTGACGCCCAAAGGCAACTCCTACCACAAAACAGGAATCATCCCCAAATACGAATGCAACGAACTTGGCGAAAACTGTGCCGCTCAATTAGCGCACAAACTCTACGGTGTAAAAATTCCAAGCCAAGATAATTCGCTAGCGAAACAGGGAAACGAATTTGTATATTATAATGCAAATTTGGAATTTGAAGGAGGAGCCATAGAATGGACCAACATAGACACCTATTTAAAGGCGTACAACGACTTACATCGTTAACAAACACAATCACATCGTTTGTTTTTTGCGGATTAGTTTTTTGCACAACGGCTTGTTCCCCAGATAGCGACAACGGGACTACGCCATACAGCGACAACATGCAAGATCTTATTCGGATAAGTGCAAATACAGCCACGCCAGAATTTATCCATAATTACTATCTCCTCCATTACCACTACATTGACCAAGACAAATATCTTGGCGCTCCACAGGATTATATCGGCAAAGCAGATGTTCAAACCATGCTGGACGAGCACATTCCGTGGGACTATTTCAATATTTATTACATGTACGAGCAAATGAACGATCCGTACACGTACTACCTGGATCCGTCTCGTTCTATAACATGGCTGAATAAATTAATGAGCGCCACGGAGTCGGTCGACAACGGTTTTACCCTCGACTCATCTTACCTTTCGACAGGGAAATACGTTATCGAAAGCGTTGCCAAAACATCTCCCGCCGAAAAAGCTGGACTAAAAAGCGGTGATGAAATCATCGCCATCGAAGGCGTACCTCCCACAAACGACATCGCTTTCAATAGGCTAACGACAGCAAACGAAGGCGATATAATCAACTTCACTATTAAGAGAGATTCTATTACCCGAAACATTTCCTACGTTATCAGCACATACAATGTGTCAACCGTAAATTTAACGTTCAAAGATTCCATTCCCATCATCACCATCCACGAATTCCAAGGCCAAACATCAAGCGATTCCGGCACGTACGGAGAATTCATCGGGTACCTCCGCGAAACAGAAAAATACAAATCCACCATCATCGACTTACGCGATAACGGTGGCGGCGATATCGACCAATGCATAGCCATGTCCAAAGCATTACTCGCCAAGGGTGACACTGTCATAAGAATGGACTCGACCAAGGCCGATACAATTCACAAAAAACAAATCATGGAAACGGTATACCACATGAGCACCGTGAACGGGATTGGCAAAGACAGGTATTTCGTATTTCTAGCAAACGGCAATACTGCAAGCTGTTCCGAAACCATGATTGCATCAATCACTTCGAACAAAAAATCCCCTGTCGTTGGTTCCACCACATATGGGAAAGGCATCGGCCAACACCTTCAGCTAACCCCATCCCTAGCCCTAAATTCAATTACAAGCTACAAGTTCTTTGATAAGAATGGCGGCATTTTCCACAGGTACGGGATTGAACCAGACTTCCCTATCAACGATAGATCTTTAGCTCTCGAAAAAGCGATAGAACTTGCAAAAGCAATGAACTTCACAAGAATCGCTGGTTACGGTACCGAAAACACGGGACACTTCGCAAAAATCGGTTCCAGGCCCGATACAATACCGGGCAGCTACCTTTTGCCAGAAGAATACAGAAAGAAATTCTAAAAGCTTAATTATTTCAGCACGCGCATACGGACAAGCACGTCCGTATCGTTCACCTTGACAGCTGGAGAAGCAAGTGTAAGTTCGATTTCCTTGCGGATATTGGCCACCTGCTTTTTCAAACGAGCAAGGCGATTGCCTTCGAGCTTGGGAGTTGCAATCATCGTCTTCTTGGCTGGGTTCATCCAGTTGCCACGAGCATCCTTGAAGCCCAAGTGCAAATGCGGGCCCGTGCTACGACCGGTGGAACCCACTTTACCGATAACCTGACGCGGAGCAACCTTCGCACCGACATTCACGCCACGCACTGAAAGGTGCATGTACCAGCTTTCAGTATTATCCCTGTGGCGGATGGCAATCTTGTTTCCGCTCAAGTCATCGTAACCCGAAACCGTTACAACACCTGCGGCTACAGCATACACCGGAGAACCCTTGGGGCTACCGTAGTCGATACCGTGATGAACCGTGCGACGTCCCGTAATCGGGTGGATGCGGGCACCGTAAGGGCTCGTGATGTGCAAACGGTCGAGCGGATAACGGAGGCCTTCGAAAATAAGCGCTTCGCCCTTTTCGGTGTAATGGGCATTAAAGGTACTCTTCGGATCCGGGTCTTCGTAGCGGAAAGCTTCGTGATGGCCGACGGTATGACCATTAAATTCGGCATAAAGCACCTTGCCGCTAATCCAGATAGAATCCTGATAGAATTTTTCTTCGAGCAAGATGCGGAACTTGTCACCCGGGCGAGCCAGCTGGAAAGACACCTTGCACTGCAAAACGGCACTCACAACGCCAACCATGCGTCCCGGAACACCGACCTTATGCAAAATACCGCTCAATGTGCTTCCCGTTTCAAGGGAACCTTCAAAAACAGACTGGCGAACCGTCACCGGTTTGTCGATACGGTTGTATGCAAATCCCGATTCTGTCTTGCTCAACATGTGAACGGTAGCCGGGTTCGGCGCAAAGCGGAAACGCTGGACATCGCCAGCAGAATCAAGAGCGGCATAGAAAACCTGCCCCACGCGGAGCGCGGCAAGTTCAACAGAGTCCTGCAAGGCAATCACGATTTTCCCGCGTTCTTTTTCGTTGATGTTCATGCGGTAAAGCACCTGGAAAAGGCCGTCACCAGCGCGAACGGTATCATTTTTCACAAGCCACTTGGAAGTTTCGCCCTGAGCTTTGGCAATCAAGGCCTTTAAAGAATCTGCAGCCGCTTCAAGCTTAGCGTTTTCTTGAGTCAACGCATCAATTTTCTTCTGTTCGTTACATCCGGTAAATGCAAAAATTGCGGCACACAGTAAAAAGAAATATTTGGACATAAACACCCGCTCTAAAGATTTCAAACGCAAAGATAAAATTTTATTTCTTGGATACTATCCCCTATCGTTACACTCCAGGGTCCAGGATGACAAAAATATTTAGGCTTTTCACCCAATGCCCTCTTTTTAATTTCATAACGGAATAGAATGCGAGCGGAGCATGAAAAAAAAACACCCTGCGGCTTAAGTCGCAGGGCGTGAATTTTCTAATTAAAATCGAAAATTACTTTTTAGCCGGCTTGGCAGGCTTAGCCGGTTTAGCAGGCTGCTTCTGATCTTCAGCCGGCTTTTCCATAGCGATAACATCGAGAAGTTCCATTTCGAACTTGAGAACGCTGTTACCCGGGATAGCACGGTTGCCGTGAGAACCATAAGCGAGGTCGCTCGGGATCCATGCGATAACCTTTTCGCCAACCTTCATGAGCTTGAGCATTTCCGTCCAACCCGGAATCACAGCAGTAACCGGGAATTCGAGTGGCTGGCCACGATCGACAGAGCTATCGAACTTTTCGCCATTGAGGAGCGTACCCGTGTAATGAACCTTGACCTTGTCATTTTCAGTCGGAGTTGCACCAGTACCTTCAGTTACAATCTTGTACTGAAGACCGGATTGCGTGGTCACGACACCTTCAGCAGTCTTGTTCTGAGCAAGGAAAGCTTCGCCTTCAGCCTTGTTCTTTTCAGCAGCGATGCTATCTTTCTTCATCTTTTCAGCCTGACGGTCAGCAGAAAGCTTGTTGAGCGTTTCCATGATGACAGAGTCGTTCATCAAGAACTTAGCAGAATCGCTGTTATAGCGTTCCTTGAAAGCCTGGATGAAAAGGTCGAGATCGAGATCGATAGAATCACGAGTCACAAGCTGGAAACGAGCCTGGTTACCGAAATGAGCACCAAGAGCATAGCTATACTTGTCCTTTTCAGTCACAAGCGAAGTCTTTTCGGTAGATGCCGTTTTGCACGGTTCGCAACCAGTCATAAGCATGGCAAGAGCGCCAGCTGCAATAATCAGTTTAGTCTTCATTTTTATCCTCTATGAAAAAATAGACTCCTTTAAAATAGTAAAACATTCCAGACAAAACACATGAATATTTTCTTTTTACCTTTACATTTAGTATATTTTCGGCTAATAATCTAAGTATCAGGAATAATATGTGCGGAATCATCGGATATAATGGAAAAGGGGACGCATTACCAGTCCTCGTCGAAGGTCTCAAAAAAATGGAATACCGTGGCTATGACAGCTCGGGAGTTGCCGTTATCGACAAAAACAAAATAACAGTTGTCCGTGCATCAGGAAAAATCAAAGCTCTCGAAGATAAATTAAAAAACGCTCCGCTCAAGGGATGCGTCGGTATCGCCCATACCCGTTGGGCCACTCATGGTGCTCCAACAGAAACAAACGCACACCCGCATACCAGCTATGATGGAAAGATTTCAATTGTTCACAATGGTATTATCGAAAACTACGCAAGCCTCAAGGCCAAGCTTATTTCCGAAGGCGTTGAATTCAAGTCCGAAACCGATACCGAAGTGGTAGCACACCTCATCGCCCGCTATTATAACGGCGATCTGAAATCAGCAGTTCTCAAGACTCTTAAACAAATTGAAGGAACTTTCGGTCTTGGTATTATCTGCAACGAAGAACCAAACGTTTTGATTGGCGCACGCCGCGGAAGCCCGCTTATCCTAGGCATAGGAAACGATGGCGATTTTTATCTCGCTAGCGACGTTTCGGCCATAATCAACCACACTCAAAAAGTCGTTTATCTGGACGACAATGACGTTGTTCAAATCAAGGACGGCGGTTACTCCATCGTGAACATGAGCAGCCACGAAGTGCAACGCGAAGTCCAGGACGTGGAATTTGATGCAGATGCTGTGGCCAAGGGCGGATTTCCGCACTTTATGCTCAAGGAAATTTTCGAGCAGCCCGAAGTGCTCCGCAACACCATGCGTGGTCGTCTGCTCACTGCCGAAGGCAATGCCAAACTCGCCGGTCTCGACACGAACATCAAAGAGCTTAGAAACATCGATCGTATCATCATCACTGCCTGCGGTACAAGCTACTATGCCGGTATGGTGGGAGAATACATGATTGAAGACTTGGCGGGCGTTCCAGTCGAAGTCGAATACGCGTCGGAATTCCGCTACAGAAACCCGATTATCAAACCGGGGACACTCGTCATTGCCATTAGCCAATCCGGTGAAACCGCCGACACTCTTGCCGCCCTCAAGGAAGCTCAGCAGAAAGGCGCTACGGTTCTTGCCATTTGTAATGGCGTCGGATCGACAATTGCACGTACAAGCGATGGCGGAGTTTATCTGCACGCAGGTCCGGAAATCGGTGTTGCCAGTACAAAGGCATTCACAAGCCAAGTTGCCGTACTTGCAATGATTGCACTTTTACTCGGTCGCCAGCGTCGCATCAGCTTTGAAGTCGGTTCCGAAATCGTCAAGGATATTTTGGACCTCCCGGATCTCGTATCCAAGACGCTCGAACTTTCTGACAGCATTGCCGAAATTGCAAAGACCCTTTGCAAGGCCAACAACTTCCTATACCTCGGTCGCCACTTCTGCTATCCGGTCGCCATGGAAGGCGCCTTGAAGCTCAAGGAAATCAGCTACATCCACGCTGAAGGTTACCCGGCAGCCGAAATGAAACACGGTCCGATAGCCCTCATCGACGAAAACATGCCCGTCGTAGTCATCGCACCGAAGGATGCATTGTTCGACAAGATTATCAGCAACATCCGCGAAATCAAGGCTCGCGGCGGCAAGGTCATCGCCGTTACAACGGAAGATTGCCACCCGCTCGACGAAATCGCCGACCATATCATTACGGTCCCGAAGACACGCCCGATGCTCATGCCGATTCTCACCTGCATCCCGCTCCAGCTCCTCGCCTACCACATTGCCGTATTGCGTGGAAACGACGTGGACCAGCCGAGAAACCTCGCCAAGAGCGTGACAGTGGAATAGCGCTTCGCTTTGAGGTGTGAGGTCGCTACGCTTTGAGCTCGGGCGCACAGCGCCCTTTGAGTTCATCTCATACCTCAAGCCTCAAAGGAGCTTCGCTCCGACCTCATTCCTCCTATTTACTACATTTAACCCGTAATGGTTGATTCCGAAGTTCTTGAACAAGAAGACTACGAGGTAAAAATCGGTTCGTTTAACGGGCCGATGGATTTGCTTGTCTATCTCGTTCAGAAAAAGGAAATGACACTTGACCAGATCCCCATTGCAGAAATCGCAGACGACTTTCTCAAGTGGGTGAACGAGTATTCCGAAACAGACCTTTCCAAGGCTGGCGACTTCTTGTTCATGGCGAGCCGCTTGATGGCGCTCAAGGTGCAGGAACTGCTCCCCGCCGAAGAACGCGACCCGGAGATGGAAGAGGAATACAACGAAGACCGCGAAAAGCTCATGAAGGAAATGTTGGAATACCAGCGTTTCAAGCAAGTGGCAAGCGGCCTCCAAGAAATGGAAGCGAAGAACTTCGGAACGTATTCCCGCGGGCGCCTCGAAAAAACGCAAAGCGATGATGACACTCTCGCCGACGCAAACATCTGGCAGCTATTCCGCGCTTACCAAAAGAGCTTAAAGACTAAGATTTCCGAGACGATCCACCATATCGAATTGGACTACGTGACCATTCAGGACCGTCAGCAAGCCATCAACAACTTCTTGAACGTGCATGGGCGCGCGCTCTTCGAAGACTTGCTCGACAACGACTCGCATCCGATTGTCGCGGCAGTGACGTTCATGGCTATGCTCGAAATGATCAAGACGGACGACATCGTGTTCCGCCAGAGCGAATTGTTCGGACCGATCTGGATTTACCGCAAGAAGAACAACCCCGAATACGCCGACGAAATGGCGCACGAGACCGTGTTCTTCAGCAAGGATCCCGAAGTCAAGTCGGGCCTTGTCGATACCATCCGCAGCCAAGCGATTGCACGTTCCAAGGAAAAGAGCGTGGGCGACCTTGCCGCGACGATGCGCGAGGCCGTCCTTTGGACGGAGCGTGGCAGGAACGTCACCGACGAAGACCTCAATGCCATGCTCGAAGGTCGTGAAGATATTTCCGAAGTGCAGGACAATCCGTTTGCCGACATGATTGCCGAAGCGGATGCCGCCGAAGGCATTACTGCACAACCGCCAGCAGGCGAACAAGCTGCCAGCGGTGACGCAACCGTTAATGCAGATGCCGACGCGACAAGCACGACTGTCAATACGCCAGAAGCAAACGATCTAAGTGCACCAACCGAAGTTGACGAAGCTGCTGATTCCGTCGACACCGCGACCGCATCGCACACCTTCGAACCGATTGTCGAAGAATCCGTCGACACTCCAAACGAAACGTTTAGCGAAGAACTTGTTGGCGACGAAAATTTCAAAGAAGATTCGGACCACTTAGAAGTTCCCGAAGTTGACGAGATCGAAGCTGAATCATTTGGAGAAGCCCCCGTCATTCGTTCTGCAAGCAGCGAGGAGCAAGAATCCCCCACCGAAGCCAGTTTCCAAGGTCTGAGCGAAGATGCCGTCCAGCAGATGAGCGACGAAGAGTTTGCCGCCTTCATGCAGAAGGCCCAAGCATTCTACAACAACACAAGCTCCACGACATCCGCGACCGAACCAACAGCACCGACGTCCACACATTCCTCAAGCGAAGACTTTTCTAGCACACCAACAATTACAAAGTCTGCAAGTTACGACTTTGCCAATGAAAAGCCAAGCAGTTCCTATAGCTCTTACACAGCGTCCGCGCATCAACCGGCACAAAAAGAAGAACCGGAAGAAGACAAGTATTCCTCTTACAGTTTCGGAAACGAAATGACAGACGAAGAATACATTGCTTACTTGAACCGTAGCGCCCGCGCGAGCCGCAAGGAAGAACCGAAGCCCGCGGCAACTCCCGCGACAGCTCCCGAGAAGCCCAAGAAAAAGTCGTTTATGCCCGAAGAAGACGAAGGCGGCATGACCGACGAAGAATACCAAGCCTACCTCGCAGAACACGGCGATGACGACGAAGACGAAGAAGGCCCCGTAGTCTACGGAGCCGGAAAAGATTAATCTATTCTTTTCGTCACAGAGTTTTTTTCACGCTCCAACTTCTCATTTTATTTCCGCCGGGGAGCGCTACATCGCGTTCATCAAATATTTCAAATCTATTTTTCTTGTAAAACGCAAGGTTCTTTTCAGAGTTCGTAAACAAAATCAATTCCTTGCCGCCACGTTCACGGATGTAATCTTCCCAAAAAGCAATGAACTTTGAACCGACACCCATTCGCTGGAATGCCGGATCAACCGTAACCGAGCATGTATACCAGATATCCGACCCTGCCTTCTGGTAATCATGACAGGGTTTGCTCGCAATCGTATCCATCGCAAGCCAATCATTCACGTGTTTCATTTTCACACCGCAATACACCGTCAGCCAACCATGAATCAAAAACTGGAAAACAGAGGGTCTCTTGTATTGCGGATCATCAATCTGAGCCACCGCCACCATTTTTCCGTCCACTTTAGCCGTCAAAAGGTGGGTTTTTCCAAAATTCGTCAATTCAACCCGATGCATAATGGATCTAAGCACCTTACGACGTTCTTCCAAATCTGGGAAAAAATTCGTAAAATACTCATAATATTCATATGCTCTAGCAGCCACCTCCACAGATTCCATCAATTCTTCACGTTTCAATATTCCAAATTCAATTTCCATAATAAAGCTCCATTCATCAAATACAAATATAAACATAATTTAACATACGGAACTTTGTTCAGAAATATTTAAAAAATAAGCTATCATAGAGCTTACAAAAAAAATGCCGGATTATGTCCGGCATTTTTAAAGCTTTTTAATCGTTGTTGCGACCACCCAAAAGCTCCGCTCGATATGCCCAATAGAGCAGCTGCAAAATAGAAGATATTGCCGCAGCAACGTAAGTAAGGCCGGCCGCAAAAAGCACTCCCGAAACCGTATTGTATTCACGGCCCGGAGCAACAACCTCCATACGGGCAAGAGCCTTCTTGGCACGAGACGAAGCGTCAAATTCCACAGGCACGGTCACAAGCGTAAATAGTGTAGCAAGTCCAAAGAGAATAACGCCCACAATCGCAAGCGATTGGCCCAAAGCCTTCCCCATACCCATCAGCATAATGCCAATAATCACAAGCCACGGTCCGAGATTCGAACCAATATTTGCAGCAGGAACAATCGCCGAACGGAGCCACATCGGAAAATAACCTTGTGCATGCTGGATTGCATGACCGACTTCGTGAGCAGCGACACCAGCGGCACTTGCATTGCGACCGGAATAAACTTCAGGCGACAAGTTGAGAGTCTTGTTCAGTGGATTGTAATGGTCCGAAAGGAACCCCTGGTGCTTGAGCACTTTCACATCGGTAATGCCAGCTTCCATGAGGATGGCCTTCGCGACATCGGCACCGGTAAGGCCGCTAGAAATACTGACTTTTTGGCCAGCGGCAAAGCGTTTTTTGACCAGCAGCGACACAATACCCGAAAGAGCAAGCGTCACCACGAGAATCATCATGTATAAAGGATCGAACATCATATTTTTAGTTATTAGTTATTGGTCACTAGAGATTGCGATAACGTCATTCTGAGCCAACAGCGAAGAATCCAGTCAATGTTTTCAAGCACTTTCGTTCAGGATGACACAAGCCCACACTCCCGTCTAGAATGATAGGCTTATTTTTCATATTCTAATTTACAAAAAGAATGGCAAAAGTGTCTGTGACTTCGTCACTCTTTTTTGCATACTGTCGCCTTTTTTTACATATCACCGGTACTGAAATGTGTCTTGTCGCGCAAGTGCGTGAGGAACATTCCCAGTATGAGATAAATCACCGCCTGGACGGCAAGCAGGTATAGCTTAGGCGCCACATCGTAAATGTCACCGCCCATCTGCTCAATCGAAAGCCAAGCAGGCACAGCAAACGTACTCGGCAAGATGTACGAGATTGCCACCATCCACTTCGGCATCAAGTAAGCAGGCCAGCTAAAGTTCGCCAGGAACAAAATCGGAATGGACAAGTTCAAGAACAACTGCATGCTGGACTCTCTATGCAGGAACACTTGCGAAAGGCACATCCCGAAATTGATGACCGATGAAAGGAATACAACTGCAAAAATCGTCATCGGCAAAATTTCACCACGGCGTGGGAAATCGAACAGGTTGTAAATGAAGCAATGGTAGAACAAGATGAAGCAGCAATAATGCAAAAAATACGCGAGAGAACGGCCTAAATAACGATACGGCATGCTCTCATTTTCAACATCGGAATAGCGGTAGTTACGGCGGAAGCGACGATGACCGCGAGCACCACCCATAATGCAAATACCGATAATCAGCGACTGTTGCAATATCACCACGAGTACACTCGGAACAACATAATTCGAGTAGCTACCGGTATTGTTGAACATTGTTTGTATTGATAGCGGAATCGGGTCGCGCATGGCCATCGCCTTTGCCGAAGGTACTTTTTTACCTAAGGCAATTGCTTTGACTTTGCTTACCGCACCGACCGTCAGCGCACATGTCGAGAACGCCGTGCCGATTGTACCATGGAGCATCACGTAGGCGCCATGCGTAAAAATGTTAATCTTGGTTTGCTTTTTATTCAGCAAGTCCTTTTCCATGTTCTCGGGAATGACCATGAAACCGAAAATATCTTCGCGCGCCATGGCGGTTTCCGCTTCGAGCAAGTCGTTATAGACCGCCTTGACTTCGACCTGTTGCGTTGCAGAAGCCATTCGCGTAAGCTCACGAGACTTTGCCGAATGATCTAAATCGACAACAGCTACCGGAACACGAGTCACCGTTTGATTCACATACGCCGTTGGATAGTAGAACGCATAAAGAACTCCAGCGACAACAAGCAAAAGCACTGCCGCAGGATCAGTGAAAAATAACTTCCATTCCGTTAAAGTGACTTTCAAAAGACGACTGATCATTATTTTCGCCTCCTGATTTTTTCAAGCAGTTTCTTGAATCGAGAATGAACAACGGCAACAGGGTTTTCGTCATCTACAACGACGGGCATTTGCGAATCATGCTTCAAGCGGTACTGCCAACGGAGCAACATGGCAAAGCTTCCGAGCAACACCCAGAAAAGCGCCATTTCACCCATGAGCTTGATAATCTCCCAAGCTTCCACCATGCCGACATCGCCAAGGAGCATCACGGATTGCACACGGAGCACATGCGTGAGCGGGAGGATAAACGCAAAACAACGCACGGCAAACGGCATCGCCATCACTGGGAACGTCTGGCCGGCAAATGCAAATGCAGGTCCGCCAATCACGCCCGAAACGCCTGTAGCAATACGCATCACGCCAGTAACGCCAACAAAAGCCATACCAGCACCCACGCAGCAAATCACCATCAAAAGCTGCGCCGTTGAAACCATCACAAATTCTTCAAAGCCCATCGGCATAAGCATGCGGTGCGTGTACGCATAACAGCCCATGTATTCAAGCCAAAGGATAATTACTGCAGGGACAAACGATGCAATGCCAAGCGTCAACCAAGAGCGTTCTGCATACTGGTAAAATTCACGTACGCGTTTATCGCGAAGCGGGAACGAGCCCACATACACCGCCACAAGCATGGCCGCCAAATGGAACATAGCAGACACAAGGCCAAGCGCCAAGAATCCCTGATAATTGCCTTCGATATTACCTACCGAATGGATTTCCGTTTTTATAGGATCCTCAAACGAAGCCGTAAAAAGTTCAGAACCCACATCGGTGAGCACCGCACGAATTTCCTTTGTTGCAAACATGTTCGTGAGGTAATTTTGACCGCTCGAATAAACGGGAATCACAGGCGCTTCAAGACGGAGAGCGCGACGCTCCATTTCATTCGGGAACACGATAAACGTCTGCAAATCACCACGAATTACCGCGTGTTCGCATTCGCCCATGTCGTGACAAATCAACTTTACATCAAGCACCGGGCTAGACTGGAGAGCTCGTTCAAGGCGGTCAGCGAGCTGGCTATTATCTTGCTTGACAATACCAATCGGGATATGCTGCACAATTTGAGAAGAGAACATCTCCAGCATAAACACGGAGACGCCCACAGGAAGTACAGCAAGAATCATCCACAAAACGATTTTGTGGCCGAAATATATCTTTCCAATAGTCTTTAAAAGGCCTTTCAGCACAATAACCTTCTATTCCAGCTTACTGAATATCATCAACAGGGAACAGAACACTCATGCCCGGGCGGAGGTTTTCAACTTTGTGGGTCGGGCGCATGCGGACTTCGAACGTCTTGAGGTCAAAGCCACCACTTTCCTTGGAACTGCGCCATGTAGCATAATCACCGACAGATGCGATGTAGCTTACGACCATTTCAACAGTCTTGTCGAGAGCCGGAACCCGGAGATAGAACTTCTTGCCCTTGAACACATTCTTGAGATAATCTTCGCGAAGGTGGAATACAGCCCAGGAGTCATTCAAGTCCGTCACAGCAATAATCGGCATACCGGAACCAACGACTTCGCCTTCTTCGGCAAGTTTCAACGAGACTTCGCCAGAAATCGGCGTGCGGATCTTGGTTTCTTCGAGGTAAGCATCGACTTCAGCATTGGCACCCTTGGCCTGCATCACGAGAGCATTGGCAGCGGCCTTATCTTCGCTACGGGCACCGGCAACAGCCTGATTGTACTGTGCGCGGGCGGCATCGGCAGCGGACTGCGAAGCCTTCATCTGCGTTTCGGCTTCGTCGCGCTTTTGCAACGGGAGCACGCCTTCGTTGTAAAGTTTCTGCACGCGGTTGTAAGTGTTCTTTGCAAGCGTTGCGGCTTCTTGAGCACGGTCTGCCATTGCCTTGAGAGCGGTAATGTCTTCACTGCGGGCTCCGTTACGGGCCTTGCTGGCTTGGGCCTTTGCAGCCCCGAGAGCGCCCTGAGCCTGAATCTTCTTCGCTTCGATTTCTGGGCTGCTGATGACAGCGACCAAAGAGTCCTTATAGACCATGTCGCCTTCGTGAACGAGCAATTTTTCAATGCGGCCTGGAACCTTCCCTGCCACAAGCACACGGCGGGCTTCCATTTGGCCCTGCAAGAACTGTTCACGCGGTTCTGTCGCAAACTGTTGGAGCTGGGAAATTCCCATAATAACCAACACAATCAAAGCCAGAACGACAACAACTTTTCCAATCATCTTTAATGCGTTCATTATTTATTCTCCGTTTCTAAATTCTTTTCGCTAGATTCAGCCGTTTCGGCTACAGAATCCGTCGAAGCAGCGACCGGCTTTTCAACAACCAATTGCTTGGAAACAAGGACTGTTCCCGCGGTCGAGACTTCACCAGCGGCTTCGAGGAGGCCAAGCCATGCAATCACAGCATCGTAATGAGCCTTGAGGTCCGCCACCTGCAAACGAGAAAGTGCAAGTTCAGCATCCACAACATCGAGGCCTGTAGCAAGCCCCGCTTCGTATGCCTTGTTCTGACTGCGCAATGCTTCGTCGGCAAGTTCACGCGTCTTGGCGAGGCTTACGAGTCTCCCCTTTGCATGTTCCATTTCGCGCCAGCGCTTTTCAACAAGGAGCTTCAAATTGTCAATCGTTTCTTCTTCGAGACTACCCAAAGAACGGTCCATCGCCTTTGCGGAACTGACCTTAGCGCGGGTATCGCCGCCCTTGAAAATGTCCCACTGCATCTTGGCGCCAATTGCCCATTCCGGTTCCAAAAGCGTCAAGTCCTTAGTGTAGAGTTCCTTGTAGCCAAACAATGCGATTGTTGGGAAATAATCAGCGCGGGCAGCGCTAATGGCATTCTGGTTGCGCTTGCGTTCAATGCGCAACTGACGGAGCCCCGGATGCTTGTCAACGGCAAGCGCCTTGAATTCATCCATCGAGCGGATACCTTCCGGAGATTCCACCGGCGTTGTCGCCGTAAGGCTCGTATCCGTGTGCAAAAGACTTGCAAGAGCCATACGAGCAAGAGACTGATCGCGGAGAGCGTCCTCATAAGCGTTTTCAGCTTCGGCCAAAGCTACTTCGGCACGGAGACGTTCGGTTTTGCTAATCTGACCGCCCTCTTCGAGTTTCTTGGAGCGTTCAAGATGTTCGGCCAAATCTTTCTTGGTCGTTTCACGCATCACGACAAGCTCTTCGCACAAACGGAGCGTAAAATACTTGGTCGCGACATCCATGAGGACGGTATTCTGCGCCATTTCGAATTCGGCCTTGCGGGCGTTCACATTTTCTTTAGCGGCATCATATGCAGAATAAATCTTGAGGCCTGTAAAAATCGGCCACACAACAGTCAAGCGAGCATTGAAGAACCAATCGTCTTGCACCTTCATGTTGAAATCGGCATCGTTGATATTCTTTGTCGCTGCAGCACCATACTGTTCTGCAGTCTGCTGGGCAAACGCTTCCGGAGAACTCGTCCCGATTTTTTCTTTAAGCGTCTTTTCAGCAAAAGCCTTTGCCTGAGCTTCAGGCAGATTTTGAGCAAGCGCCCCTTGGTAAGCCTGCTTATAGCCATCCGAAGCCTTGTTATAGGCATCGATATAAGCCTTGGAATAGGCGGCAGCCCCAGCGATATCACCAAGCGGTTGCTGGATACGCCCAAGATCTATCGAAATCGGGTCATTGATTTTAGTAATGCCCGCCGAGAGGCTCACGGTCGGGAGGAAACGAGCAAAAGCTTCATCTTCACCGCTTTGAGCAATATCCACTTTCGCCTTTTCAGCCTTGATTTTGGAATTGTTGGCCATGGCCATATCCAACGCATCTTGCAAAGAAAGCGCTGTAGCATTACTAGCCACGCAACCACAGAGAATAAAAGCAAAGTACCGTTTCATAGCTACTTTAATAATACAAAAAGATGTCAACAGTAGCAATTCCAAAACGACGCATTCCCCTCATGTAATAAAAAAAGTTCCGACAAAATGTCGGAACTTTTGGCGTAAAACTCAATTTGAGTAAAATTACTTGCCTGGAGTCGGTTCTGCAGCAGTCCAATTGGAATAGCCATAACCCATCGTGGTAAAGTCCTTACGATTGAGGCTCTTGCCCTTGCCATCGGCTGTATACATATCCGGCCAGCGGTCACTATAAAGAGTGGCATCAGAAAGTTCATAGTACCACTGCTTTGAGCCATCGGCCTTTGTCACAAACGAATAAGGCTTCTTCACAGCGACCGTTTCACCGCGGTTAGAAAGCTTACCCGCATAGAAACGAATAGGCACAGCAGCATCAATACCATAACGAGTGCGGAGCTGGGATTCATAGGCCTTAAGTGAATCATCAAAGAGGACCATCTTTCCACCAGCAGGAATCACATCGCCAGCGGCAAATTCCATATTCACGCCTTCAATCTTCCATCCTTGCGGAGTATTATTGATGCTTTCAACCAAAGTAACAGCTTCAGTTCCTTTATTTACAAGTTCAAGGAATTCAAGATCCTTGAGATCCTTTTCATTTTCGTGATAATGGATTTCACTGATGAAGATCGGGCCGGCCTTGAGTACAGAGTTTGCAGCACCCGGAGTTTCAGTAGCCATAGCGCCCTGAGCAACGCTACCGGCAACTTCGACAATACCGCTAGACTGTTTACCAGCGAAAATCATCAAACTCGATTCCTTGCCAGTACGTGCACCAGCAACAGTCTCGTACAGATAAATTTCATCACCGTTATCACTCAAGTAGAGACCGTCACCAAATACGGCTTCAGTTGCTTCGAGGAGCAAATAACCATTGGCAGGAACAACAGTATTGGCACCACCGATAGTCCATTTTTTGCCCTTCAGCTTGGATTCGAGTTCCCAACCGGCAACATCAACAGGAGCGGCACCAGCATTATAAAGTTCAACCCAGCCGTCTGAAACACCAAGCACATACGGCTTGATTTCGTTCAAACGGATTGCCGAAGCATCGAGAACCTGATCGTTACCGACGCAGGGGTTACCATTTTCTATAGCGCTTGCGCCCCAAGAAGTCGGGTCCGCTTCGTTGCCAGATCCGCGGTACACGAGCGAACGTCCGTTGCCATTAGCAAGGCTCGGCCAAGGCGGATTGTTGCTGAATGCAGCACTGACGTCACCTTCGCCCCTGAGCTTGACATCGATAACATCGCCTTCGTTTGCAAGCTTTGCAACAGCGTTGATCTTGGGATCATTATCCCAAGGGCCAAACACTCGGCATCCCGAAGGCAAGGACGGATATGCCGCCTTAAACGAAGCGACATCGTTTGTTACAATGACGTATTCGCCTTTATTCAGAGCTTCGGCCGGGAAAGCAAAGCTTACGGCACCATCCAAACGAACATTGCTCAACTGCATGTTGACAAGATCTGGGCCTGACTTAATGTAAACTTCAACCCATTCCAATGCGGAACCACCCGGAGCGTTATACATGATTTCAGAAACGCCCAAATAGGTAGTATTCGTATCCAGAACGACATCTTCGGGATTCGAGCTAGAAGAGCCAGGACCCGGATTGATAGCAGAAGACGAAGAATTTGCAACAATATCCGAAGAAGATGTCGGATCGACATCTCCGCTACTATTCGGCACAATTGTTGAGCTGCTCGAAGCAGGATCCACCACCGGAGAAGCAGGGCTGTCATCGGAGCATGCAGAGAACATGCCGATTACAGAGACACAGGTGCCAAGGGCAAGCAATTTTTTTGTATTCATGAGCGCCTTCCTTGTTTTATAGATTAAATCCATTTTAGAAATTTCCCGCGAGTCGAGTCCAATACGGGCTCTTGAAACGTCGCGGATTTTCGTAAACACGTTTCCATTCCGCAGCCGCATTTCCAAACTTGGAGAATGCACCGTGTTTTAAATTCAATGCACGAATCAGGTCGAACATCCAATAAGGCATCTGGGCGGCCGGGCACTTGAGTTCAAGAACCGCATCGGCGCCAGGCTGGAAGAATCGAGGAATACCCGTGGAATGCATGTATTGCGGGTCCACAGTGTAATCAAAGCCGTTTTCTTCACGGAAGCGCATACCGGTGTCAATCGTCACGCGGGAATACTCTTCGCGGAGCCCGAACCATGCACGACGCTTGTACTGCGTCAAGAGACGCGGGTGTGCGCCATGGAGTTCGGTCTTGTACAAAAAGTCCTTGAGGTACATGCGGTCTTTGCTGCTCTTGCACGGCCATTCATCGGGCTTCATGTGCCAAACTTCACCGGGATTGATACCCTTGATTGTCGCACGGCTCTTGTAGCAGATGTTACGAATCTTGCGTTTGACTTCGAAGTGGAACGTACCGTCTTGAGCCGGGTGCTCGCCATACGTGCGGATGCGCATGTTGAAACGGTCCAAGAGCTGTTTCTTTTTCCAGCCAAGGAACGTCCAAGTCGGCGTGTCCAGATAAAGATTCGTAATCCAGTAGAATCCACCCGGAGTAATCTTAGAATAATAGTCTTCTTCGCAATACGGCGCCAAAAACGCACCAATCCGGTCCGCCCATTCGACGGGGATATGGTACTTGAGTTCGAAGCGTTCGAGAAGACTAAATCCGCGGGCTTCTGCCATAAACTACCTGATTCCTTCACGAAGATGGTTTGCAACATCCTGACGGGCAAGGCCACCAGCGTAATCAAGCAGAGCCAAGTAACGTGCAAAAATATCGTATTCAAGCTTTGCAGCCTTCAAATCGCTTTCGAGAGCGCTTTCACGAGCGCGGAGGAGCAAGAGCGGATCGGAACCGGCCTTGTGAGCAAACTGTTCCATAAAGCCGCTGGCGTTCACCTGTTCGGCATAATCCTTCAAGACCTTCCACTGGTCGATAAGCGCGAGAACTTCTTCAGTGAGACGAGCGACCTTCTGGTTCACTTCGCGAACTTCGTCCAAGTACTTGCTTTCGGCATCGAGCTTTTCGACCTGTTCACGGAGAGAAGCATCCTTGTTGCTGTCGAAGAACGGCAAGCGGAATGCAAGGTTCACAAAGAACTTGTCAGCAGTCTTGCGGTTATCTTGGTCAGGAACAAGTTTGCGAATCATGGCATTCGGGTCTGCCACGCAATCACCACTCTTCTGGAAGAGTTCCCCTTGATATTTTTGGTATTCAGGCTTTAACACATCCGCGCAATTCAAGTCCTTGTACTTTTCCATCAAGGATTCGACCTGGAGCGAGTAACCGATACCGACATGAGAAATGTAGTTGCGGTCCTTGCTTGCATCCTGTTGAGCCTTGGAAATATCGGAATCGCGCTTGCCCTTGGCGAGTGCCACAAGCGGGAAGTTCTCGTCAACAGTCACACCGTTCTTCAAGAACTCAGCAAGTTCTTCCATCGTCGGAAGGAACGAGGAATCCAAATTGACATTGTCATAATCCGGAGCCCAGCTCAACATCTTGAGTTCGGCATCGCGGAGTGCCGTGCTGTCCGAAAGCAGGTTTGCCTTAAGCGAGGCACTTTTTTCGAGCGAAGTCATCAAGTCTTCGGCATTGAACGAAGCAGAACCGGACTTGAGGTGGAGCACTTCGATACGGTCCTGGATAACCTGCAAAAGCTGCTTGTTGATTTCGTTAATCTTCTGGCGTAGCACATAGCGCACGCCGCGTTCGTAGCGGTCGTAAAGGAGGATTGAACGTTCAACGGCAAAAGTAGCCTGCTGGTAATTCTTAACCGCCTCATAGTGAGCCTTGTCGGCAGCACGTTCGCCAAAAGCCTGCGGAGTCACGCGAAGTTCAAAGTCGTGCTTAGCAAAGCTAAAGCCGTCCATCTGGTAACGAAGCTCGACCTTGTCCCAAAGCTTGAGGTTGCGTTCTTTCGCTGTTGCTTCGGCACGTTTTTCGGCAGCCTCATACCTCGGATCTGCCTTAGCGGATTCGATAAGCGCCTCCCAAGAGAGCGGGCGTGCGATTACAGCTGCGGAAAGAGCCAGTGTTACTAACGTTACTTTTTTCATTACTTCTTAGCCTTCTGTTGCTGCTTTTCCAAGTTGCGCTTGCTCGTTTCAGTGATGGTCACCATTTCGCCAAGCAAGAACTTATTTTCTTCCGGAATCTTGATGGTCACTTCGCGGCCATAGACCGGGATTTCGGGCATCTTCCACATGCGGGTCGGGAACGGCACGATGCGGCTCGAAAGACCGACCACTTCGCCAATCACGGCCTTGCCCTTACCGGTAAGAGACGTGACCTTCACGGCTTCACCGAGGTTCGTGTTTTCGTAAATCTGTTCGTTGATGTAGCCACGGATAAGCGTCGGGGACTTGTGGGCAAGCGTTACGATCGGGGCAAAGCTGGAAACCTTTTCGCCATCGCGAACGTTCACGTCACCGACAACCCAGTTTTCCTTAGCAATCTGGGTGAGTTCCTTCTGCTGCTTGCGCATTTCGGCAAGTTCCTTGCGGATGTTAGCAGCTTCACTCTTGCCCGTAGACTTCTGGAGACGACCACTGCCACGGAGGAGGGCGATCTGTTCGTTAGCGCTCTTGGTTGCAACAGCAAGTTCATTCTTGAGGCTCTTGATGCGCATTGCCATAGCGTCGTTGCCATCGGACTTGGACTTGGAGTTCGAAAGGCTCTTGAGCTTGGCGGAAATAGCCTTGTTGCTTTCGTATTCCGCTTCGAGATTGCGAATTTCAGAAGAAAGTGCAAGACGACGCGTTTCTAGGTTAGCCTTGACTTCGGCAACCTTCTGGTCGATTTCGGCGGAACTCAAATTGCTGCGGCCTTCGAGAGCGTCGAGTTCACGAGTCAATTCAGCGATGCGAAGCGTGAGGTCCGGGCGATTGATGACCACAATCGTATCACCAGGCTTGACTTCCTGGCCAGGAACCACGTAAACCTTCACAATTTCGGTCGGGGACGGGAGGCTGATGATCGTTTCGCTCGATTCGGCGATGCCACGGAACATGGCGGCCTTGCCCTGGTAGATAAAGCCGAGCATCACGGCGAAAAGGACGCAGAGAATCCAAGCTATAGAAAGCTTATGGGTATAGACGTAAGCGACACCCGCATTGTTCTTGTGAGTGTTCCAGAAATTGTCGAGAAGATCTTCAAGCTTATTCATTTTTCAAACCTCCTTACATTTCCGTTGTGGCGTCTTGCATCATGAACTGGACATCTGAAATGCCTTCGACCTTCGAAAGCATCGTGAGGATTTCGGCAGCAGGCTTTGTAGCGCGGAGACGAATCTGGTAAGCGACATCCAAGCGGGCACCGCCATCCACTTCGCGCATAGTAATCAAAATAAACGTCTTTAAATTGCCCTTCATGATATCTTCAATCTGACCACGAACCTTGGGTTCGTTCGGGAGAGCAAAGCGGAGCATGCCATCGAAAAAGTGCTTAGTGCCAAGGCCCGTGCGAGAAAGGAGGAACGCGACACAGCTGAATGCGATTGTACCGCCCACTGCGGCACCCCAGGCGTAAACACCGCAACCGATACCGGCACCAAGAGCAGCGAAGATAAACATGATATCACGCGGATCCTTGAAGCTCGTACGGAAGCGGACCACCGAGAGAGCACCCATCATGCCAAGACCACGACCAACGTTATCGCCAATGGCCTGCATCACCATTGCGGCAACCACCGCACTGAGCACAATGCCCTGAACAAAATTTCGCGAGTAAGAAAGACCAAGGAACGTCTTCTCGTATGTCCATGCGATAGTAGAAGACAGAATGAAAGCAAGGATCAAGGTGTAAGCAAGCGTAATGATCGTTGCATTGGTTGAGCTGGACTGGACAGCAAGAAGGTCAAGCATAATAACTCCGTTAATTAATTCTTTTTTTGCCTGTTCCCCCAAAATCTACTTAAAAACAAGCAATTCACACTCGAAATTATGTAAATAATGGACTAACAAAAAAATTACAATCCGCTTTTTTGATTCGGATTTGGGCGAATCTCACCCAATTTTTTTATTCCAGGCTGTAAAACCCACGCTAAAAATAATAAAAGTACATTTTTCGTTCCTGAAAAAATTAATTACACGTTGGTTACTCTAACAACGCATTGTAGATGTCGCAACAAATGTTTACTTTAGGAAACAATTTAGTGATTTGCAGGCAATTGATACCGGCCGTTCACAGAGCATGGTTAATAGAAAGTTACAAAGAAGTCTCTACGGAGCAAAAGTAAACTGAATGGAGTGATTGAGCCATTCGGAGTTTAAAAATTGAAGTTTAGAGTTTGGATACTGCAGAGCCTTCCAAAATCCTCCAAAAACAAATACGTTTTTATTCAAACATAAGCTCAAATAATTTCATACATTTATTTGTAATAGTTGGAGGTCTATATGCGAAAAACACACTTTTTTTTGTTTGCTGGATTTTTTGCATTTTTATTTACAGCTTGTAGTGACGAGAATCCCTCCGATGGATTCTTTGAAAATATATCAAGCAAAGAATCCTCCAGCTCTGTTGTAACAGAATCGTCTTCTTCTCAAGAATCTATTTCAAGCATTATCGAAATAAGTTCCTCAAGCTGGGAGCCATATTCATATGGTGAACTAAAAGACGATCGCGATGGACAAGTATATAAAACCATTAAAATCGGTGAACAGATATGGATGGCAGAAAATTTGAACTATGCCTACCTACAGCCAACCTCGACAAAAGACTCTTCTAGTGAATGCTTTAACAACGAACCAGATACATGCGCAAAATACGGAAGACTCTATTTGTGGTCAGCAGCTATGGATAGTGCAGCCATTTTTAGTCTTGACGGAAAAGGATGTGGACTAGGTAGCGGTTCTTGCAAAGTCCAACCATCAAAAGGTGTTAGAGGCGTATGCCCTGAGAATTGGCATATTCCGACAGAATCGGATATGATCAATTACATAAACTACGCTAACGCCTCCCAAGAATCCCTCAATTCAGTAAGATATTACTGGTTTGATAGATTTATACAACTAGACTATACAAAACCAAATATTAACCAAAAATATGCTTTTCTTTGGTCTTCGGTAGATTTATATGGGGAAAAATTTAATGAAAACAGCATAAAAGTAATAGACTTCACAGACATGAACAATCTTGTTGGAACAGATTTATCTTATAGAGCCGATTCGCATGCTATCCGCTGCGTTAAAGATGACCAAACAATCCAAGTCGAACATGGTACAATGACGGACGAACGCGACGGGCAAGTCTACAAAACCGTAAAAATCGGTGACCAATGGTGGATGGCTGAGAACCTGAACTATGCATACACAAAACCAACACCCCAATATTACTACGGAACCAGCGACATCATTGACTCTGCCAGTTTTTGCTACAACAACGAACCCGACAGTTGCGCAAAATACGGAAGACTTTACACGTGGGAAGCAAGCATGGATTGCGTAGATGCTGAAATTGATGATTACATTTGTCCCATTATTAGATATTGGAATAACGATTTCAAGATCCGCGGAGTTTGTCCTGATAAATGGCATGTACCCTCTGTCAACGAATGGAAATCTTTGCAATATGTCGTAAACTACTTCGCAACCGATTTAAAGTCAACAGAAGGCTGGCTAGATAACGGCAATGGCTCTGACGTTGTGGGATTTAGAATTTTACCAACAGGATATTATGTTAATTACTTAGAAAATTTTGCATTTGAAGACATAGGCAAAAAGACCTGTTTTTGGACACTAAGGCAAGAAACAATCTACCCTGATTGCCCCAATTGTGCTGAAGATGCCTATCCTTTTTGCATTTCAAGTAATAGTAAAGATTTTTCTTTCAACAAAGAACCTAAAATTTACGCATTTCCCGTCCGTTGCGTAAAGGACTCTACGAAAGCGGAATAAGAAATGCTCGCTTTTGCGAGCATAACGAATATACTGTAGTCAAGCCTCAACAAAAATGATTAAATACCGTTTTTGTTGAATAGCGTGTAGCCGCGAACAAGGCCATCTTGGAAAAGGCGAACAATGTAATTGCCATTCTTGAGGTCTGCGATATCAACGTTAAAGTTGTTCGCTCCGGACGTGAGCATTTGCGAAAGTTTCAGGCGCCCGTCCATCGAATAAATCTTTACGCTCATCGTTTTGGAAAGCGGGAGTGCAGATTCGATTTGGAGCTTTTGCGATGTGGCGCGGACGCGGAGATTTTGTTTTACAGATGCGACCGACTTAATGCTTACTGATTCGGGCTTCGGTTTATTGCGGAGGAGGCGCACGCTATAGATACCGCCCACCATTCCAGAACTTGCCGTAAACGAGATGCGAACAATCTTTTTGCCCTTGATCATTTTATCTGGAATCGGGTACGTGACGTTTACGAATTCGTCCTTTTTCCAGCGGTTCGAAATGGTTTCGGTCGTGAGTTTTTCATCGTCAATCATGATGTCGAATGTACGGGTGCAGCCTTCGTTGCCCCAGTAGCGCACCATGAGGCTCAAGGAATCTTCGCTGTTCGTCTCGAATTCGTAGCTGATGAGGCCGCCATCGCCGCCGGAGCATTTACCGGCATCGCGGTAGAATTCGCCCTGGTGCGTGCCCGAGGTGGAATTTTCCGTTTTCATCTTGTGATCGACTTCTGGCTGTTGCTCGCCCGGAGCAACTTTATCGACGGTCTTTTCGTCAAGCGCCAAAGCTTCTTTTTGCTCCTTTTCGAGGCGGTCGAGAATCGAGGGGTCCGTGAGCACCATCCAATACATCATGTAACGCGCATCATGCACTTCGTAGAACGGCTGCAAAAGCAGGTTTGCGTCCTTTTGCTTCGCAAAAAGATAAGGCGCCTTGAAGTGCATCGGTTCGCCCTTCACGGGTTCCACCTTCGAAGGGATATCCTCTTTTTTGCTCGCGAGCATCGGCGCCTGATCGAGCGCTTCCAGCGCTCCGGACGCAATATGACTCCAGCGGCCATCATCAGCAACAAGGCCGTTCAAGTTCGCCGTTCCCGTCTTTGCCGAAAGCACAATCGGGCCGTGCAAAAGCGCTACGTAATCGGTCACGCCCGGCAAATCTTCAACATGCGTGTACATCGGGTAAAGCACTTCGACGACATCACCCGACTTCCAAGATTTACCTGCAGAAACATAGCTCGACGGAGTTGACTTTTTCACGACGGTATCGCCATTGACAATGACCTTAAACGCATCTTCCTTGACCCAATACGGATGGCGGATTTGCATATCGAATTCGCCGCTGCCCGTAATCGTGAACTTGGAACTTTCGCCCTTCGGGAAGGCTGTCTCTTGCTTGATTTTTACGTTCTTGTCTTTCCAGTTCAACATGGATGCCGCAAAGAGGTTCACGTATAGCGAATTGCCATCTTTCGTATAAATAAACTGGTTATACTTTGCCGGATTTTCCATGCCAGAACCCACGCAACACCACATGCCCGCATTGACCTTGGAATACACGCGGTAATGGCGCGGACGCGCCGGAGTGAAATACACGTAGCCGCCATGTTCCGGGTGGATCGTCGAAAGGATGTGGTTGAACAGCGCACGTTCATAGAAGTCAGCGTAGCTTGCCTCATGCTTCATGTTGAACAAACGTTCCGTGAGTTTGAGCATGTTGTACGTATTGCAAGATTCCGGTCCTTCACGTTCCTCGACATATTTTTTGTGATTGTCGAGCGCCGGGAAATGTTCCGAGATACTGTTACCGCCAATCGCGATACTGCGCTTGTTCACAACCGTTTTCCAAAAATAATCGGAACCCTTTACAAAAGTCTGGTCGCCCGAGAGTTCAGCAATTCGAGCAAAGCCAACCACTTTCGGAACCTGCGTATTCGCATGGACATTCGTCAAGTTATCGTTGCCCGCCGCCATCGGATTCAAAAGCCACTGATGCGACCACTTCTTTGCGGCATTCAAATACTTTTCGTCTTTCGTGAGGTAATAGGCATCGGCGTAAACTTCGGGCATGCCACCATGTTCCGTGCCGAGCATCTGCTGCATTTTAGAATCGTTGAGGCCATTCGTAATCGAAATACCCCAATCGCAAAGAGCCAAGAACATCGTCTTTGCCTGTTCATAGCCCGCATACACGTAAGCATCGCGCAAGCCCGCATAAAGCTTGTGGATGTTGTACCACGGCACCCAATAGCCGTTCTGCGCACCCGCATCGCCATTTTTCATCTTGAGCCACATCGACTTGCCGTTCGGCACGCCGCTAATGTAACCCTTGAAATTGTTGTCCTTGGAATTCTGGTCTTGAATCGTCTTGAGTTCAGTCAAGATATATTCGAGACGTTTCTTGACCTGAACGTCTTCGTTATCGGCATAATGCATCGCCAAAGCGCTCAGATAATGCCCCAAAACATGGCCATCGAGCCCCGCCCAGTTCGGGAACTTAGAAGCCTTGGGCCTCATCCCCGCTTCTTCGTAAAAAGGCGCCAAAAGGCGGTCCACATCGTAACTGAGGAGCGTTTCGACATTCAAGTCTTGGCGATCCTTCAAGACGCCGTCCAAAAGCTGAACATCCGACAACGCGAACATGTCAGGGTACAGCAAATCCTGCGAAAAACCAAAGCCGCAAGCGAAACCCGTCAATGCGAGAGCCGCGCGAACACGTTTACCAAGCCATCCTAACTTCATTGTTTCCACCTTTTCTTGTGTTTTAACCCACTCAAGAAAATAGATTGGGAAACAGGAGTTATGATGAGGGCAAAATCAATTAGTTTTGCCGATTTGACAAAAGACTAAATTCCAAACGAATCTATATGGAAACCTTCTTCGCCGCAATTGGATTTGGATTCAGTGGAAAAATCAGCCAAATACTTATCAAATTCGGCATTTTCATCAACATAGGCGCAATAGGCTTCAAGAGTTCCATCATCATCGCAGGCTCCGCTAAGTTCATCATTAACATTTTGGAGCAGACACAAATTCTTGAACTGTTCAAAAACAGTTTCACAAGCCGTTCCGTACTTTTCCAATTTTATCGTGCGTTCCACACGATTATTTTGGCCGAACTTGAACTTTGACGAATACGTTTTTCCTTCGACTTCACACGATGCCGTAGCACCTTTTTCTTGAGCATAGACTTCAATTTCGCCTTTATCAATGGACGCTCCATTCTCTTTTTCAGATACTATCGTATAGATTTTTGTCACGGTCGTTTTAAAGCCAACAGAATATATTGTATCAACACGGCCGTCTATTTTTTCGTCTTGCGAATACACAACCATAACGACTTCATCATCCATAAATACAGCCTTTGAATAGCTCTTGCCCGAAGAACTAGAACCATCAGGAGCGGTTTTGGGCTCCATTTCACTCGACGAACTACTATTCAAAGCAATTGGACTTGCATTCGGATCAACCGTCCCTGTAGCATAATTGTCATCTGCGCAAGCAACAAGCAACAATGAAAGGACAATAAAATAAAGATTTATTTTAAACACGGCTCTTCCTCGTTACTTTATTTGTTACTGGAAAAAATTGCAAATTGATTCGAAACACCTGATCAAAATTACCACATTCATTTGCGATGGCAACGGCCTTTTTACAGCACGCCTTAATTTCTTCGACGATTTTATCATAGGCATCCTGATTCACGCCAAGCGTCGCGCCGTTAAAAAAGCGTTCGTTTGCAGAATAGCGGTCCACGGCACGAGCCGCCATAATAGCCATTTCCTTGTGCATGGCACGAATGGCAATCGGGAGCGAATCCTTGGAACCAATGACGGTCTGCTCCGTTTGCGTATAAACGTTATTGCCTTCTTTTTTCAGGAATCCCGCCTTGACAAGGAAATCCAAGACATCGTGAACTTCTTCGGCAGAGACATATTCCTTGCATTCTTCAGCGAAATCACGAGGGCTTGCGCCCGGCATCAACGGAGCAAGTTCCCTAATAACCGGATATTTCCAGGATTCATAGTACTGGAACGCATCTTTATCGACAACGCGAACCTGGTGTTCCAAGGCAATTCGCTGCATCTCCAAAAACGCAGCCCTTTGAGCGGAACTGTTTTCGGCATTTCCAAATGCGACGAGCTGGTAAAAATACTCTTCTTCATAGTCGACAAGACCCATTGATTTTGCAACCTGGCTTGCCTTTATTTTGCTCAGTTTGCTCTGCCCCATGCACACAAGTTTCAAAAAGTTCGGCGACGAGAAACCAGCCTTTCGACAAAACTCACGCCACGAGAACGAGCCAAGACGCTTACGTTCATCGTAGTAATCCTGCAAATAGAGGTGGTAATCACGGTAATCAAAAATCGACTTCATAGGCTTTAAAATAAATTTTTACATTCGAATACGCAACACCTGTATTATACACGTAATATGATTTTCAAACATTTAGGCAAGCTTTATTATAAAAAAACGACTATTTCAGAAGCCATATAATACAAATCGTATAATAGAGAAAAAAGGGATGGTCATGCCATCCCTTGTATAACTCCAAATACCGATTTTAATTTTTCAGGCAACGAATAGGAGAGCCATTCGACTTGATTCCTCGCCCCACAGAAGCAGAAGGATGAGCACCAAAATCAATGACAATCACAGCATAGATATCATCTTCAGTACTACCCCAAAAAGAAGTCAACAAGCCCGTATGGTCAAAATAAGTAGGATATCTAAATCCCGTAGGGAGTGCCGTAAACCCATACAAATCGGAGCCATTTTCATTATGATCCCAGCCACTTGTCGACCTTAGCATTGTTCCTGCAACACTAGAACCACCGACAGCTTCGACCAGTTCATCCAATTCCGCTTTACTCGGCAAATGCCATCTCTGGGGACATATGCCACGAGGTTTCCAACGAGCGGGGCAGCGTTTGCCATATCCGCAATCTTCGCCAGCATAAGAGTAAATTGCCGCAGAATCCATCGCCGCAGCCCACGTATAAAGGCGACCATATTTATTGCAATCGCCCTCGTTATTACCAGAGCCGCCACCGCACCAGCTCTTAGCGGAGCCCACATTATAGTTGAGCTTAAGGTTTTCGGCCATCCATGTTTGGTTACCTATTGTGACCGTTTTATACGTTACACCGTCTCGATCGTCTGTCAACGTTCCCTTTACAACTGTCGACGGATCTACGACCGCGATAGAGGAACTACTTTCGACACTGCTGCTGGACTTTACAACAGAAGAACTGCTCCTGACACTGCTACTCGACTTTGCTGAAGACGATGAAACTGACGAACTGGACTTGGCGCTACTGCTGGAGCTCAAAACAGAAGAGCTGCTCCTGACACTGCTACTCGACTTTGCTGAGGACGATGAAACTGACGAGCTGGACCTGACGCTACTGCTGGAGTTCACAACAGAGGAACTGCTTCTGACACTGCTGCTTGACTTTGCTGAGGACGATGAAACTGACGAGCTGGACCTGACGCTACTGCTGGAGTTCACAACAGAGGAACTGCTCCTGACACTGCTACTCGACTTTGCCGAAGACGATGAAACAGACGAGCTGGACTTGACGCTGCTGCTAGAACTCAAAACAGCAGAACTACTTGAAGATTCAAAACGAGTTGCATCAACCCATCCCCAACGGTCAAGATAGTCATCGTGATAGCAAATAAGTTCGCTATCATCGGCATATCTTGCTAATCCAAGCCATCCCTCACGAGACTTATCACAGGTACAATTGAAGGCTTCTGCAAACGTATTCCATACAAAAGCATACTTTGAATCGCTGGATTTTCCGGCACTTGAGCTACTGGACTTTGCCACAGAAGAACTGCTCTTAGCACTACTGCTTGAATTACCTTTGCTACTACTGGATTCTTCGTCACACGCATTCAGTCTGGAAAATGTTCTTTTTACCCATTTTTCGCCAATGCATTGTGCATAAAGACCGGATTCATTAATGTAGATACTTTCGCATTCGCGATCACCATTGCAATCGAAATCTTCGACATCACTAAAACTTTCGATTTTTTCTGGCAAAGAACTATTTGGCAGTGAATTATTCCCCACCCCACTGCTAGAATCATCGCCACAGGCAACAAAGCCCGCAGCAAGAGAAAGAATTCCACTCGCAACGATTTTTTCAATAAGATTCATATGAAATTTCCGTTGTATATTAATATTTAGATAAAATATACAAAAAGCTCCCACTCCAGAAAAGCGGGAACTTGAACTCAAACTTTTATAAATAGGGCCTCTCTAGAATGAGCGTTGTGCCCATATTGGCATGGCCCGAACCGAATAATTGGTATTTAGCGAACACGCACTAGCAACACGCTGCCTTGACACTTAGCTACATAATTTCCTTGGCGGAGGCCCTGCAACTGCATTTCGGTTTTCCCAAATGTGGAAATGCCGGCGCTGCGGACAAGGTTTCCGTTCATATCGAACAGCATAATCTTGCCGGAACCATAAAGCATGTTGCCATCACGACGGAACTTGACGGACGAATTTGTTGATATGTGCAACGCTGCGTTTTTGCAGTATTCCACAATACCCATCTCGCAAAGAACCTGTTCCGGCCAGCCGCATTCAGGAATCAATGCATCGCAATTTTTGCGTTCCGAGCTGGAAGATTCTGGCTGAACTGCGGAACTGCTAGACATCGTTTCCGTGCCGCCCGTGATAAAATCTTCGACGTGCGTGACGCCCGTGTTCACGTAATTACCGAGGCTGTAGACGCTGCGCATAGCGTTGATGACATCCACTTCGAGAACCTTGCCCATCGGCGAAGATTGACGACGGATATAAGCCATGTTGTCATAGCCAGTATTGCTTTCGTTGCCCATGTCCCAAAGAATCGGCGTGAGGCCGTATTGCTTAGCCGCAGACACAACATCTTTATGCCATTGCACGCGCCCTTGCTTGTGGAGATTCAAGTCAGAACCACTCAATTCCGGAGAACGAACATTCGCACCGAATTCGCCGACAATGACCGGGTAGCCCTTGTCTACATAATTCGTCTTCATCTTGGCAAACTGTTCCTTGGGATGTTCGATGCCCGCAAGCTTGGAATCGACGGAGCCCGCCCAGGCGTTGTACCCTGCATTGCGCTTAGGTTCGCCTGCTTTCTGGTAATCGCCGTAATAATACTGCGGTTGAATCGGTTCGCTCGCACCCCAGTTCTGTTCACTTGTCATGAGCGTGTACTGGTACGGATCGTAGTAATGCACTTCGAACATCAAGCGGCCTTCGACCTTGTCTTTCGGGAATGTGCTCACGGGAGCGTTCGCGACAGACTTGTCGATGTCGGTGTTGAGGCCCTGGATTATCAAGGTACGGGTAGCGTTGTTGCCACCGGTAGCGCGGACTGCGTCAATGAACGTCTGGTAATAATGCATCAGCGTGCTGACATGCTGCGAAGTCCAAGTATTCACATTCGGACCGGGTTCGTTCGCACCGGCAAAAAGCAAGCGCTCGTTGTAATCCTTAAACTTATTCGCAATCTGCGTCCAGTAGTTTTTCATCTTGGTGTCAATGGTAGAATTGACGCTTGTGCCAATGTTGCTCTGGAACCAGCCTCCTTCACCTTCATGGTGAATGTTAAGGATGGTGTAGAGACCTGCGCGCATAGCGTAATCGACCACCGTTTTCACGGAATCAAGCCACGTTTCGGTAATCTTGCCGCCCGGAGCATGGCTATCCCAAGCGCAAGGGATACGCACTGTATTGAAGCCCGCCGCCTTGACGGAATCGAGCAAAGCCTGAGTCGGGTAAGGGTTGCCCCACAAAGTCGGGTTATTCGGCACTTCCATCGAGTTACCGACGTTGAAACCCATGCCCATCTTGGCCTGAACTTCCTTTGCAGTCGGAAGCGTGGCCGCAGAAACGGAGCCTGCAAGCATCGCTACGCCACAGGCAATTCCAAAAAATTTTGATCTAACCATAACATCTCCTTAAATAACCTTATTATGAATATAATCAAAAGAATTCGGAAAAGGCGATGTCAGAAAAAAGCCAGAATTGACAAAAAGGAACGGCAAAAGCCGTTCCTTTTATAAAGCTTAAGATCCTTGTAAAGGTGATTCCGGCTCGGAGGCCGGAATGACAATTCATTATTGGAAAAAGAAGCTCAGCTTCTCTTCCTCATGAAAAAAACGAGCGAGAGCAGGAATCCCGGACCGAAGGCGTACAAGAGGTACGTCAAGAGTCCGGGTGACGAAGTAATGTCACCGCGCACTTGTTGCGCGGTCACCATTACTTCTTCAAGAACTCGTTGATGCCTGCTGCTGCGCGGCGTCCCTCGCCCATGGCGAGAATCACGGTTGCAGCGCCGAGCACGATGTCGCCACCTGCGTAGACCTTTTCCATAAAGGTCTTGTTGGCGGTTGCATCTTCGAGGAGGATGTGACCCTTCTTGTCCACAGAAAGTTCCGGAGTGGTGTTGCTGATGAGCGGGTTAGAACCGTTACCGATTGCAACGAGAACCGTGTCGCATTCAATTTCGAAGCTAGCGCCTTCGATCTTGACCGGACGCGGACGACCCTTTTCATCCGGTTCGCCGAGTTCGTACTTGTCAACAAGCATACCGCGGACGTGACCAGCTTCGTCGCCGAGGATCTTGGCCGGGTTCTGGAGAACGCAGAATTCGACACCTTCTTCCTGAGCGTGGAGGATTTCTTCCTTACGAGCCGGGAGTTCGTTCATGC